>Ga0209698_10002455_pt1 | contig 21010 bp, 19 predicted proteins | sample LitLauG_LLR_2012_FD_187203 | JGI IMG/M metagenome (GOLD analysis project Ga0209698, IMG submission 187203) | Freshwater sediment microbial communities from Pennsylvania, USA - Little Laurel Run_MetaG_LLR_2012 (SPAdes) (version 2) | ecosystem: Environmental > Aquatic > Freshwater > Creek >...
ATGGTGGCGTGCTCACGCGCGGCCGTGGAGGCGCAGGTCGAACCGGAATCAAATGGCCTGGAAACGGCGGCAAGTCGAGATGCAACTCCGGGCCCAAGTCTTCAGATGCCTCGCCCATCCCCGCGTTGTGCGCTTGCATAACCGGCTTCACTTGGACTGCGGTGGCCCAGGCAATGCTCGGCCGCTTCTTCGCAGCGCAACCAGTAAGTGCAAGCGCGGCACAACAGAAGAGAACAGTATTCGAACGGCGCGAGCGAAGCGGCAACACCAATAGGGACCAGGCTGGGTTTTCCGTCATGTTAGGCCGCGAGTGGCAATTCGATTCGGAACGTCGTGCCCCGGCCGACCTCCGAAGTAAAGTCTATCGAACCGTTCAGAAGCTGCACAATTCGAAAGGTGCTGGCCAGTCCGATACCGCTGCCTCCCGGACGCGTGGTGAAAAACAATTGAAAAATCTTCTGGCGATTTTCGGGCGGAATGCCTTTGCCGGTATCGCCCACAGTAATTTCCGCCGTTTCGCCGCGGCGGCTCAGCACCAGCCGCAATTGCCCGCCGCCCGGCATAGCTTCTGCCGCATTCAAAACCAGATTCAGCACCGCCTGCTTCAAAAGTGCACGATCCACATAGACTTCCGGCACATCGATCGGCAAAAGTTGAGCGAGCTGGATGCCCGCCTTCTGAAGCTGGGGTTGAGCGACCTCTAGAACTTCCCGGAGAAGCTCGGCGAGCTGCGTCGCTTCCAGGCGGATGTCCATCGGACGCGTAAAATCGAGGAAGCGCTTCACGACTGCGTCAAGACGGTCGATTTCTTTGTCCAGAACTTGGACGGCTTGCAGCGATGCGCCGTCTGCTTCTGCCGGAAGCGATTCCTTCAGATTTTCCAGCCACAGCCGCATCGAATTCAGCGGATTCTTCACTTCGTGCGCGACGCCTGCGGTGATGCGCCCCAGCGCCGCCAATCGTTCGCTGACTTGGAGTTGCGTATTGATGCTTTCGAGCGAATCGAGGTCGCGGAGGGTCACTAGCGCGCCCATGCGTTCGCCATCTTCCTGGATGGCCTGCACCGTGACGCTCACGCGCTTCGGTCCTTCGCTGGTCTGAAGTTCTGTTTCGGCGGCCACTTCGCTCAGCTCATCGCTTTCGATGTGCAGCGCCTCGTGCAGCGGATGCCCGGGCGGAAAAATCTCCGTAACGCGCCGCCCAAGGAACTGGCCGGCCGGCTGGCCAAGGAATTTCTCCGCCGCCGGGCTGATCATCACCGCGCGCGAATCCCGCGTGAACAACAGCAATCCATCTTCAAGCCCGGCCATCACGGAATTCATGTTTTCACGCATGGTGCTGAAGATTTCATGCACGCCGCGCAATTGTTGCCCGACTTGGGTAATCTTCCGGCTTACCGCGCCCAGTTCATCGCCGCTACCGCCGATGCCTTTCAGCTCCGGAGATGGCACGTCGTATTGTCCTGCCGAGATGCGATCTAACTGCGCGGCGATATCCTGCAAGGGGGCCAGTGTCGCTCGGCTCACGATCGCGGCGAGCATGGTGGAAACTACAACCGCCAGCAGCGCAATCGTCCCGGAGGTCCATAGGGTCGGAGAGATTTCGCTCAGAAGCAAGCCGACATTGAGCACCACGCGCACTTCCCCGAATGGCTTCTTTGCTTTGCTGAACGGGTAATCTAGCTCAAACACGCTCAGCGAACCTGACAAGGCTTTTACCTTTTGCGGAAAATTTCGCTGTAACAATTGGGAAAGCGGCGGTCTTCGTGGGAGAAATCTTCCCGGTAGGTTCTCGTCTGTTGAAATCATCGCCATACCGTCTTGATCGGTGATCGAGACTTCGTAAATTAGCGGATTCTCTTTCGCGGCTTTCAGTTGGGTATGCAGGCCTTCGTCAATTTCGAAAGCGTGCCGGACATAATCGTGGATTTCCTGAGGAGAATCCGAGGCCGGCCGCATGCCCTGCTGCCCGGCGTCGGTCAAAGAGTGTTGCGCCTGGAGGAAGACCTGACCCGCGAGATCGCCCGCGCGGTCTTTGGTAGCCTGCAACATTTGGTCGAGGAGTTGCGCCGCAAAAACGCCAGACAGGACTGCCGCGACGAGCAGCACCAGCCCCGTCATCACCAGCGTAAGTTTTGTCCGCAGCCGGAGCTGCATTCTGCGTCCCTACTCCGTTTCGGCGCGTTCGCCGCCGTATTCTTTCAGCTTATTATGAAGGGTTTTCAGGCTGATGCCGAGCAGTTCCGCGGCCCGCGTCTTGTTATTCCCGGTCGCGCCCAGCGTCTGCAGGATGAGTTCGCGCTCCATCGCATCCACTGTTGTGCCCACGGGAAACTTGATTGCCGAAAGATCGCTCGGTCCTTTCGCGGCCGTTTTCCCGAACTCTCCCGGCAGGCACGCGCGCGTGATCAAATCCTTTTCGCACATGATCGTAGCGCGCTCCAGCACGTTGCGCAGCTCGCGGATATTTCCCGGCCAGGTATGCCCCATGAAAATGTCCAAAACTTCCGCGCCAATCCCGCGCACGTGTTTGCCATGCTTGGCGTTGACGTCGCGCAGCATATGCTCGACAAGCATGGGAATGTCGTCCTTGTGTTCCCGCAGGGGCGGCAAGTGGATATGAAACACGTTCAGCCGAAAGTAGAGATCCTGTCGCAAGTGGCCACTGCTCACGGCCGCCTCAGGCTCCTTATTGGTTGCTGCCAGAACGCGTACGTCCACCGGCGTCTCGCTCTTGCTCCCCAGCCGGCGAACTTTGCGGTCTTCCAGAACTCGCAATAGCTTCGCCTGCGTCGGGGCCGGCATTTCGCCAATCTCATCCAGCAGCAACGTTCCGGCATCCGCCAGCTCGAAACAGCCGATGCGCCGCTCCGCCGCGCCTGTGAAAGCGCCGCGCTCGTGGCCAAAAATCTCGCTCTCCATCAATGTCTCAGGAATCGCCGAACAATTGATCGCAATAAATGGCCCGTTCGCTCGCGGTGAAAGCTTATGCAGCGTCCGCGCGACGATTTCCTTGCCTGACCCGGTCTCTCCGGTAATCAACACCGACGCCGAACTCGGCGCGGCCATTTCCACGATGCGCATCACTTCCTGCATCGGCTTTGAACCGCCGACTAGATCGCCCAACCGTCCTGTTTCGCGCAGTTGGCGTTGCAGCACCAGCAACTGTCGCGCATCCCGCGCTTTGCCCAGTGCCCGGTCCAGTAGCGCCCGCAGCACCGGCCCCTTTAGCGGCTTTTCGATGTACCAGAATGCTCCCGCTTCGATGGCTGCCACTGCGCGCTCTTCGCTGCCCTTGCCGGTGATGATGATCGCCGGGACATCGTAAAGTTCCGGCCCGAGCTGCTTCAGCAGGTCCAGCCCGTTCATCCCGGGCAATTCCACGTCTGCGATCAGCGTGTCCGGCTGGTAACTCGCAAATTTTGCCAGCGCCTCTTCCGCCGTTGCCACGCCCACCACGTCGCAGCCCCAGCGCTGCAAGAGCTGCTCGTAGCCCTTTCGCGCGTTGTCCTCATCTTCGACAATCAGTACGCGGTCCTTCCGCTCCACCATTTCCATGGCTCGCACCGCTGCCCGCGTCTCTTCCCCCATGAGTCTTAGCCTCTCTTCGGCCTGCTCTTGCTGTATGGCTCTAGCACTGTTTGCTGGGTACCTCGACTCTAACAATCCGCCAGCCGCTTGCCAAGTTCTCGACCTTTCCGGGGGAACGATGACAGTGGTATGGTCTCCATGCTTTTCCTCAGGAGGGAGTTGCTTCATGCCAAAGCTGATTCTGTTACTCGGTCTTAGCCTGTTGGTTGCTTCGCAGGCGTGCGCCGATGTCAAAGTAGAAAAAATTGAATACAAAGGTTGGCGTAATTCCTACCGCGTAAGCAACGGTGAAGTCGAGCTCGTGGTCACCGGCGACGTGGGGCCGCGAGTGATGCGCTTTGGGTTCGTGGGCGGCCAGAATCTTTTCAAGGAATTTGCCGATCAACTCGGCGGAACCAAGGAAGAAAAGCACCAGCTACGTGGCGGAGATCGTGTTTGGAAAGCTCCCGAGGATCCAATCGCGACTTGGGCGCCCGACAACGTGCCGGTGGAAATCACGATTACCGCGAACGGGCTGATTGCCAGAGCGCCCGTCGAGCCGCTTACCAGCCTGCAAAAAGAAATTGAAGTGCGCATGGCCGCTTCGGGAACCGAAGTCACCGTCGTTCATCGCATCACCAATCGTTCTCTCTTTTCGCTCGAATACTCCGTATGGGCTTTGACCATGATGGCACCGGGAGGCATTGCCATCTCGGGTTTCCCTCCGCGCGGACGGCATCCCGCGAATCTGGAAGCCACCAACCCCCTGGTGATGTGGGCGTACACCAATCTGTCCGACAAACGGTGGGTCTTCACGAAAAAATACCTGACGTTGAAGCAGGATCCTGCCAACCCCGATGCGCAGAAGCTGGGAATGTTCAACTCGAATACCTGGGGCGCCTACATTTTGAATGGCGAAGCCTTCATCAAGCGCGCCCACGCCAATCCCGGCGAGCCGTATCCCGATTTCGGCTGCTCGTTCGAGACTTTCACCAACAACGAGTTTTTGGAGATCGAAACACTCGGCCCCTTGACCAAGGTCGCGCCGGGAAAAACTTCCGAGCAAGTCGAGCACTGGAGTCTGCACCGCGGCGTAGCCCTCACGGCCATCACGGATGATGCCATTGATGCCGCGATTCTCCCGCTGGTCGACGCCACCGCGAGCGGGAGCCCAAACTAGCGCTTTTGGGATCTGTCCTCCTAGGACGTCGGACTCTCTGGAAGAGATGCGCCTCGCTTGGCCTACTCTTCCACAGCACGGCGAATCCGCAGCCACAAGTTCAGGCGGCGAATAGGCAAAACCATCTCTCCAGGTTGCGGGCTTGGAAAGGTGGCCGGTGGTGACTTACACAAATGTGGGTCTGCTTCAAAAGTCACTGCAATGCCGCGCTGGAGGAGGTCTGAAGGCACAAAATCTCCGCGAGACGTGCAGGCCCAGTCCCCTATTCCTAGATCCACCCACATTTTGGGGGGTGGTGTCTGTTTCATTTGAAATATGGCAATCCCATCCCTTCCAGTCTTGCCAGCCAAATACGGTGCGTCTTGCCGAATCTCTCCATCCTGGTCAGAGAGACCTAGCCAGACCTTATGACCTTTGAGAGGGCGCCCTGTTTTGTAGTCCAACAGTCGTACTCGAATTTCGGGCGGAGTGTGGACAGTGGAAGTTTGGCTCTGGCAGAATGCCGCGGCCGCGATCCAAGATCCAGCGCAGATCGAAAACAACCCTCGCATGTCTACTCTCTTACGAGGTACAGCGCGCGCTCTAGTTCCAGCTCCAGCTTTGCGCCTTTAGGCAGGTTCAGTTCGTGGCCGCGGCCGGATTCCATTAGGTAGGCCGTCAGCGCTGCGAGCGCGGCTCCTTCGGCGGCTTCCTTTTTGTCTTTGTCCTTGACGCCTTTTACGGCGCCAATGGCTGCTCCGGCAGCGGCGGCTTGCGCTGCGTCCTCTTGCGTGCTGCTGCGGCCTTCGATGAGTCCTTCCTTGCGCGGACCGGATTTCACGCTGTGGTCGCCGGGTACGTCAACGACTTCGGCCACGATCGGCAGATCGCCAAATTTTGTATGAATCTCGTCGAACGTCAGCCAGAGTTTCGCCCGCCCTGCCACTCCCGCCGGTTCGACGTGGCTGATGTGGCCGCGAATCTCCGCTCCGGCGGGCAAATAGATGCCGTTGCCGGCTTCGAGCGGTTCCAGCGTTTTCACCTGGAACTTCGCGTTTTGCTGCGTTCCTTTGGTGCCCAGTTCTTCGTCCAGCCGCACCAGAAACTTGGTCCCTGGTGCCACAGCGTAGGTTTCCACCGGCAAACCGTGCCGCTCGCCGTCGGCTCGCTGGCGTTGTTGCCCGGGTGCTGGAGGCGTTGCCTCTCGTGATGGTTCCTGGGTCTGTTCCTGTGCTTTGCAGGTGACTCCCGCCGCAAGCGTCATCGCCAAAACCGCAATGCTGCCGCACAAACTCTTGGATTTCGTCCGTTCCATGTTCTCCTCCCGCGAATTGCTAGGCACTAAGGGAATGCACACGGGGAGCCACGACGGTTCCCAAGCACGCGCTGCAAAGAGTTGAAAAAGGGACACTTGGAGGACTCAGGCGGAAACCGTTGCAGGCAAATCGTCAGGATGTCGGGCTCTCCCACCATCCCACTGTCCGGCTTTCCTGACACTAATGCTTCTTACCCCTGTAGGGGTCGCCTTCCGAGGCGGACCGCTTTTCTAGCCCCGTTCGAGGAATTGCCGGATTCGGCGCAGGGCGGCCGCATACATCGCCGGAGTGACTCGGCCGGTTTGTGTGTTTTGCTGGCTGGGGTGGTAGACGGCGAACAATCGAGGAGTGCTGGGTGCGACTTCGGCTTCCGCGCCGTGCGCAAACTTGTAGAGCGCGCGTGAGGCGATCAATCCGCGTTGCTTCAAGATTTCGAGGTAGGCGTCCCAAGCGATTTTTCCCAGCGCCAGGATTGCTCGTGGTTTCAAGATTTCCATCTCACGCTCAAGATAGCTGCGGCAATTGTCGATCTCATTCGGCAGCGGCTTGTTGTCCGGCGGAGCGCACCGGCACGTTGCGCTGATGTACGCGGCCGCCAGTTGCAATCCATCATCGCGGTGCAGGGAAGTTGGCTGATTCGCAAACCCGGCTTTGTGAAGCGCCGCGTAGAGGAAGTCGCCCGAACGGTCGCCCGTGAACATGCGTCCTGTGCGATTCGCTCCGTGCGCGGCGGGTGCGAGCCCCAGAATCATGAGCTGCGCGTGAGTGTCTCCGAATCCCGGAACCGGTTTTCCCCAGTACGTCCACTCGCGGTACGCGCGCCGCTTCTCCCGCGCCACTTTTTCGCGGTAGCGCACCAGCCGCGGACACTTCCGGCAAGCCACAATCTCTTCGTTCAAGACGCGAAGCGGAGAGGATGTTTCAGGCATTGGCCTCATTGGCATGGCGAGTCATCATGCGCTTCAAATCGATGAAAGGTGTCGCTCCAGCGAACATCATCTCGCAAGAACGTGCTTCCAGCATTTCCTTGCCGATGCGCTGCACCAGTCCCATAGCGGCGCGCATGATGGCGGAGCCGGCGCTCACCCGGGCCACGCCTGCTCTTTCCATTTCCGGAATGGGAGGGCAGGCGGGATTCGCCAAAATATTGAGCGGAGCTTCGACTGCCTTCACCAGTTTCTGGATCGTTTCCAGGTCGTATACTCCCGGCGCGAACACACAATCGGCGCCCGCTTCGCGATAGGCTCGCAACCGTTCGACCGTCCGCTCAAAACGGGTGGCCTCTGGACCAATGGGCATCAAATAAATGTCCGTGCGCGCGTTCAGCACAAACGGGACGCCTGCCGATGATGCCGCTTCGCGGATGGCGCGAATCTTCTCCAATTGCAGAGGCAAGTCGACCAGCGAGCTTTCGTCATCGCCGGTTACGTCTTCCAAGTTCATTCCAATGATTCTTGCGGCAATTGCGGCCTTGACCGTCTCTGCCATGTCCCTGGGGGTGGTGCCATAGCCGGCTTCGAGGTCTGCCGTCACCGGAATGTTCGTCGCGCGCGCGATGCGGCCCGCCACTTCCAGCATTTCGCCGCGCGAAATGCGCTGGCCGTCCGCGTAGCCGAGTGAATAAGCCACTGCCGCGCTGCTGGTGGCAATGGCAGGATGACCGCATTCTTCCAGGATTCGCGCGGTGGCTACGTCCCAGGCATTGGGAAGCAAGAGCGTTCTCGGCCCGTGATGCAGTTTTCGAAAACGCTCGGCTTTTTCGGTTTGTATGCGGATGTCCATCGGAGAACCTCCTGGTGTAAGACACAAGGATAATCCAAGAATCAAAGACTCAGTATTGTCCGCACTTGCGGAAGCGGCCAAATTGGAGAGCGATTCCTTAGCTCGCCTAGATCAAACCATCTGATGCGTCAGCGCAGAATCGCGAGCACCTCGTCGTGGACCTTTCCGTTGGTACTCACGAGTTGGCCGGTATAGATCGTTCGTTCGCCGCGTGCGTTCGTCGCGCGGCCGCCGGCTTCTTCGACCATGATCCCGAGCGGCGCGAGGTCCCAGGGCTTCGACGTCCAATCCAGCGCGGCCTCGATCGCTCCTTCCGCCACCAGCATGTGCTGCCAGAATCCGCCAAACGAACGGCTGTTGCGCGCGGCGTCCAGCAGTGCGCGGATTTTCGCCTGATCGTGAGCGTTCTTGCTTGGGCCCGTTCCTGTCGAAAATACCATCGCTTTGTTCAGCGAAGACACGTTGGAAACATGAAGTTTCTTGCCATCGCGGTACGCGCCCTCGCCTCGATAGGCCCACCAGCGCGAATGCAAGCCGGGCGCGCTCACCATCGCAGCGACAATTTCACCGTTTGACTCGATTCCCATCAATGTGCCGAACGTCGGAATCCCGCGCGAAAATTCTTCTGTGCCATCGATGGGATCGATGATCATCCTCGCCCGTCCCGAAGTGCTCGCGGACTTCGCATCGCCGCCGCCCATCTCCTCGCCTAGAACATCCAACGCCAGCCCGCTCGCCGCGACTCTCGCCCGCGCCATTTCCTCCACAGCACGGTCCGCTTGCGTCACCGGTGACCCGTCTCCCTTGCGGTCAACGCGCAACTCCTCCGCACGGAAATACCGCATCGCAATCGTATCCGCCTCCTGTGCGATCGCCTCCAGCAAAGCTCCGTACTCTTTCCCGTAACCCATGCGTTCTCCCGTTTCGCTCAAATGCCGATGTCCCTGCGATTTGACTCTCTACCCGTGCACCCCTAGCATACAAAGTTACGCAAATGTCTGCTCACGCCAACGCCGGGACAGTGCTGGACCGCATTCTGGAAGCGCGGCGCGCCGAGGTCGACCACCGCAAACGCGTCTTGCCGGAGGCTGCGCTCAAGTATGGCGCGAAAGCGGCCGAGCCTCTCCGGGATTTTTCCGCCGCGCTGTGCCGCGACGGCTTGAACGTTCTCGCGGAGCTGAAACCGGCTTCGCCTTCGCGCGGGGTGATTCGCGAGCCGTTCGAACCAGTGGAGCTTGCCCAGGGCCTGGAATCCGCGGGAGCGTGCGCTCTCTCCGTGCTTACTGAGGGAGAATTCTTTCACGGCACTCTCAAAAATCTGCGTGATGCCCGCAAGTCGATCAAGCTTCCGGTTTTACGCAAGGATTTTATTTTCGATACTTGGCAAGTGTGGGAAACGCGCGCCAACGACGCAGATAGCTTCCTGCTGATCGTCGCCACGCTGTCGGACGGACTGCTTCGCGACTTGCTAGCGCTTGGCCGCGAGATTGGCATGGAGCCGCTGGTCGAGGTCCACACCGGCGAAGAACTCGACCGCGCCCTTGCTGCCGGCGCGCGTATCCTTGGCGTAAACAACCGCGATTTGAAGACTCTGACCGTCGACGTCAAGACTTCCTTCGAATTGGTCGGCCGAATTCCCGAGGACTGCATCGCCGTCAGCGAGTCCGGCCTGCGCACCCACGAAGATATTGTGAAACTTCGCGCCGCCGGGTTTGATGGATTTCTCGTCGGCACGCACCTCATGCTCGCCCCCGATCCCGCTGCGGCTCTTTCTGCTCTCCTCATTTCGCCTACGGGAACAGTTTAAATAGCTATGGTCCGCGTCAAAATCTGCGGTATCACCAATGCCGCCGACGCCTTCGCCGCCGTCGCCGCCGGCGCGAGTTTTCTCGGTTTCAATTTCTATGCAAAGAGTCCGCGTCACATCACCGAAGCCGAGGCCGCAAAGATTCGTCCGCAGCTTCCGAGGAAAATTGAGGCCGTGGGAATTTTCGTCAACGCCCCGCGGGCCGAGGTCGCCGCATTGTGCACGTCGCTGAAACTCGACGCCGCCCAGCTTCACGGCGACGAGTCCTCGGAAACAGTTGCGGAACTGGCTCGCAGCCTCACTGTTTGGAAAGCCTTTCGCGTCGAGCCTGATTTTCGGCTGGAGACTCTGGACGAATTTTCCGAGGCTTCTGCCTTTTTGTTTGACGCCGCGCACACCGGCCAATATGGTGGTACAGGCCGCACCACGGATTGGGATGTAGCCCGGCGCGCTGCGTTGGGACACCGTATTATTCTGGCAGGCGGCCTGAATCTCGAAAACGTGGCTGCCGCAGTACGCATCGTGCGCCCCTATGCGGTGGATGTTGCCAGCGGCGTGGAATCTAAGCCTGGAAAGAAAGATCACGGCCGCATGCGTGAGTTTATTCAGGAAGTCCGCCGCGGCGAACGGAAGTAGAATCATCGAACGAATTTGTCACTGGAAGCTATGAGCTCCATCCTTCAATCACCGACGACAGCGCCAGGACGCTTCGGCCCCTACGGCGGCCGCTACGTTCCCGAAACGCTGATGGTGCCGCTCTTCGAACTCGAGCGCGCCTATGAAGCCGCGAAGTCAGATCCAACGTTTCAGGCGCGCTTCCAGGATCTTTTGAAGAATTTCGCCGGCCGGCCGACGCCGCTGCAGTTTGCTTCCCGCCTTACCGAAAAACTCGGCGGCCCGCGCATTTATCTTAAGCGAGAGGATTTGCTGCACACCGGCGCGCACAAAATCAATAACGCCATCGGCCAGGGCCTGCTGGCGGTGAAAATGGGCAAGCTGCGCATCATCGCAGAAACGGGCGCGGGCCAGCATGGCGTTGCTTCTGCCACCGTCGCCGCGCATCTCGGCCTCGAATGCGTTGTGTACATGGGCACGGAAGACATGGCGCGGCAGGCGCTCAATGTTGCGCGCATGCGCATGCTGGGCACGCAAGTGGTCGGCGTGGATTCCGGCAGCCGCACGCTCAAAGATGCGATCAACGAAGCCATGCGCGATTGGGTCACCAATGTGCGCAGCACACACTATCTTCTTGGATCGGTACTTGGCGCGCATCCGTATCCCACGATGGTTCGTGATTTTCAGGCGGTCATCGGCCGCGAAGCGCGCGAGCAAATTCTCGCCGCCGAAAAGCGCCTCCCCACACACTTAATCGCCTGCGTCGGCGGGGGTTCCAATTCCATCGGCCTTTTCTACAATTTCCTGCGTGATACGGATGTCAAAATGATTGGCATTGAAGCCGGCGGCCGCGGCGGCCAACTCGGCGAACACGCCGCTCGACTCGCTGCGCATCAGGGTTTCACAGGAGCGCGCCCCGGCGTTTTGCAGGGAACGTACACCTACGTCTTGCAAAACGAAGACGGCCAGATCGCCCCTACGCATTCGATTTCCGCGGGCCTCGATTATCCCGCCATCGGCCCCGAACACGCCTGGCTCGCCGACCAACGCCGCGCCGAATATTCCGCCGTCTCCGACCAAGCCGCCCTCGAGGCCGCGCGCCTGCTCTCGCGCACCGAGGGCATCATCGCCGCGCTCGAATCCGCCCATGCCATCGCCGGCCTCACCGAACGTCTGCCCAAATTCAAGAAAGACGACCTCATCATCCTCAACCTCTCCGGCCGCGGCGACAAGGACATGGACACTTACTCCCGCCTGCTCTAATCTTTAGGCTTTCCTGAATTCCAATGACCGTGGCGCTCTCCAACTCGACTCGCATCTCCAAACGCTTCGCCGAGCTGCGCGCTTCGGGCGAACTCGGCATCATTGCCTACATCACGGCGGGCGATCCATCATTTGACGCCACGCTGAAATATGTTATAGCGCTTGCAGAAGCCGGTGCCGACGTCATCGAACTCGGCGTTCCGTTCAGCGATCCGCTTGCCGATGGCCCCACGATCCAACGAGCTTCCGAACGTGCACTCAAAGCGGGCGCGACACTCGCTGGCGTGCTCGATCTCGTCCGCCGCATTCGCCAATCCTCTCAAGTACCGCTGGTCCTGTTCAGCTACTACAATCCCATCTTGCAAATGGGTTTGGAGAAATTCGCTTCCGTCGCCGCAACCGCAGGTGCCGATGGCGTCCTCGCCACTGACCTCACTCCCGAAGAGTCCGAAGACTATCGCCGCATCCTCGCCGCTCATCATCTCGATACCATTTTTCTCGGCGCGCCAACTTCCACGGACGAGCGCCTTTCGAAAATCGCTGGCTGTTCAACTGGGTTTCTTTACCTCATCTCGCGTACCGGCGTGACCGGCGCGAAAGACGCTTTGCCCGACGATCTTCCCGCCTTACTGCGGCGCGCCCGCAGCGTCACACAACTTCCCATCGCCGTCGGCTTCGGCATTTCGCTTCCGGGCCATGTGTCCGTTCTCGGCGGCCTCGCGGACGCCGCTGTCGTCGGCTCCGCGCTCGTATCCGAAATTGAAAAAGCGCCATCCGTCGAAGCTGCTGCGGTCGCTCTTGGTGAGCGCATCCAAGCCCTCAAGCAAGCCGCCCGCCATGGCCTCTCCCGGCGCGAGGTGGCGCCATGAACCTCAGTGATTGGCGACGCCGCATCGATGAGATTGATAAGAAGTTGGTGGAACTGTTGAACGAACGGTCGCACTGCGCGCTGGAAGTCGGCAAGCTCAAACAGGAGGCCAAGATTCCGCTGTACCAGCCGGACCGCGAGAACGAAGTGCTGGAAAACGCCGAACGCAATAATCCCGGCCCGCTCACGGACGCGGCGATTCGCCGCCTCTTCGAGCGCATCATTGACGAGGCCCGTGCGGCCGAGCGCAACGCCATGCATTCCGGCGATGGCTCTCGCAAAGGCGGGAATGAATGATCGGGGTAGGCAGTCTGGATACGCAAGGGGTTCGTAGAGACGGCTTTACGCCGCCATCTTCCTCTTCGGGTTTTGTGGTGGCGGGACTTTAGTCCCGCGCTTTTCGCTCCGAATTCTTTAGAAAAGGAAACAGGAAACTCTCATGGTCATCGTGATGCAAGAAGGGGCCAGCGACGCCCAGATTCAACATGTCATCGACCGCCTGGTCGCCAGCGGCTTCAACGTCCACCGGTCCACCGGCGAATCGCATACCGTTCTCGGTGCCGTCGGCGTGCACCGCGACTTCGATCACCGCGATTTCGAATTGCTGGATGGCGTGCGCGAGGTCATGCGCATTACCCAGCCTTTCAAACTTGCTAGCCGCCAGTTCAAGCCAGAAGGCACCATCATCGATCTTGGCCGGGGCGTCAAAATCGGCGGCACCGAAGTCGCTATCGCCGCTGGTCCTTGCTCGGTCGAATCGCGCGAACAAATCTTTTCTGTTGCCGAAAGCGTAGCGAAAGCCGGGGCTAAGATATTCCGGGGCGGTGCTTTCAAGCCGCGCACTTCACCTTACGCTTTTCAGGGCCTGGGCGAACCCGGCCTTAAGTTGATGCGAGAAGCCGCGGACAAATTTGGCCTCTTCACCATCAGTGAAGTGATGGACGCATCGCAAATCCAGATGATGCTGGGTTACGTCGACATCTTCCAGGTCGGCGCCCGCAACATGCAGAACTATTTTCTGCTGCGCGCGCTCGGCGAAATCCGCAAACCCGTTCTTCTGAAGCGCGGCATGTCGGCTACTATGGAAGAACTGCTGATGAGCGCCGAATACATCCTGGCCGGGGGCAACTACAACGTCATTCTCTGCGAGCGCGGCATTCGCACGTTCGAAACCTATACGCGCAACACCTTCGACATCGCCGCCATCCCGGTCATCAAAAAACTTTCCCACTTGCCCATGATGGCTGATCCTTCGCACGGAACAGGCCGCCGCGACAAAGTGCCGCCCATGGCCCGCGCCGCCGTCGCCGCCGGCGCCGACGGCCTGCTCATCGAAGTTCACAACGATCCCGATCATGCGCTCTCCGACGGAGCGCAATCACTCGAGCCCGGCCAATTCGCGCAGCTGATGGGCGAACTCCGCATTATCGCGCCTGCCATCGGACGCCGCATCGCCTGACCATGCCGGCCGGCCATCTCATTTCGCGCGTAACCATTCTTGGCACCGGATTGATCGGCGGCTCGTTCGCGCTCGCACTGCGCAAATACACTACCGAAATGCACATCTCCGGCTGGGACCGCCCCGACGTCGCTCGCGAAGCGAAAACTCGTGGCGCCCTCGACGAAGCTTTCTCTGGCGACCTCGCGCCCGCCCTGCATAGAGCCGACTTGATCTACATCGCGCTTCCTATCGCCGCGACCATCGATCTACTTCCGGAAATCGCGCGCCACGCTCCGTGGCACGCGCTCGTCACCGACGCCTGCAGCACCAAAGTCCGCATCTCGCAAACTGCCGACGAACTCTTCCCCAGCGAAAGAGGCCCGCTTTTCCTGGGCGGCCATCCTATGGCTGGCAGGGAACTCCCCGGAATCGCGCACGCGAACGCCGATCTTTTTCGCGAAAACACGTACGCCCTGATCGCTAAATCCCCCGAAACAGTAGTGGCGGGTCTTCAGACCCGTTCTTCTTCTTCCGCGAACGAACCAGCCCCAGCTCACGATCCCCGGATCTCCGCCTTTGTCAAAATTCTCGAAAAAATCGGCGCCCGTCCGCTCTGGCTCGGCGCCCAGCAACATGACTACGCCGTCGGCCTCGCTTCCCATCTACCCCAACTCGCCGCCGTCGCCCTCGCCGGTTTTCTGTACGACCGCCTTGACGAAAACGGCCTCCCCATCACGCTCGCTGGCCCCGGCCTCCGTGATTCCCTGCGTCTTGCGGGCAGCCCCTACTCCACGTGGCGGGACATCGTCCTCACCAACCAGGAAGTCCTCTCCGCCGCGCTCGATCTTTTTGCCCGCCGCCTTGACGACCTGCGCGAAAAACTCGCCTCCCGCGAACTCGAAGCCGACTTCGACGCCGCCAACGAACTCTACAAACTCCTCCGGAGTCTCTGACGTCCATGTTCATCGGTCACTTCGCCGTAGGATTTGCCGCCAAGAAGTTTGCGCCGCGCACCTCGATGGTCGCGCTGCTTGCTGCGCCCTTGTTTCTCGACCTGCTCTGGCCTTTTTTCTTGCTGCTGGGCTGGGAAAAGGTGCGGATCGATCCCGGCAATACCCGCTTCACGCCCTTGGATCTTTTCTACTATCCCTGGTCACACAGCTTGCTGATGTCCGTGGTGTGGGCCACCGCCTTTGCCCTGATTTATCACCTGACCGTGCGCTATTGGCCTGGCACAATCGCCATTTGGATTGGCGTCGTGAGCCACTGGCTACTCGACTGGATTACTCATCGCCCCGACATGCCTCTTTATCCTGGCGGGCCCAAGTACGGTCTCGGCCTTTGGAATTCAGTCGCCGGCACCATGGTCGTTGAGATCGCCATGCTCGTGATTGGTGTCGGGCTGTACATCCGCACAACCCGCGCTCGCGACCGCATCGGCCAATACGCGTTTGTGGTCTATGTGAGTTTGCTCTTTGTGTTGTACATCGGAGATCGCTTTGGCAGTGCTCCTCCCACCGTCAGTGATATTGTCTGGACCGGCATCCCCGCTGAGTTGGTTCTGCTCGCTTGGGCATGGTGGTTCGATCGTCACCGCGTTTTGCGGTCAGAGATCAATTCCTAGTCCTCGCGCGATACGGCAGGCCTCCCATCGCGCTCCGCCCGTGATTTCTCTACCAGGCTCCTTCCTTCCTCCCGACCCACCAAATCACTCCGACGGTAGCGGTCTGCTGCTCTTTGCTCAGCACGCCGTCCGTTTTGGTAAAAAAGGACGGCTGGTTCGAGAAGTCCCTGCGCCACTCGTAGCGCATCAGGAATCCCTCGCCAAATTTGTAATCGAAAGTGGCAGTCGTTTCTTTCAATGCCTGCGTAATCCCACTGAAGAGTCCGCCGCGGTCGGAGAGATACTCCGCGCGGCCGCCCACGGCAATTCTTGGCGTGAATTGGTAGCGCGCGTAGGCCGCGCCGCCGATCGTATGCGAGGGGGCCGAGGAACGCCCGGGAGACGAGTTTCTCCACTCCCGCTGAATTACATAATCGCCTTCCAAAGCTAGTGTGACCTTCGGCCTGGCCTGCCAACTCACATAACTATCAAAAATGTGCAGCCGGCCATCCGGAGCAGGCCGGATCGCCGTAAACGTCAGCCCTGGTTGAACGGGTATCAGCCCGCCCGTCGTCACGGGAGTGCGGTCCGGATGTTCCTGCCCCAGGTAGTAGTTGAAATTCCAGGTGATCGTTTTATGAGGTGTAGCCGTAAACCCGAACAATTCGTCTTTAAAACCGTTGGTGGCTTCGACCTGGTTCGTCCCGTTCACCAGCCAGTAGTTCAAGGTCATCTGATCGTTGAGCTTGTAAGTGGCGCGCACGCCCATGTGATAGAAGGGCAGAAAATCGAACCAGAACGCGCGAGAATAGTTGATCTGGTCCTTCGTGTAGTTTCCCTCGATTCCGAGCGAGCTTCCCCATTTGCCGACATCCACCGTCAACCCTTTGCCAATCGGAGCCACATACGTTCCGTAAGCCTGGAAAATATTTCGATAAATCTGCGGCCTTGGTTCGTTCGCCGGATTTCCTTGCAGTGTGTCCGTGGCTTGGCCGAATTGCAAGTCGAGGCGTACTCCAAAGGGGCGTCCCGCGCCGGTATCGGGCGCGCGCTCGAAAACCACGTCTGCCTGATTCAAACTGATATTGTTGCTCAGCACGTCGTAGGCTCGTAGCGCGTTCACCCGGCCCACGGGGTGGTTGAAATTGAACCCATAATATTCATCCAGAGCGAAATTCAGCGTTGCCCCGTGCAGGTAGTCCAGAATCCCTCGATCCCCGGCAATGATTTGCTCTTTGGGCGCTTCTGAGGGAGCGCTGCCCGCGGGAGCGGGTGCCGTTGCGGCCGCAACTGTGGCTGAAGTTGTGACGGACGCTGCGTTCGAATCGGCCGGAATTTTCTCCGTCCCAACGTTGGAAGAGGGTTGCCGTTGCTTCAGCTCACCTTCCAGTTCTGTCACGCGCGTCATCAGGCTCTGCACCACCTCGCGCAACTGTTTGACCTCCTCTGCCGATGCCGGAGCTGGCGTGTTGGCTTGCGCGCGGACTAATGGGCACCACGCCAGCAGTGCAAGGCATATTCCCATCGCGCAACGCAACGCGCCGCTCTGGTTTAGAATCTGACTGTTGGGTGTAGTGTGGTTGATCATGGGGAAGCGTCTTTCCCGGCTGGCGGTTGCTAGCGCCACCCGCTTTCTCGCCTTCGAGTTTTAGCACGGTTTGCTCCGTAACTAGAGCGGACGTTTTCACGTCATAGGAATACAAATGTTTCTGCGCTCCCTATCCGCGGCTATCGCGCTGGCCCTTGCTCTCGCGTGTACGGTCGTCGCGCAAACTCCGGCCCAAGAAACTACCTCCATCATTCACGTCACCGTCGTTGATGTCGCCAGCGGCAAGAAACTGCCGGACCAGACGGTCGTCCTCCAAGGCGAACGCATTCTCTCTGTCGCCGCATTTGACTCCGCAACTCCGCCCCAAGGCTCTGTCATTGATGCCCACGGTAATTTCCTGATCCCCGGTCTTTGGGACATGCACGTCCACATTCAGGATCTGGAAGATTTGCCGCTCTACATCGCCAACGGTGTCATTGGAGTCCGTCTGATGTTTGGCAGCAAGCACACTCCGAGCCTGCGTGCCAAAATCGCTGCCGTTCCCGTTGCCCCGGACGTGATCTACGGCAGCGCCATCGTCGACGGCGACCCTCCCGTCTGGGAAGGCTCCATCATCGTCAGGAAACCGGATGATGCCCGTCGCATTGTGGATGAAATCAAAGCCGACGGCGCCGATTTCGTCAAAATTTACAACGATATTTCTCGCGACACTTATTTTGCGCTTGCTGACGAAGCCCATAAGCAGAACATTCCGTTCGTCGGCCACCTGCCCTATGGTGTCCGCGCTTCGGAAGCTTCCGACGCCGGCCAGCGTTCCATTGAACATCTCGACGGCATCGCCATCGCCTGCTCCAAACATGAGCAGAGCATCATCCGGGAACTGCGCCCGCTTCGCTACATTGAAAAAATGAACCTGGTCGCGGAAGCGTTTCGCAACATGGACGCCGCCCAGTGCCAGGCTCTCTTCGCGCAATTTCGCCGCAACGGTACCTGGCAAGTTCCCACGCTCACCGTGCATCGCGGCATGGCTTTTCTAAATGACGGTCATTTCACTTCCGACCCGCGCCGCGCTTACATGAGCGGCGAAGTGCGCTCCCGCTGGGAACCACAGAACGACTTCCGCTTTCGCCGCTGGCCTCCCGCCGAATTTGAACTGCACCGCGGTCTCTTCAAAGCCGACGAACAAATGGTCGGTTTGATGTTTCGCGCCGGTGTCCCCCTGCTCGCCGGCACCGACGCCATGAATCCTTTTTGCTTTCCCGGCTTTAGCCTGCACGACGAACTTGCCTTGCTAGTGGAGTCGGGCCTCACTCCCTTGGCCGCGCTGCAAGCCGCCACTCTTCGCCCCGCCGAATTCCTCGGCCGCCTCGCCGATCTCGGCCTCGTCGCCCCCGGCAAGCGCGCCGACCTTGTTCTTCTCTCTGCCGATCCCCTCGCCGACATTCACAACACCACGCAAATCCAAGCCGTTTGGCTCCACGGTAAGCTATTCGACCGCCCCGCCCTCGATCGCCTCCTCGAAGACGCCAAACACCGCACGGGTAAATTCAAGCTCCACTAGCGCCCCTCATCGCCCCAATTTCTTGACAACTCGCGGACAGCCGTACAAGATGGCGCTTCATTCGTCTGGCTTCAGTTCATTTTTACTCCAAGAAATGAGGTCGCGCCGAACGTGATCAATCGAAGATATTTTCTCGCTAACGCCAGTGCCTTGCTCGCTGCTGCAGGTGTGCGCGTACCGCTCTGGGCCCTTTCTCCTGCCGGTAAGTCCGATGCCTTAACGTCTTCCATGATGCTCCTGGGCGTGGACTACTATCCCGACCAGACACCCGAGTCCCTTTGGGAAGAAGACGCGCGCATGATCGCCGATACCGGTTTCACCAATGTGCGCGTCGCCGAATTTGCCTGGTCGTTGATGGAACCCTCCGAAGGCAAGTTTGACTTTGCATGGCTCCATCGCGCCGTCGTGACCCTGCAAAAGCATGGCATCCTGGTGATTCTCGGCACTCCTTCAGCCGCCCCTCCACCGTGGCTAACCGCGAAATACCCCGACGTGCTCATGGTCAACGATCAGGGCATGACCGTCTCTCCAGGCGGCCGCCGTTTCACTTGCCCCACCAACAAAGTCTATCGCCGCCTTTCGCTGGACATCGCGACGGAAATGGCGCGCTCCTTTGCGGACGCGCCCGGCGTAATCGGCTGGCAAATCGACAACGAGTTCACGCTCCAGCGCTGGGGCCGCTGTTACTGCAAGTTCTGCCGCGCCGGCTTCCAGGACTGGCTGCGCACAAAATACGGCACCCTTGATCAAATCAATACAAAGTGGGGAACAGCTTTCTGGAGTCAGGTCTACACCGACTTCAGCCAGATTCCCGTCCCGCTGCCCTCCAATGGCGATCCGAATCCGGGCCTGGCGCTCGACTACGACCGCTACCAGTCATACGCCAACGCTTCTTTCGCCGAAGAGCAGCTCGCCATGCTGCGGAAAACCTGCCCCAAACACTTCGTTACCACCAACAACGTCGGCGCTCCGCTCGACACCATCGATCTTCACGAGCTTTACAAGAACCTCGACTTCGTCTGCCACGACAACTACCCCGGCTTCGCCCAAATGTTCATGCAGGGCGCCCCGTCTGAAGCTGTTGCCACGATGATCTCCCTCGGTCACGATTCCATGCGCGGCGTTAAAGATGGCAAGCCCTTCATGATCATGGAAGAGCAGTCCGGCAAAGCGGGGCAGAGCTTTTTTTCTCCGCCGCCCCACAAAGGGCAAATCCGGCTCTGGACTTATCAAGCCATCGCCCACGGCGCCATGGGCCTGAACTATTTTCGCTGGGACACCGCCAATTTCGGCGCCGAGGAATACTGGCACGGCATGCTGAACCACGACCGCTCGAAGAGCCCCAGCTTCGACGAAATCCAGCAAACCGTAAAAGAGTTGAAAACTCTCGGGCAGGAAATGTTGCAATCTTCGTACTCGGCGAACGCGGCGGTCTTCTTTGACCTGAACTCAGCCTGGGCCACCGTCATCCAGCCGGGAAACACCAAACTCACCTTCGCTTCCCAATTGACCGCCTGGTACGGGTCCATGGCCAGTGCCCACATCGGCATTGACGTGATTCAGCCCGAATCCGATCTGTCCCGCTACAAAGCAGTATTCGCACCGCTGCCCTATGTCGTCTCGCCGCAGGAAGCCGCCAATATCAGGAAATTTGTCCAGGCTGGCGGTTTGTTCGTGGGAGGTTTCCGGCTTGGCGTCAAGGATGAGAACAGTCAGATCGTCCGTACGCCACTGCCCGGATTGCTCCGCGAAGTCATGGGCACGAACGTGAAAGACTACATGCCCATCTACAGTGAGAAGATCGGCGTCAAATTCTCTTCCATCCTCGCTGGGCCCGATGCCGACTGCTCCCTCTGGGCGGACATCCTCCAGCCTTCCTCAGCCTCCGTGCTCGCCACCTACACTGCCGGCCCCTACTTAGGTGAACCCGCCATCACCATGAACTCCTTCGGCCAGGGCAAAGCTGTCTACCTCGGTGCGGATCTTGACCCCGCGAGTCTCGCCAGAGTATTCACCGCGTTGCTGGAGTCCGCCGGAATCAAATCCTCCTTCGACGTCCCACGCGGCGTCGAAGTTTGCACCCGGAAGTCCGGCGCCAAACAGTGGACCTTTCTCCTGAACCATACCGGCGCCACGCAGGTCGTCACTGTTCCCGGCCAATTCAAAGACCTGCTCACCGGCGCAACCCATTCCGGCAAGATCGGCCTCGACGCCTATGAAGTCCGCGTCCTCCAGCCGGCCTAATACGCTCTACCTTCAAAAATCTACTCGCCCGGTTCATGTACGGCCGCCCATTCTTGCCCAAGTTAGCTCTTGACTGCCCATATTTCATTTGATACTCTACTTTGTAGGTAGAGGTGCGGGATTCCTGTGGTTGCGGCAGTTTCTCTGCCGCATTTTTCATTTCGGTTGCCGGACCTCACGGCTTTCCTGTGAAATCTGTCATGGTCCAATTAATAGTGTGACGGCAGCCTCCA
>Ga0209698_10002456_pt1 | contig 20997 bp, 17 predicted proteins | sample LitLauG_LLR_2012_FD_187203 | JGI IMG/M metagenome (GOLD analysis project Ga0209698, IMG submission 187203) | Freshwater sediment microbial communities from Pennsylvania, USA - Little Laurel Run_MetaG_LLR_2012 (SPAdes) (version 2) | ecosystem: Environmental > Aquatic > Freshwater > Creek >...
TCTTTCTGTCGATCCCTACCGTCGGGGCGCTGTTGATCGGCGGCAAGCTCAGCGGTCTGCTGGAGGAGAAGGATCCCGATCAGGCGCTCCGCATCCTGTTTCTTGTCGGTGCCGCGATCATGACCGTGATCGCGCTTTATGCGCTATGGAAGCCGGTGGAGGTGTTCGACAATATCCGCGTCGAAAACGGGACGGGCCGTCATCCGATGGAGGATCTGAGGCGGCTGGTAGGTCACTGGCCGGTCTATCCGGCAATGCTGATCTGGCTGTTGTGGAATTTCGCGCCGGGTTCGACCACGCCGCTGCAATACCACCTCCAGAACACCCTGCATGCCACCGATGCCCAATGGGGCGAGTGGAATGCCATCTTCGCCGCCTCCTTCATTCCGACATACATCGTCTACGGACTGCTCTGCCGTAAGCTTCCGTTGAAGACGCTGTTGTTGTGGGGAACTTTTCTCGCCATTCCGCAGATGGTTCCGCTGCTGTTCATCGATACGGTGACGCAGGCTTTGATCGCGGCAATACCCATCGGCCTGATGGGCGGTCTTGCCACCGGCGCCTATCTGGACCTGATCATTCGGTCGTGTCCGCGAGGCCTGCAGGGAACGACGCTGATGATGTCGTGGAGCCTGTATTACGTCGTTTCGCGATTTGGCGATGTCCTCGGCACCCATCTCTACGATCGCTACGGCGGCTTTACCGTCTGCGTCATCGCGATCACGATCGTCTACGCGCTGATCCTGCCAGTTTTGCTGCTGGTTCCGAAGCACCTGATCGCCACGGCCGACGGGCAAACGCCGGAATTGGCGTTTGGCGCTCCAGAACCCGAGAGCGATGCGGGCAAATAGCCATCCGACCGGCTTGCCGGTCGTTCGGTTGTCACCGTACGCGATTATATGTACGTTGGATGGTGAAACGACGCTTGCGCTCAGCCGGGTTTATCTGGCCGTGATCTCATCATAGGAATGCGCGGCCTTCCGCCCGGCGGCTGACGAGAAAACCGCATCGGACCAGCGACACATTGAGCGAGACTTCGACATCGGTTGCCGTCGAAACGGCACGGCAATCCCCGCAGGGCAAGCTGCCGGTCGTGGCGCTATCGGCGCTCGGCATCGTATTCGGCGATATCGGGACCAGTCCGCTATACACCTTCAAGACGATACTGGGCGTGGCCGGAGCCTCTCACAGCGCGGAGGCCGTGCTGGGCCCGCTGTCGCTGGTGCTCTGGACGCTCTTCATCATCACCACGGTCAAGTATGTCTCGTTTGCCATGAGCGTCGACAATGACGGCGAGGGTGGCATCCTGGCCCTGATGGCGCTTTTGGGCGTGAAACGGCAGCAGCGGCCGACCATCGTCGCGGTCGGTCTGTTCGGGGCCGCGCTGATCTATGGCGATGGCGCGATTACGCCGGCGATTTCAGTTCTGTCGGCACTGGAGGGCCTCAACATCGCGACCCCGGTGCTGCAGCCCTATGTCGTATCGGTGGCGGTCGCAATCCTGATCGGACTATTCGCGATCCAGTCCCGGGGAACGGCGGCGATCGGTCATTTGTTCGGACCGGTCATGCTGGTTTGGTTCGTCGCCATCGCCGCGATGGGCGCATCGGGCATCGTGCAGCATCCGTCCGTGTTCGCCGCGCTCAACCCGGTCCATGGGCTTTCCTATCTGCTATCGAACGGTGCCACCGGCTTCTGGGTTCTGGGAGCGGTGTTCCTCTGCGTCACCGGCGCCGAGGCGCTCTATGCCGACATGGGTCATTTCGGCAGGGGCCCGATCAAGCTCGCCTGGTTTGCCATCGTCTTTCCAAGCCTGATCCTGAATTATGCCGGGCAGGCCGCACTGGTGATCGAAGGCGCGCCGACGGACGGGAATATCTTCTATCGTCTCTGTCCCGAAATTCTGCTGCTGCCGCTGATCGTGCTCGCAACGATAGCCACGATCATAGCCAGCCAGTCAATCATCACCGGCGCGTTCTCGATGACGCGGCAGGCAATCCAGCTCGGATGGCTGCCGAGGCTCGCGATCAAGCAGACCTCCTCCGAAGGGTACGGGCAGATCTATGTCGGCGTCGTCAACTGGCTCCTGATGATCGTGACTGTCGGACTGACGATCGGGTTCGGCAAGTCCGACAATCTGGCTTCGGCCTACGGCATCGCCGTTTCGCTGACCATGCTGATGACGTCGGCCTTGTTGTTCATTGCGATGCGCGAGATCTGGGGTTGGGCCCTGTGGGCGGCGGGCGCGGTCGCGGCGTGCTTCCTCGTCATCGACAGCGCTTTCTTTCTCGCCAATCTCACCAAGATCGGCGAGGGCGGCTACGTCCCGTTGATCCTGGCGATCTGCGTCTACGGCGTGATGTGGATCTGGCACCGCGGTGCAGCCGCCGTCTCGGCCCGGATGCACGAAGCGCTGATCCCGGTTGCCGGATTCATGGCCGACATCGCCGCAAGAAAGATTCCGCGTGTCCCCGGCACGGCGGTATTCCTGACCCGGACCGAGCGGGACACGCCGCCGGTGATGGTGTGGCACGTCAAGCATAACCGCGCACTTCACGAGCATCTGTTCGTGCTGCGCGTGGAAATCCTGTCGGTACCTTGGGTCTCGTCCGGCAAACGCATGTCCATCGAGCAAGTCGCGCCGAACTACTGGCGCGCGGAGGCCCGGTTCGGCTTCATGGAGCGGCCGCATATCCCGGAACTGCTCGCCTCCAGTAAATCCTTGGGCTGCACGATCGACCTCAACGATGTCACCTACTATGTCGGCCATGAAACGGTGGTCGGCCGCGAGGACGGCAAGGGCCTGCCGGCATGGCAGGAGCGGTTCTTCGCCGTCATGGAGCGCAACGCCGTCCACGTCAGCGACTTCTTCAGCCTGCCCAACGATCAGGTTGTCGAGATCGGGCGGCAGATTGCGATCTAGGGGCCGGAGAGGGCGCTCACTGCAAGCCGACCGCAAAATCCCTTGACGTAAATCAAGACCCTCGTTGGTTTCCGCGGCAAGTTACATGAGAGAGATTGCCGCTCGAACTGCGTCGCGTTGGGCGCGGCCGGTCCGCGAGATCGCAGGACGGGGCGGGTTTGGTGAAACATCATGATCAACGAGCGCAGTCTACCAGACGCGGGTCAGCCGGGGAAGCCGAGTAAGCTCGTTCCATTTCCGGTGACGCCCCCGATCAAGCCCAAAGCCCGCTTCAAAAAGGCCTGGTTCGTTGGCGGGTTGCTATCGTTGCTGGTCATTGCAGCCATCGCGGCGACGTGGTGGGCTTTGGACGGACGCAGCACCGTCCACTACGCAACTACGCCGATTGCGAGAGGTCCGGTGATCCGGACCGTGACAGCGACGGGTACAGTTAACCCGGAACTCACCATCATCGTTGGCGCGGCCGTCTCCGGTTTCATCCAGAAGCTATCTTGCGACTACAATACCCGAGTGAAGAAGGGCCAGGTCTGCGCCAGAATTGATCCCCGTCCTTACCAAAGCGTCGTCGATCAGAACACGGCGAATCTGGCGGTCGCGAAAGCGCAACTCGAAAAGGACAAGGCCAATCTGACCTATGCAAAGCTTGCCCTCGGCCGTGCCGCCACCCTCCTGCCGACTCATGCCGTCTCTGAGGACGCCTATGACAGCGCCAAGAGCTCTTACGATCAGGCGCTGGCGCAGATCGCGTTCGACGAAGCAACCGTTCAGCAACGTCAGGCTTCGCTCGATGCTGCGCAGGTCAATCTCGACTATACGAGCATCGTGTCCCCCGTCGAGGGCACAGTGGTCTCGCGCAACGTGACCATGGGGCAGACGGTCGCGGCGAGTTTCCAGACTCCGACGCTTTTTCTCATCGCGACCGACCTCGCCAGGATGCAAGTCGACGCGAATGTGAGCGAAAGCGACATCGGCGGAATCAAGATCGGCAACAAAGCCACCTTCACGGTGGACGCTTACGCGAAACGGACATTCGAGGGCACGGTAAGTCAGGTCCGTCAATCTCCGCAGACCGTACAGAACGTCGTGACCTACGATATCGTAATCAGCGTCAGCAATTCAGATCTGACGCTTATGCCGGGCATGACGGCCGCCAGCCGTATCGTCGTCGACGAGCGCAATGACGCGATCCGGGTCCCGAACCAGGCGCTGCGTTATGTCCCCAGAAGCCTCGCGGGCGCCGCCAAATCCGACCAGCCGCAAATCTGGGTGCTTCGCGACGGGAAGCCGACGCCTATTCCGGTGGTGGCCGGGCTGGACGACGATAATTTCACGGAGATCGCAAGCGGCGATGTGAAGCCGGGGGATCTGGTGATTACCGCAGAGAAGCTCACGACGACCAGCAAGACCGTCACGCCACGCCTCGGTCTCTGAGTTTCCGTCGGACACCCGTTCGCAGGTCCAACATGCCGGATCCCATCATCAGAGTCGTGAATGTGACGCGGACCTATCACGTCGGCGACGTCGATGTGCATGCGTTACGCGGCGTCAATCTGACCGTCGAGCCCGGCGAATTCATCGCCATCATGGGATCGTCCGGGTCGGGCAAGTCCACATTGATGTCGCTGCTCGGCTGCCTGGATCGTCCGTCCAGCGGCGAGTATTATCTGGAGGGCGTCAATGTCGCGGGGCTGACCGAGCCGGAACTCGCGCGTATCCGCAGCGAGCGGCTGGGGTTTGTCTTTCAGAGCTTCAATCTCCTCTCCCGTACCAGTGCGATCGAAAATGTCGCACTGCCCTTGTTCTATGCCGCGGGAGGGGCTTCGAGCGGTACCGAGCGCACCCAACGAGCCCGGGCATCGTTGAAACTCCTCGGTTTGGCCGACCGGGAGCGCAATACACCGGGGCAATTGTCGGGAGGACAGCAGCAGCGCGTCGCCATCGCGCGCGCCTTGATCAACAATCCAATTCTGTTGCTTGCGGACGAACCCACCGGCAATCTCGATACCAAGACGTCACATGAGATCATGGTGACGCTGCAGGCGCTCAACCGCGAGCGGGGCGTCACGATTATTGTCGTGACGCATGAACCGGACATCGCGACCTACACTGGCCGGGTCATCACGATGCGGGACGGCGAAGTGATATCGGATGAACGAAGGCAAGCCGTTCGTCCGCAGCCGGGAGCGCCGAGCGGCACATTGCCCGCGGGTTCGCTTGCCCGCCCGCAGCCACCGGCACCGCCTACGGCCGGGAGCGCCGGCACTGTGCACGCTTTCGCCCTGATGATCGTGGCCGCGGCATTCCAGGCGCTCGCCCGCAACAAGATGCGATCGGCGCTGACCATGCTGGGTGTATTCATTGGAGTTGCCGCGCTGATCGCGATGGTCGCCGTCGGCCAGGGCGCGAACGATGCGGTGCGCAAGCAGATCGAGAGCCTCGGAACGAATCTTCTGGTGGTTGTCCCTGGCGCCACCACGATGGGCGGAATGCGCAGTGGGCAAGGCAGTGCGTCGACTCTTACGGTCATCGATGCCGAGGCGCTCCGTCGTGAAGCGCCGGCGGTCGGCAGCGTCAGCTATCTGATCCGCCAGTCGGGACAGGTCCAGTACGCCAACCAGAACTGGTCGACGAGCATTCAGGGAGTCAGCGCCAACTATCCGCCGATCACCAATTGGCAGATCGAGTCAGGGCGCGGCATTTCGCAGGAGGACGATAGCAGTGCCGCGCTTGTCGCGGTCCTCGGTCAGACCGTTTCCCGGCAACTGTTCGGCGTCAGCGAGAATCCGATCGGTGCGGTAATCCAGGTCAAGAGCGTGCCGTTGCGCGTGATCGGCATCTTCGCATCCAAGGGACAAACCTCCTACGGGACCGATCAGGACGATCTCGTCATGACCCCTTTCACGACCGCGCAGCGCAAGGTTCTTGGCGTGGCGGCGCCAAGCCAGCAACAGGTTCCGCTCAACTGGGTCTATCCCTCGCCGCCCAATCCATACAATCTTCAGCAGCGACTGATGGGGTATGTGAACCAGATTTACGTCCAGGCAAATGATGCCAGCCAGGTTCAACCGGCGGTCAGCCAGGTCTCTGACATCCTGAAACGCCGGCACCGCATTCGGCCAGGTGATGCCAATGATTTTTCCGTGCGGAACCTGAGTCAGATCGCGGAGACCGCCGAGAGCAGCAGCCGTATCATGGCGCTCTTGCTGGCTGCGGTCGCGTCGATATCGCTTATCGTGGGCGGCATCGGCATCATGAACATATTGCTGGTGTCGGTGACGGAGCGAACGCGAGAAATCGGTCTGCGGATGGCGATCGGCGCCCGCAGGACGCATGTTCTGTTGCAGTTTCTCGCTGAATCCGTGATTTTGAGTGTCACTGGTGGAATAGCCGGAATCATCATAGGGGTCGTGTTTTCCGAGATGATCTCGATCCTTGCTGGCTGGCCGGCTCCGATCTCGTTGACAGCCGTTGCCGGCGGGTTTCTGTTTTCCGCCGCGGTCGGAATCTTCTTCGGGTACTATCCCGCGCGGAAGGCCGCCAGCCTGGATCCGATCGAGGCACTGCGATACGAGTGATTTCGGAGGAGCGAGACGTCGATAGCATCGCAGCCTTCGGGCCCGGCCGGAACGATCTTCAACGTCGAAATCTTCAGGGGCCTGGCTTGGCCTAATCTGTACCCTGCCGCGGCAGCGGGCCTTTCAATGTTCGCCGTCGATCGATCGTCCTGACAATACCACGCATTCGCATCGTTTGACGCGGAAGGCTTCTTTCCTGCGTAGTAACGTTCGGTTGAGGCCCCGCGGTAACGTATCCTTCACATTGGAGTTCGAGGATCGAATCCGGTTCTTCGCAGGCCGACAGACTGTTTCCGGATATTTCAGGGCTGTGAAGGCCGCCGCGATAATGCCCAAAATCGAACATTCATCCGCCGCCGCTCCATAACTGAAGTGCGCGCGCTCGGGACGCGGAATAGTCCCGGGCAGGGAATACCGAGATATCCTGGAAATGCCACTACGGTCGCCGCTTTGAACAGGTCCTTTCGACATCCGGAAGGATTGGGGTGTGGCCGGCTGAACAGGCGGGCCTCGTCTGCTTTTCGTCTGCTGCGTCCCGCATTGCGTCTTGCCTTGATAGGCTCCTCGATTTTCCTGCTGGCTGGATGCGCGACGATTGCCCCGCGCAATGTCCTGCCGCAGGCCAGCGCCGCCCAGATCGAGCTCGAGGGATTCCACAACATCCGCTTTTGGGGCGACGCTCCCGCCCGGGATATCCAGGCGATCATGATGGCGGATACCCCGAGGGCGGAAATGCGGTCGCCCTTGGGAGCTCAAAGGCATCCGCCGGTCTCAAACCTGCTCGCGATATCCGGCGGCGCCGAGGACGGCGCGTTCGGCGCAGGCCTGCTGGTGGGCTGGAGCGAATCGGGTATGCGACCGAGCTTCGATCTCGTTACCGGCGTCAGTTCCGGCGCGCTGATTGCTCCCTTTGCGTTCCTCGGGCGCGAATATGACGGCCAGCTGCGCGAGATCTTTACCAAATATGGAAGGCAGGACATTTTCACCTACAACGTACCAGGCTTGCTCGACGGATCCGCGCTGGCCGACGATGCGCCGTTGGCGCGATTGATCGAGAGATATGTCGACGATGCCTTCATGCAGGACATCGCCAGAGAGCGGGCCAAGGGCCGCGTACTGCTGATCGGTACCACCAACCTCGATACGCAGCGGCCGGTGATGTGGGACATGGGCCGTATCGCGATGAGCCATAATCCCGATGCGAAAAGCCTGTTCCGCAAGATCTTGCTGGCATCGGCGACACTTCCCGGAATCTTCCCGCCGGTCCGGATCCAGGTTCGGGTCGGCGGACAGAGCTATGACGAACTGCACGTCGACGGTGGCGTTACCAGGCAGGTTTTCATCGCTCCGTCGATATTTTCGGCTGCCTTGCGCGATCAAAAGTCGGCAAGACCCATGGCCAAGCCGCGGCTGTTCGTGATCCGGAACGGAAAGATCGATCCCGAGTGGCAGCCCGTCAACGAGAACGTCCTGTCCATTACGCAGCGTTCAATCTCCACGCTGATCAAGAACCAGGGGATCGGAGACCTCTACCGCATCTATTCCGTCACCAAGCGCGACGGGATTGACTTCAACCTTGCGAGCATTCCAGCCGACTTCAAGGAGAAGAGCGGCGAGCCGTTCGACCAGAAATACATGGTCGCGCTATTCGAGCGCGGCTACGATCTCGCAAGCCACGACTACTCCTGGGTCAAGGCGCCACCCGGAATGGAATTGGTGACCCAGGCTCACAACGCGCAGAACTGAGCGCCCAAGTAGGCCGCGCCTATCCGATCAGGAAGGAGCCGAACAAGGCAATCACCGCCGCAGCCATCAGCGCGGTGCCGATCCAGCCCAGTACCGTCAGTCGGCGGCTGGCCTTGAAGCGCCCCATCAGCCCCGCATTTGCGACGATCACCATCATCATCGCCATGATCGGAACCGCGACAATGCCGTTGAGAACGGCGCTCCAGACCAGCATGTGAATCGAATCTATGCCGGTGAAGCCAATGCCGAATCCGATCACGGTCGCGGCGGCGATGATGGTGTAGAATCCGACAGCGTCCGGGGCCTTGGCTTCGAGGGTGGCGTGCCATCCGAAGACTTCCGCGACGCCGTAGGCGGCGGAGCCGGCCAATACCGGAATCGCGAGCAGGCCCGTTCCGATGATGCCGAGCGCGAACAACAGAAACGTGAAATCGCCGGCCAGCGGCCTTAGTGCTTCGGCAGCCTGCGTCGCCGAATTGATGTTGGTGACGCCATGGGCGTTCAACACGGCGGCGGTGGTCAGGATGATGAAGAATGCGATCAGGTTCGAGAACAGCATGCCGACCGCGGTATCGACCTTGATGCGACCGATCTCGGTTGCGCCACCCCGGGTAAGATCCCGCAGAGGACGGCTCACCCGACCCTGGTTCATTTCCTCGACTTCCTGCGAAGCCTGCCAGAAAAACAGATAGGGGCTTATCGTCGTGCCCAGCACCGCGACCACCATCAGAAAATAGTCTGCATTGATGGTGGGCCTTGGCCAGATCGCCGCCAGCAGCGCCGTGCTCCAGGGAATGTTCACGGTGAAGGCGGTTGCGACATAGGCAAACAGCGACAGCGTCAGGAATTTGAGCACCGGTGAATAGCGGCGATAGGGTACGAAGACCTGCAGCAGAATCGACACGCATGCGAAAATCAGCGCGTGTTCGTGGTTGAGCCCGCCGATGACCAGCGAAAGGGACTCTCCCATCGCGGCGATGTCGGCCGCGATATTGAAGGTGTTCGCCGCGACCAGGAGAAACACAAGCGCCAGTACTAGCCAGCGCGGCGCCAGCTCCATCACATTGGCGGCGAGGCCTTTGCCGGTCACCCGGCCGATCCGCGCGCTCACCAGCTGGATCGCGATCATGAACGGCGTGGTGAGAAACACGGTCCAAAGCAGGCCGTAGCCGAACTGCGCGCCGGCCTGGGAATAGGTCGCGATGCCCGACGGGTCATCATCGGCCGCGCCGGTCACCAGCCCCGGTCCGAGCAGCCGGAGCACCACGCCAACAGCCTTTTTGGGGTCTGAGCGAACGATTTCGGTCATGAAAATCTTTGCGATTCGAGATCAGTGATATCGGTAAGTCCTTTCGTGAACATTCGCGACAGGAAAATGTTCCGGTGAGGAACCTCCCGCGAACACAGACGTTTTTTGTTTCGCCATGCGCCGGGTGATTGGCAGGGCGTCCAGGGGGCTCAGGTGCTCTCTGCAAAATTGCACGCAGAGATAGCGAAAGATGCAATCTATTCCCGAGATTGCCCGAAGCACGATTGGAGGTCTCTCGACGCGTGGGTGCTCTGCAAGGCCACATGCAATTTGAGGCTCACGGCCTCGCCCCCAAAGTGGTAGGAGATAGATAGAAGCGGTATTGCCAGGGGGACGAATGCGTCGGCGCGAGTTGATCACGCTCATTGGTGGAGCGGCCGTCTGGCCGCTGGCGTCGCTTGCCCAAACAGCGAAGGTATATCGCATCGGCACCCTCACGCCAGGACCGCCGATCGTTGCCATAGCCGGCCCTGGCGCAATTCTGTTCGATGCGCTGGCGAAGCGCGGCTATGTGCTGGGACAGAACCTCGTTCTCGAGAGCCGCGGCGCCGCCGGCAAGATCGATCTGGTGCCGCAGATGATGCAGGAGCTGAAGACCGCCAATGTGGATGTGGTGGTCACCGTCAGCTATCCGGCAGCGGCGGCGGCCAAGGCTTCGGGCGTCGCAACCGTGCTGGCGACCGGCTCGGGCGATCCGGTCAAGACCGGACTGGTCGAGAGTCTGGCGCGGCCGGGCGGCAACGTGACCGGCATAGCCGACGACGCCTCGATGCTGTCGACCAAGCGGCTTTCGCTGCTGACGGCGTTGTCGCCAAAGCTTCGCCGGATCGCGATGCTGTGGAACATGGACGATCTCGGCATGTCGCTGCGCTACCAGGCTTCGGCACAGGCCGCGGAGGGCGTCGGGATCACGGTGCAGCCGCTCGGCGTGCGCGAGCCCGACGATTTCAATGCGGCGTTCGCGGCGATGACGCGCGACCCGCCCGACGCCATCCTGATGGTTTCGGACTCGCTGACGCTGCTCAACCGCAAGCGTGTGATCGACTATGCCGCCGAGCATCGGCTCCCGGCGATCTACGAGGCGGACTCCATCGTTCGCGACGGCGGCCTGATGTCCTACGGCGCCGACCTGCAGGAATCCTTCGATCGCGCCGCGGCGATGGTCGACCATATTTTCAAGGGTGCGAAGCCCGCCGACCTGCCGGTCGAGCTGCCGACCCGCTACCAGTTCGTGATCAACCTCAAGACCGCGAAATCGATCGGCCTCGAAATCCCGCCGACGCTGACGGCGCTCGCGGACGAAGTGATCGAGTAGGGCCGGCGGCTGCAGCCGGGCGGCTTTTCATTTCACTCCGCCCCATCGCGCTTGCGCTGCAGGCCGTGCTATGTTCGGTGCAAGGCAAAGGGGGCCCAAAATGTCGTTTACGATTCTCGCGAGCAATTCAGCCGGGCCAGTCTCGTTCTCCTGCGCGACGGCTTCCGAAGCCGTCGACAAGGTGCTGGAGCTGAAGCAGCAGCACTTCGAGAATATCGCCGTCAAGAACGGCGCCGGGCGCACCATCGACCTCGATGAACTTTCCTCGCTGTGCGAGGCAGGCGAAGATCGAGACTAGTTGCAGGCTCGACGGTTCGTGCCCCCATGAGCATCGTCTCGAGGATCAAGCCGGTAAAGTTCGCGTCTGGCGTTGCGCTCGCGGCGCTGGCATCGTTGTCTCTATCCGGGTTTGCCCTCGGCAAGGACAAGGACGACGGCGACGATTCATCGGCGAAGGATATCTGGCCGCCGAATATCTATCTCGATCTGCGAACGACCTACGCGACCATTCCCGCCAACACGCTGGCGATCGGCCTAGGCAATGCTTCGTTGTCCACGGCATTTCCGGTGCTGGCGACGCTGTCGAATCTTCCCTCGCTCCCGTCGGGCCCGCTCCCGGCACTGCCGGCACTTTCCTCGCCGGCAAGCCAAAGCATCGGGGTCGACGTTCCCCTGACGGTGGATCTCGGCGACCGCGTTTCGGTCTATGGCGGCTTCAGCGCAACCACCTCGCGCACCGACATGACGGACTGGTCGAACTTCTCAGTCAGCGCCTGGATGATCGGATTCCAGGCCGACGTCTATCAGCAGAATGGCGGATCGATCCCGACGATCACGCTGCAATCGACGGTCACGAAGTCGGTGCCGGACGCGCCACTGGCCACGGTGTCGCTCAATACGATCCTCGAATTCGACTACGCCCTGAACGAGGATGAGACGCGCGGGCTACTCGCCGGCGTTCAGCACACCCGGATCGACGTCGAGACGCCGTTCGTGACGGTCAGTCCGAACATCATCGGCTATGTCGGCGGCTATTATCAGTGGGACAGCAACTGGAAGCTTACCGGCCGCTTCGGCGTCCAGTCGTTCGGCGGCGCGCAGCTTCTGAACCGGACGCCGTTCCAGCCCTTCACGCAGCCGGTCGTGAGGCTCGATCTCGACCGGATGGACGACAACGACAACCGCCTGTTTGGCGTGACCGCCGAGATCGCCTGGGTGCCCAAGCCGTCCTACCAGCTGACGATCCGGACGCCGCTTTATGCGGTGCGAAACTAGGATGCGGCAACGGGATTTGACACGTCGGGCAAATCACCGGCATGTCTTGATCGTCGCAAGAGTTGCAAAAGCCCGCGCCGGGAACAGGCCGCGGGCTTTTGAATAGGCCGCCTTGAATCGGGACGCTGGCCGCCGTCGTGCGACCTTCCTGCCGCCGCATTTCTGCGGTGCCTTGCCCTAGGGTATATCCAAGGGAATTGTGATGAAAAGGCTGCTCGTTGCGGCGGTTGTCGTTGGTTCATTCGCTTCATCCGGTGCACACGCTCAGGAGCGGGCCGGAAGTGCGGCCTTGGGCGCGGTGTCGGGCGCGGTGGTGCTGGGACCGGTCGGGGCGGTGGCGGGCGCGTTCATCGGATATACGGCGGGCCCCGCGATCGCGCATTCCTGGGGAGCAGGGCGGTCCGCCTCGCGCGCCCGCACCCGGCGGACGGCACAAGCCAGTGCCGGCACTGAGCAACAAGCCGCCGTCAGAGCGACGCCGCTGCCGGTCGCAAAACCCGCCGAAGCGGTCGTCACTGGAAAATCCGTGCCGCCGGTGCAGGGGTTTGACTAGGCGTCTGCGGCCATTTCCAAAAAGATTTGACACGTCGGGCAAATCACCGGCATATCCCCATCATCGGAAGAGTTGCAAAAGCCCGCGCCGAAGACCGGCCGCGGGTTTTTTATTGCGGCGACGATGGGCACTCAAAGAGTCTTCGCTCATTGTGCAGGTTCCACCGATGATCCGGGTCAGCCGTAGCTGGTTCGTCGGCAACGTTAAACACGGATCGGTAATCCTCGTTCGTGGCGCCGACATGCCCAGCGTGCCTTCGAAAAAAAGTTTGACACGTCGGGCAAATCACCGGCATATCCTCATCATCGCAAGAACTGCAAAAAGCCCGCGCCGGAAACCGGCTGCGGGCTTTTGCATTTGGATTTACCGAATCGGACGGCGGCCGCATTTCACGGGCGCACCATCTCCCCAGAAGCAGCGCATCGTCGCAAGACGCGCCTCAAAGCGCGCTGCCGTCCGAACCCCTTAAAGTCGGCATGATCTTCTCGGAAAACTGCTTTACACTTTTCCGGATCATGCTGCGAAATTGGCCGGCGCGCGCGAACGCCGGCACGCGGCGCGGACGTGGTCCGCGTCCGCACGCGGCCTCCGTTGCGGAGATAGGGTTCGCGCCTGAAATGACCGTGTGACTACGGTCATGCCGCATATTTGATTCCGATCAAGCGAGGCTGGCATGACCGCGTATCTGATATCGCTCGCATTGGCCGGCCTGGTCGCGATCGCGGTGTGGGAGGGAATTTCGTGAGCGCAGAGATCATTCAATTCATCCGCGGGCCGAAGCGCAATCGCGAGCTGTCCGACTTTCCCACCATTGCCTTCCGCTCCGCGGCGCGGCCCGACGATCTCGTGATGGATCATGCCGACACCGCGCCGAGCGAATATGTCCGTCCCGAGCCCGCGGAATCCCGCGATGGTTAGGTCGGTGACGGAAATCCGCTCCATGGCGCGCAGCCACACGAAGACTGCCCTCAACGTGCTGGTCGCCGTGATGCGCAACACCAAGGCGACGCCGCCGGCGCGGATGGCCCAATACGCTATATTGGCGCAAATCCATCAGATGAAATTCCGTGGGGCGCGATTCACGCATGCCCCCAAGCCATAGGCAACATTGCCCTTCCGGAAATAGGCTCTAAACTCGGCTTGCGCCGTCGGCTATGGCGCCAATGAGAACCGTAAGGGAAGAGACCCGTCATGACTGCCAGACCGAAATTGCCGGACCGCGCGCCACGAACAAAGGGCGCGCCGACCGCGCTTGACGGTCTGCTGGTGGTGGATTTCACCCGGGTCGTCGCCGGGCCGGCCTGCACGCAAACGTTGGCCGATTTTGGCGCCGAAGTCATCAAGATCGAGAACCCGGACGGCGGCGACGATACCCGGCACTATGAACATGCCGATCTCGGCGGCGAGAGTGCCGCCTTCGTCAGCCTGAATCGAAACAAACTTGGCATCGCGCTTGATCTCACCAAGCCTGAAGGGTGCGACGTCGCGCGTGAGCTGATCGCGCGGGCGGATGTCGTGGTGGAGAATTTCTCCTCCGGGGTGATGAAGAAATATGGCATCGACTATGCCTCGGTCGCGCCAGCCAATCCCCGTCTGGTTTATTGCTCGATCTCGGCTTATGGCCGCCAGGGGCCGTTTGCTTCCCGTCCCGGCTTTGATCCCATCACCCAGGCCGAAAGCGGATTCATGTCGCTGAACGGCTTTCCCGATGGACCGCCGGTGCGGACCGGGCCACCCGCGGTCGACCTGTTGACGGGCATGTCGGCCTGCAACGCCATTCTGCTGGCGCTGGCCGCCCGCGATCGGCTCGGCCGCGGACAGCATGTCGAGGTGGCGCTGTTCGACGTCGCAGTGGCGATGACGCAATTCTACGGCATGGCTTATCTAATGACCGGCGTGAATCCGAGCCGCCAGGGCAATTCGCCGAACGGGTCTCCATCCGTCGGCGTCTATGAGGCTTCCGACGCACCGTTCTATATCGCCTGCGCCAACGACCGGCTGTATCGCCGGCTCGTCATCGAAGTGCTCGGGCGGCCGGACCTCGCCAGCGGCGAATTCGGCGACCGGCGCTCGCGAACGGCCAACAAGGAGAGACTGCGCGCGATCCTCACCGGGATTTTTGTGCAGGATGTTCGCGAGAACTGGGTGACGAAGATGAAGACGGCCAACATCCCCGTCGGTTATCTTCGGACGGTTGAGGAGGCTTTCAACTCACCGGAAGTGCGCGAACGCCATCGTGTCAGTCAGATTCCGCACCCGGCCGCGGGCTCAATCCCGAATATCGAATCGCCGATCAATCTCGGCCTGACGCCGGTCGTCGATCCCATCGCCGCGCCTTTGCTTGGCGAGCATACCAGGGAAGTCCTGCGCAAGACGCTCGGCTATGACGATGCGCGTATTGCAGCGCTGTCCGAGGCGGGGGTCTTTGGGATGGTACAGACAACAGCTCCCGTGTGAACCTCGTCCCTCGCGAGGTTTCGGCAGACTATATTTTTAGTTTTACGAGATCGCATCCCAGCCCGGTGGCCTCATGGCCACCGGGCTTTCTTTCGCTTTTGGACGCTGTTCAGGCCGCCTGCCTGGGCTGCAACAGCGGGTCGGGCCCATAGGTGTTCGATCCCGCGGTGCCGCGGAGACAGCCGATCTCGACAAATCCCCAGATCGTCAGTGCGAAGGCGGCCAGCGCCAGGACGTAATGCATGACCATGCCCGCCATTCCGCCAAACCATCCAGCTTCCGCGAATTGACCGAGCACACCCGGCACCAGGTAAAACACCAGGAGCCACCAAGCGCTTTTGCCGCGATCGTGCAGTCGTCTGGTGGTGAAGGAGAACCCCCACAGCAACCACGGGATCAGGACGACGACGACCATCACAACAAGGAGCGGCGCGGCGATGCCGGCGGCGGTGAACAAGATCACGGCGGTCATCAGCCCGCCGCCGATATAGATGAGGACCGAGCGCCAGTACTTCGCCCGCCCGATGCGCCCGTTGGCGCTGAACAAAAATTCGAGCAGCTCTTCCATGGTGCCCCTGGCATGCCGATGCGCCGGCGGATCCGGCACACGGCCATATGTCGCCGCGGGGCGAACGGCGGTTCAAGCGGGGCTGGTTCTGCTTCAATGCCGGAATTGAGGATGCTGGCGATGGCAACTTTGGTACGGTTTCAATCTGGTTCGTAGTCTGATGTAATCGGTCAAAACATCCAACGGGGAGAGAACAGTGGATCGCAGAAAGTTCATGGCCAGCTGCGCGGGTCTGTCACTATCCGTGGCTGCGAAGGGCGCGCTCGGCGAGTCAGGTCCGCTGACCAAGATGATCTTTCCCTTCTCGGCCGGTGGCGGCGGAGACACGCTCTGCCGGCTTGTAGCGCAATATGCGGGCCAATCGCTCGACCGGACGATGATCGTTGAAAACCGCACCGGCGGCGACGGCCTGATTGGAATCAAATGGGTCAAGAACGCGAACCCCGATGGAGCGACGATCCTCGTGACCACAGGTCCGACGATGTATTTGTTGCCAATGGTTGAGTCCGAACCGAGCTTCGACCTGAACAAGGATTTCGTGCCGGTCTCGCTGCTCGCGCGCTTCGAATTCGGCGTCGTCGTGGGGCCGGCGGTCGATGCAAAGGATTTCAACGGGTTTGTGGCCTGGCTCAAGGCAAACCCGGGGAAGGCGACATTCGGCGTGCCGAGCAACGGCACCATTCCCCATTTCACGGGCTCCAAACTCGAGCAGGTGCTGGGCGTTCCTATGACGCGCGTGGCCTATCGCGGCAGCGCGCCCGCGATCAATGACCTGATCGGCGGCCATCTGCCGTTCGCCATTGTCACGATTGCCGATGCGATGCCGCAGCATCGGGCCGGCACCATCAAGATTCTGGCGGTGAGCAGCGCGGAACGTTCGCCGTTCCTGCCTGATGTGCCGACACTCAAGGAGAGCGGCGTCGATCTCGTCGCGGACGGTTGGTACGGGATGTGGCTGCCGGCCGGCAGCTCGCGGGATTTCGCCAGGCAACTCAGCGCCGCCGTGGCGACCTCGCTAGCCAGGCCGGAGGTGCGCGAGAAGCTGCTGGCGATCGGGCTTATTCCGGTTGGGAGCACGCCGGAGGGCCTGGGTAAGGAACTCGCTGATGACATCGCCCTGTGGCAGCCGATCGTCAAGGCGACCGGCTACAAGATCACTTATTGATTTCCGCGATGCCGATCTTCTTGCGGATCGCGGCCAACTCGCCCTCGTCCCAGATCCCGATCAGGATTCCGCCTTTGACCTGGAGCTGCTTCTCCGCGTAAGCGGCGATCTTCTCGGTGCTGGTGGTGATATGGCCCTTTGGATGTAGCGCCCATTCGAACAGGGCCGATTGCAGTCGGGCGATGACGTCGGCGCAGGCGGGATCTTCGCCGCGGTCGGTCAATTCGCAGGGGTCTTCGACAAGGTCGTAAAGCATCGGCCGGAAGCCGGAAGCGTGAATGTATTTCCAGCGTCCGTCGAACACCATGAACAGCCGGCATTGCTCGATCGGCTGGTCGAGCTTGAGTCGGACGTCCTGCATGCAATAGTCGTATTCCGAGAATACGACCTTGCGCCAGTCGGCCGGCGTCTCTCCGTGCAGCAGTGGTATCAGCGAGTGTCCTTCGAGAATATGGTCCGGCGGCCTGCCGCCGAAATAGTCGATGAAGGTCGGCGCCAGATCGATCGCCTCGACCAGCGCATCGCAAACCGTGCCCCTCGTACGATCGGCTGAAGCAGACGGATCGATCACGATCAGCGGGATCTTGGCGGAAGGATCGTGAAACAGATCCTTCTCGCCCATCCAGTGATCGCCGAGATAGTCGCCGTGATCGGAGGTGAATACGATCATGGTGGTATCGAGCAGGCCGCGCGCTTCCAAAAACTGCATCAGCACGCCCATCTGATCGTCGATCTGCTTGATCAGGCCCATGTAGGTCGGAATGACTTTTTCCCGCGCCTCGTCGCGCGCCATGTTGCGTGAGTAGCGCATGTCCATATAGGCGGCGAAGACCGGATGTGCGCTCTGCTTCTCCTGCTCGGAACGAACCGCGGGCAGCACGTCGCCGGGGCCGTACATGCTGGCGTAGGGTTCGGGCGCGATATAGGGCCAGTGCGGCTTGATGTAGGACAGATGCAGGCACCACGGCCGCCCGTCCGTTTCCGCCTCCGCGATGAAATCCATGGCGCGGCGCGTCATATAGGGCGTTTCGGAATCCTCTTCGGCGACACGGGCCGCCTTGTCGGCGTGCACCAGCAGCCATCCATTCTGCAGCGTGCCGTCGTCGGCCGCGCCGGAATTGGCAAAATGCTCCCACGGATTTGGGGCGTCATATCCCCGCTCCCGCAGGTAAGCATCGTATTTCGGGCGAGGCCTGCCGGAGGGATGCAGGCCATCATCGCGCTCATAGGGCTCGAAGCCGCATTCGGAGACATGCACGCCGATGATCGAGTCCGGCGCAATCCCGAGCATTTTCAGGCCTTCGAGGTCTGGCGCCATGTGGGTCTTGCCGACCAGCACATTGCGCACCCCGATCTTCTTGAGATGATCTCCCAGCGTCGGCTCGCCCACGCGCAGCGGCCAGCCGTTCCAGTGCGAGCCGTGCGAGCGCATGTAGCGGCCGGTATAAAATGACATCCGCGAAGGGCCGCAGATCGGCGACTGCACATAGGCGTTCGAAAAGCGCACCCCCCGCTCGGCCATGGCGTCGATATTGGGCGTCTTCAGGGCGGGGTGCCCCGTGCAACCCAAATAGTCGAAGCGAAGCTGATCGCACATGATCCAGAGGACGTTCTTGGGTCGGGACATTTCTTGCTCGTGATCTCGGGGCGTTTGATGGTGCGATATTGCATCGCAAATGACAATTGGCTTATCTGACCGGTAATATGGTTTTCAGCCGAAGTGGAACATTGGCAAGCTGGAGGGTCTTCCGATGAGCATACAAATCTACGGATTTTGGCGATCGATTGCATCGTTCCGCGTGCGCGTTGCGTTGCGGCTCAAGGGATTGCCGTTCGACGAAATCCCGATCGACATTCTATCGGGCGAGCAATTCAAGCCAGGCTATGAGGCCGTCAACGCCGAACGGGTGGTGCCGACCTTCATTCACGACGGCCATTCCATCTTCCAGTCCCTGGCGATCATGGAATATCTCGACGATATTCAGCCGGAACCACGACTGATACCGCAAGATGCCAAGGAGCGCGCCTATGCACGCTCGCTGGCGTTGATGACGATCGCCGATGCGCATCCGCTGGTGACGCCGCGTGTCCGCAATCATCTCGCCGCGACGTTTGGCGCCGATGCCAAGGCGATCGAGGACTGGGGCACGCATTGGACAGGCGAAGGGCTTGCGACCTATGAGCGACTGCTCGCCCGCCGCGCGCCTGCGCCTTTTGCCGTGGGCGCCGCGCCCGGCCTTGCGGACATCTGCATCGCCGGCCATGTCGTAACCGCGCAATATCTCAAACTGGAGGTGAGCGCCTTTCCGGTGGTAGCGCGCCTGGCCGACCGCTGTTTTGAGCTGCCGGCCTTCAAGACATCCCATCCGTACGAACAACCGGGATACAAGACTTCAGGCGCACGTCATTAAAGCGGCGACGCCCTAGACATCGAGGCCAAGCACCCGCGCGGCATTGCCGCCGGCGATCTGGGCCAGCGTCGTCTCGTCCATGCCGTGCACGCCTGCGACATGTCCGACCGGATTATATTCGCCCATGTCGAAGGGATAATCGGTGCCCATCACGATACGGTCGGGACCGAACACGTCAATCAGGTAGGCGAGCTGGTGATACGAGAACACCACGGTGTCGAGGTAGACCTGCCGCAGATAAGTGGTTGGCGGCAAGGGCAGGTCGGCATGGCAATCCTGACGCGCGCCCCAGGCATGATCGATGCGCCCGGAATAGCCGGGCAGATAGCCGCCGCCATGCACGGCCATCAGCTTTAAATCGGGAAAGCGGGCCAGCGTTCCCGAAAAGATCAGATTGTGAAGCGCCAGAGTCGTATCGAGGGGATTGCCGAGCACGTTGTTGAAATAGAAATGGGTCAGCCGTTCTCCATGGGTAAATCCGTTCGGATGCATCATGATGAACGCCCCGAGCTGTTCGGCTTTGGCAAAGAACGGACGGAATTTCGGATCGGACAATTCCTGGCCGTCGACATTGGTCAGGATTTCAACGCCCTTTAGTTTCAGGTCCTTCATGATGTAGTCGAGCTCGCGGACCGCAATCTCCGGCTCCTGCAACGTAACCACACCGAGCCCGACGAAACGGTCGGGCTTGCGCGAGCAATATTCCACCACACCGTCATTGGCGAGACGATGGGCAGCCTCCGCGATTTTCGGATCGATCGTATAATAACACTGCCCCGGCGCCGGTGCCACGACCTGGATGTCGATGCCCATCTTGTCGAGATCGAACAGACGGCGGTCGATCGTGGTCATGACCTCGCCGACGTCCTTTTCCTGTTGCGCGTTGATCTCCTTGGTCGCGGCATCCGCAAAATGCGCCAGCGGGATCCGGCTGATATCGACATGCGGCTGCGCCAGCTTGGCAGCCTGGGGCACCACGATGTGGGCGTGGATGTCGATCGTGATGGAAGACGGCCGCCGGGCGAGGCCGTCAGCGTCGTTGATGCGGGCGGCGGTGCGGCCATAGCGGTTCTTGCGATCGATCATCTGAATGAACTCTGCGGTTGGTGGATTTTGTGGGACGTGATGTTTGATGAACTATGATTTGGCTTTGCGCTGGGTCCAGCGGGTCGACACCGCAGTGGCGTCGGCGTCGCCGAGGCCCGCAGCTTCCGCTTCCTGATAGCAGGCGAGCGCACTGGCCGTGACCGGCATCTCTGCATGGAGGGACGCGCCGAATTGGACCGCGTAGTCGAGATCCTTTTTCGCGGCGTTGAGGCCGAATGCGGTCTCGCCGAGCGGTGCCCCGGCCAATACCTTGGCGATAACCGGGCCGCGGCCTTTCATGGCGGTCGGCGCGCCCGACGTATCGGTCAGGATGTCGATCAGCCGGTCGGCCGGAAGGTTGAGCGGCTTGCAGATCGTCAAGGCCTCGCCCAGCGCCTGCCAGTACACTAGCAGCGGCAGGTTGACCGCGAGTTTCATCATCGAGCCGGTGCCGATATCGCCGACATGTTCGACGCGGCGGCACATTTGCTCCATGATCGGCATCGCCCGGGCGACGTCTCCGGTTGACCCGCCGACAAGGCCGAGCAGCTTGCCTTCTTTCGCCGGCGCCGTACTTCCGCCGACCGGGCACTCGACGAACGCGGCACCCTGTT
>Ga0209698_10002458_pt1 | contig 20981 bp, 17 predicted proteins | sample LitLauG_LLR_2012_FD_187203 | JGI IMG/M metagenome (GOLD analysis project Ga0209698, IMG submission 187203) | Freshwater sediment microbial communities from Pennsylvania, USA - Little Laurel Run_MetaG_LLR_2012 (SPAdes) (version 2) | ecosystem: Environmental > Aquatic > Freshwater > Creek >...
CGGCGTTCGCGCTTCTGTTAGCTGTACCCGCCTGGGCGCAGCGTGGGGGCGGACATGGTGGTGGAGGCCATGCGGTCGGCGGTGGCATGCACGGCGGTTTCGCCGGGCACGCTGGCGGCGGGCCTATTGGTGGTGGACACTCCTCCGGCGGCGTGCATTCTGGTGGCATGCGCTCCAGTGCCGGATTCTCTAGCGGTCCGACCCATTCCTTTAATCAGGGCTCCTTGCGCGGTCCTTTTCTGCACAATGGATTTCACCAGCACCAGTTTCACAACTTTGGGTTCCGCAATAACTGCTTCGGCAGCGGATGCTGGGCCGGGGTCTGGGGCGGCGGTTGGTATCCGTGGTGGGGCTCTTACTACGATCCGGTGTGGTCGACGTGGGAGAACGAAGATCGCCGCTTCGACGAAGATTACTATCGCCAGCACGAAATCGCCAATGAGTGGAATCGGCAGAATCTCGAGGAGCAGCGGATGTTACGTCAGGAAGAGGCTGACGGAGACGACGATGCGTATGCTCCGCGTTCTTCGGGACGACAGTTTGCACCGGGCAATGCCAGCCAGCCTCAAGATCCCGTCCCCGCGACCGTGCTCGTGTTTCGTGATCAGCATAAGGAAGAGGTCAGCAATTACGCGATCGTAGGAACGACGCTCTGGAGTTTCGTGGGGCAGCGTACGAAGAAGATTCCTTTGGCCGATCTGGACATGGCTGCGACCGAGAAGGCCAATGACGATCGCGGGGTAACTTTCCGTGTCCCGGGAGCGCACGAGGGCCAATAAGGCCCCGTTTCCACTGTGCCCCCTGACGGCGTTTTCTCGCCATTCGCTGCAGGAAAGGGCCATTCGCCCCTGCAGCATTTGCTTTTCATTCCGAACCCGATACATTTGAAATCAAGAACTTAGACCCGATCTGGAAGAGAGTGGGGAACCTGTAGCAGTACGGGGTTTCCGGAGCGGTACCCTGTCTGGATGCTAAAATAGTGGTACATCGACAACCTATGCCTTTAAAAACACTGTTCTTAAATCCTCCTTCGTTTGAAAACTTCGACGGGGGCGCTGGCTCTCGTTGGCCCGCCACCCGCGAAATCGAGAGTTATTGGTATCCGGTATGGCTTGCTTATCCGGCGGGGATGCTGGAAGGGGCGCGGTTGCTGGATGCGCCGCCGCATCACGTGTCGGGCGAGGAGACGATCCAGATCGCCAAGGACTACGAGTTCCTGGTTCTGTTTACTTCGACCCCGGGATTTCCGGGGGACATTCTGCTGGCGCGCGCAATTAAGGCCGCGAATCCGAAGATCAAAATTGCGTTTGTGGGGCCGCACGTGACCGTACTGCCCGAGAAATCTTTGAGGGAGTGTCCCGAGATCGATTTCGTTGGCCGCAAAGAGTTCGACTACGCGGTGACGGACTACGCCAAGGGCAAGCCGCTCGAGGAGATTCCCGGCGTGTCGTTCCTGAAGGACGGGAAGATCGTGCACAATCCGGACGCGCCGCAGATTCAGGACCTGGATTCGCTGCCGCACGTCACCGATATCTATAAGCGCGATCTGGATGTGACCCGGTACACCGTGCCATTCCTGCAGCATCCGTTTGTTTCGCTTTACACGACGCGTGGGTGCCCGGCGCAGTGCACGTTCTGTTTGTGGCCTCAGACCCTGAGCGGTCATCCGTGGCGGAAACGGTCGACCGATGACGTGGCGCGCGAGATGGCCAAGGCCAAGGAATTGTGGCCCGATGTGAAGGAGTTCTTTTTCGACGACGATACCTTCAATATTCAGAAGGCGCGCACGATTGAGCTCTGTGCCAAGTTAAAGCCATTGGGGCTGACGTGGTCTTGCACGTCGCGTGTGACGACGGACTACGAGACGCTGAAAGCGATGAAGGAAGCCGGTTGCCGGCTGCTGATTGTGGGCTATGAGTCGGGCGACCAGCAGATTCTGAAAAACATCAAGAAGGGCGCGACCGTGGAACGCGCGCGCCAATTCACCAAAGATTGCCACAAGCTTGGCCTGGTGGTTCACGGCGACTTCATTCTCGGCTTGCCAGGCGAGACGCATCAGACGATCAACAACACGATCGCTTTTGCCAAGGAACTTGATGTGGAGACGATCCAGGTTTCGGTAGCGCATGCCTACCCGGGCACCGAGCTTTACGATCACGTGGTGAAGAACGGGTTCATGGTGGGCGACAACAAGATGGTGGACGAGGGTGGACACCAGTTGGCGCACATCCAGTATCCAGGCTTGCCTGCCGACGACATCATGAGCGCCGTACATCGGTTCTACGACGAATATTATTTCCGTCCGAGAGCGGTTTTCCGCATCTTGAAGAGAGCGGCGTTTGACGGCCACGAGCGCAAGCGGCTGTACAAGGAAGCGAAGACGTTCCTTAAGCTGCGCGCGGCGCGCAACAAGATGGTGAAACAACATGCTCAGGCGGCCGCGGCCAGACCGGCGAGCGTCGGAATGACGGACTGATTGACGATCGTCGATTGCTGGATTTCAGATTTGCAGCGTCTGCATTTGAAATCTGCATCCGATTTTCTACGGAACTGAGAACGGGTTTTGACTTTCCGCAAGTATCTTGTCCTGGCTGGAGTGACCGTTTTTGCAGCGGCGGGCGACTCCATGCTCTCGCACGGGATGAAACAGGCGGGGGGCATCTCCATCGACCATTTGCAAGGCGTGGTGCTGGCGATTCTAAACCCTTGGGTCGCTGTGGGGATTCTACTGCTGCTGGCCTTCTTTGCTTCCTACATGAATGCGCTCTCGTGGGCGGACCTGACCTATGTCTTGCCTGCGACTTCCTTGGGATACGTATTGTTGGCTCTGGTGGCGAAGTTCGCGCTGCATGAGCAGGTGAGTCCGATGCGCTGGCTGGGGATTGCGCTGATCTCCGGAGGCGTCGGGTTTGTTGCGGGAGGTCCGGCGCTGACAGCGCATCATCACGAGGTGAGTCCGAAAGACCCACTTCTCCCAAAACCCGGGAGAAGTGGGGCACCCGAGCACGCTTCAGCCGCCTCGACTGGAGCCGAGTCATGAGGCACCTCTACACTTGGAGCGGGATTCTTGTGGTCGTCTTCTTCTCGGTGGTGGGCGACATTCTGATTGCGCGGGCGATGAAGCAGGTGGGCGACGTTCACGCGATCGTGCGGCGCTCTGGAGTGTGGACCGTGGTTGGGCGGGTGCTGTCGAACTCAAATTTTTTCCTGGGCGTGACGGCGATGGCGGTGGCATTCTTCAGCCTGCTGTTCGCCTTATCGTGGGGTGATGTGAGCCTGGTTGCTCCAGCCGCGGCGTCGCTGACGTTCATCGGGAATGCGTTTGCGGCGAAGATCTTCCTGCATGAAAAAGTTGACCGGAGGCGCTGGATTGCCGCGCTGCTGGTGGCGGCGGGAGTGGCGCTGCTGGCAGGGTAGGAGTCTCTGCGGCGAAAAATCCTGTCAAGACCCTTTTCGGCCCCCGCAATAGCGAAGGAATGTTCATGTGGGGACAGCCGCCTCGGCTGTCCGCCGAGCGCAAGCTCGGCTTCTTTGCCGTTAGACGGCCTCAAAACAAAAATGGAGCGAAGCCCGAAGGCGTGGGGAGCGGGATTGTGACGTGCTTTGACCGCGCGGTATGTTTCGAGAGTGGATCCGATGACGGCGCTGCGGTATGAGTAAGTCTGGTCCGTTGGGAAGATCGGGTGACGAGGGTGCCCCACCCTTGTCTTCGCGTCTTTTGCGAAGACAGGGTGGGGATTTTGACTTCCCTAACGTGTCCTGAATGCCTCAGGCTTCTCGGCATCCCGGCAGCCGTCGGTGCGACCGCGGGATCATGCGGCCGCGACTTCGGAGTAGGCACGTCGTATTCCCTGATCTGCACATTCAGCATTGCAGTTGCGGCCTACGCAAGGATGGAGGTAGCGAGGACGAACCACGGAAATCTACGGAGATGCATGGGGGAGGCCTCTTGGGAAATTGTGATTCGGAAGGGCCGTTGGTTGCGCCGGCGGGAGAAGTTGTTATCAGCTGAGTGTCGTGATGCTAGAGTCGATCAGTGGGTAACCCATTCCTTCTTTACGACGGCGTTTGCGGGCTTTGCAATCGAGGTGTGCAGTTTGTTCTCAGGCATGACGCAAAGGAGAGCTTCCGTTTTGCTTCCCTGCAGAGCGGGCTCGCCCAGCGCGTGCTAGCGCGGCATGGGGTGGAGGCGGGGGACCTCGACACCGTGTATGTAGTCGTGAATTTCGATCAGGATGGCGAAGGGAATGAGTCCCTGCTGGCGCGGTCAGATGCGGCTGTGTTCGTGCTAAGAGAGTTAGGCGGAATGTGGCGAGTGGGGGCCGTGGTGCTGGGCTGGCTGCCGAGACCGGTTCGGGCCTGGGGCTACGGCACTATCGCGCGGAACCGGTATCGCATCTTCGGCCGGCATGACACGTGTCCGGTGCCTGGCGAGCGTGTGCGGGCACGGTTTCTGGACCTCTGATCGAGAAGGAACTCCCACCACAGCGACTGCGTATCACCATTCAGGATGCGCCGCGGCCGCCGATTGCGTTGGTTCGTCGTCTTTGTTCTCCTTTACATCACTCTGAACGTGGTTGGGGGTATTTATCTTGCGGATGGCACTCTTCATCCGGCACGCCGCACATTGACTGACGAAGATGGCGCTGCTTTCAAGAGCACCGTTCGCGCGATGCGGGCGGAGTTGCAAGATGTTTCGATCACTACGCCGGACCAAGTGATCTTACGGGGCTGGCTGCTACGACCCGCGGCAGGTAACGGGAATGCGGCGATCGTTCTCCATGGCCTGGGGGACAACCGGCTGGGAATGAGCGGGTACGCTGAGCTTTTGCTCGGTCATGGGTACACGGTGCTGCTGCCCGATGCACGCGCGCATGGGGTGAGCGGGGGAGAACTCGCTACGTATGGGCTGCTCGAACGATCTGACATTCACAGGTGGATCGATTTCCTTTTGGCGGCAGCACACCCGCGATGCGTTTACGGGATGGGCGAGTCGATGGGGGCGGCCGAGTTGCTGCAATCCTTGCAGGAAGAGACTCGGTTCTGCGCGGTGGTGGCAGAGTCTCCATTCTCCACATTTCTAGAAATTGCATACGACCGCATGGGACAGCCGTTTCACATGGGGCCGTGGGTGGGAAAAGTTCCGTTGCGGCCGATGGTGGAGATTGCCTTTCTGCGGGTGCGCTGGAAATACGGATTCGACATGCGGCGAGTATCACCGGAGGATGCTGTCGCCAGATCGCACATCCCGATTCTTCTGATTCACGGGCAGATCGACGGCAATATTCCAGTGCGGCATTCGCGGGCGATCCATGAAGTGGCTCCGCAAACCGTGCTTTGGGAAGTGCCGGGTGCGGACCACTGCGGGGCGATCGCTGCGGCGCCGCAGGAATTCGAGACGCGGGTTCTTGGGTGGTTTGAGGCTGCGATGATCACTAAAGCAAACGCTTCAACCACAAAGGACACAATGGTGCACTAAGGAAACCCTTCAGTTTCCTTGCCTGTGGCTGCAAGCGACGCTACCGAAGTAGTGTGATTCCAATCACATCATGCGATTCCGTGTGTACAATAAGCTCCTGCGAATTCATGCCCGGAACGAGGGCACCGAACATTCCTCCGTGATGAGGTTTTCTCCATGGCCGATAAGGCAGTGATCGATCCGCAATCGACAAACATTGATTCCATCTTGCACGAGCAGCGGAAGTTCGAGCCGCCGTCGGAGTTTTCGCGGCAGGCGCATGTTAAGAGTCTGGACGAGTATGAGCGGCTCTATAAGGAGTCGGTGGACGATCCGGACGCGTTCTGGTCGCGCGTGGCGAATGAGTTGCACTGGTTCAAGAAGTGGGACAAGGTGCTGGAGTGGAATTGTCCGTGGGCGAAATGGTTTGTGGGCGGGGAGTTCAACCTGTCGTACAACTGCCTAGACCGGCATGTGGCGACTTGGAGGAAGAATAAAGCAGCGATTATCTGGGAGAGCGAGCCGGGCGAAGTGCGGGTGCTGACTTATCAGCAACTGCATCGCGAGGTGCAGAAGTTTGCCAACGTGCTGAAGTCGCTGGGCGTGAAGAAGGGCGACCGCGTCGCGATCTACATGGGCATGACGCCGGAATTGCCGGTCGCGATGCTGGCGTGCGCGCGGATCGGGGCGCCGCATACGGTGGTGTTCGGAGGATTCTCGTCGAATGCGTTGATTGATCGCATTCACGACTCGCAGGCTTCGACCGTGATCACGCAGGATGGATCTTACCGGCGCGGGACGGAGGTGAAGCTGTTTCCGGCGGTGGAGGAGGCGTTGAAGTCGTGTCCATCCGTGAAGCATGTGGTTGTTTACAAGCGCACGGGTACGCCGATCAACCTGCAGGCGGGGCGCGATCACTGGTGGCATGAGCTGATGGCCAAGGCTTCAGATGTGTGTCCGGCGGAACCGCTGGATGCGGAGCATCCGCTCTACATCCTGTACACGTCGGGAACCACCGGGAAGCCGAAGGGCGTGGTGCATACCACTGGCGGGTACTCGGTGGGAACATATCTGACCACGAAATTGGTTTTTGACCTGAAGGATGAGGATACGTTCTGGTGCACGGCAGACATTGGATGGGTTACGGGACACAGCTACATCGTATACGGGCCGCTGCAGAATGGAGCGACCAGCCTGATGTATGAAGGCGCTCCGAATTTCCCCGAACAAGACCGGTTCTGGTCAATCATCGCGCGGCACAAGGTGAATGTGTTTTATACGGCGCCCACGGCGATTCGGACGTTCATCAAGTGGGGCGATGAGTGGCCGAAGAAGCACGACATGTCGAGCTTGCGGCTGCTGGGCACAGTGGGTGAGCCGATCAATCCTGAGGCGTGGATGTGGTATCGGGAGACGATCGGCGGGAACCGCTGCCCGATCGTGGATACGTGGTGGCAGACGGAAACCGGACACATCATGCTGACGCCGATACCGGGGGCGATTGCGACGAAGCCAGGATCGGCGACGCGTCCGTTCCCAGGCGTGGTGCCGGAGATCGTGAACATGGAAGGCAAGCCGGTGCCGGAGGGATCGGGAGGATTTCTCGTTCTGAAGCGGCCGTGGCCGGGGATGCTGCGGACCGTGTACGGGGATCCCGATCGGTATGTGAAAAATTACTGGTCGCAGATTCCCGGGATGTATTTCACGGGTGACGGCGCGCGCAAGGATAAAGACGGATATTTCTGGATCATGGGACGCGTGGATGATGTGCTGAATGTCAGCGGGCATCGCCTGAGCACGATGGAAGTCGAGTCGGCACTGGTGGCACACGATGCCGTCGCTGAGGCCGCGGTGGTGGGGCGCCCGGACGAGTTGAAGGGGCAGGCGATTTCGGCGTTCGTTACGCTGGAGCAGGGAAGACAGCCTACGAACGAATTGAAGGAAGAGTTGCGGAAGTGGGTGGCGAAGGAAATCGGGGCATTGGCGAAGCCGGATGATATTCGGTTTACCGATACGCTGCCGAAGACGCGCAGCGGGAAGATCATGCGACGGCTGCTGCGGGAATTGGCGACCAACGGTGACGTGAAAGGCGATACGACTACGCTGGAAGATTTCAGCGTGATCGCGAGGTTGAAGGAGCAGGACGAGGTTTAAGTCCGCATCATGTCAGCGCGGGCATTCTGGCGCTCTCAATGAAAGTCAAAATCCCCACCCTGTCTTCGCAAAAGGCGCGAAGACAAGGGTGGGGCACCCCCCCGATTTTCATCGCGTGGTTATTACTGGGTTAGCTTTATGGCCAACTGACGCTCTGGCTGCGTCATTTCTCCCCAGAGTTTTTGCAGGTCGGCTTGGACTGCGGTGTTTTCGGGATCTTTGCGCAGAGCTAGCGCGAACCAGCGATAGGCGGTGGGGAGATCGTGCGGGGTGCACAGTCCGGCGGAATAGAGTGCGCCCATTTCGATCATGGCTTTCGGGTTCGACTGATTGGCGGCCGGCCTTAGAAGGCGCAGGCCGCGATCGCAATCGTGAGGAGCACCGCGCCCGTAGAGATATTTCTGAGCTTCCACGACGGGATCGTACGCCGGGAGCCGGCTCGCCGGGCTGGGCTTGAGAGCGGGGACTGTGGCTGCGGGAGGTTTGGGCGTAGGCTTCGGCTTTTCCTCGGGCTTGGTGGCCGCGGGGGGAGTGTCAGTGTCGGGCGACGGCTCTTTCGCGGTAGTCGAGTCTTTATCTGTGGTCGCGGCTGCTTTGTCGGAAGGGGCGGCCGGAGGCGCATCAGTCGATTTCGCGGCATCGGATGGGGCGGGAGTGCTCGGTGCGGGTGTCGCCTGAGCGGGCGTGGCTGGCGCGGGAGTCGCGGCCGCATTGCCGGGATCCGAAGTCACGGGTTGAGGGGCGGCAGCCGTTGGCTGCGCCGGGGCTGGAGAATCGGGCGTGATGCTTGACGTTGGGGGCGCAGTTGTCGTGTCCGGTGTGGGCGAATTCTGCACCACGGCCGATGGTTTCTTCGACGGGTTCAGCCACGCGAGTCCCTGATTCTTGAAGCGCAGGTAGCCGAAGCCAGCCGCCAGACCGAGCGCGATGAGGATCAGGAGAATCTTGCCAATGCCCCAGTGGTGCGTCGGTTCTTCTTCGTCGAGGAGGTAGTCCAGGTTGGAACCGGGCGCGGAGTGCGGGTCGATGCTCAGGCTCGCGCGTTTACGCGGAGCGGTCCGGCTGGGAGCAGGATCGTTCAGACCCAGAAAAGACGGCCCACTGATTGAGAACGAGGACGGGCTTTGCGAGGCGGAGGGGGATGAGTCGTGAACGGGTTCGGCGGCAACTTGGGTGGTAGTCGGTGACGCGGCGACCGAGACGGGCTGGGTTTCTGCAGGCTTTGGGGCGGATGACGACAATAGCGACGCGCCGCACATGCCGCAGAAGCGGTTCTGGTCCAGGTTCTCATTGCCGCAGCGAGGGCAGCGCACGGATTCTCTCCTTACCTAATAGCTTACGATATCTTACAGGTTCGATGCAGGATGGGATCCTGTCAGTTTAGGAGATTCTTGCATCGTCGGCGGTGCTCTAGTCTTTTTGCGACAAACCTTTTAAACGCCGAGATCGCGGAAACACATCGCTGAGGTCGCTGAGGGAAGCTCGCATTTGCCCACTATCAGGTTGGGGAAAAACTCCGGTGGGATCGAGGGTTGAAAGGGCACGGCTTTCAGCCGCGCCGCTAAGCCCTTGAAAATGAGATCGCGCTTTAGCGCCTGAGGTGCGCTCTGCACGTTCTGCGGTTTTTCCGCAGCCAACTATGAGGACCGCTACGTTTTATAAACGGCGCTTCACGCTTAATGTTTGTGGGCATAGGTTGGGGGTGTCGCGGATACGTGGTGGCCGGGAAGATGCGCCGGAGCTGGTTTTGCTTCACGAAGGTTTGGGCTCGGTCTCGCATTGGAAGGATTTTCCGCTGCGGGTTGCCGAGGCCACGGGATGTCCAGTGACGGTGTACTCGCGTTTCGGATCCGGCAATTCGGATTTGCTTACAGAGCCTCGCACGGTGCGGTATATGCATGAAGAGGCGCTGCAGTCGCTCCCGGATCTGCTCTCGCAGCTGAAGATCGAGAATCCGATTCTGGTGGGACACAGCGATGGCGCCTCGATCGCGATTATCTATGCGGGAGTGCATGATCGGGTGCGCGGGTTAGTGCTGCTGGCGCCACATGTGTTCGTCGAGGACCTGAGCGTGGCGAGCATTGCCGAGGCGAAGATCAAGTTTGAGACTACGAATCTGGCGCAGAAGCTGGCGCGACATCATCGGGATGCGGCGCGGACGTTTTGGGGATGGAATGATATTTGGCAGCATCCGGAGTTTCGGAGCTGGAATATCGAGGAATATTTGCCGCGGGTTACCTGTCCAGCGCTGGTGATTCAGGGGCTCGAGGATCAGTACGGGACGATGGCGCAAGTCGAGGCGATCCAGAGGCAGAGCGGCGGGACGGTGGAGGTGCTGGCGCTCGAGGATTGCCGGCACTCGCCGCAGCGGGATCAGCCGGAGAAGGTGCTGGAAGCGATCGCGAGATTTGTGCGCAATGGCGGCTGACTCGGCGTATTGGCGCAATTTTGATCTCAAGAGTTGCCAGGCTGGACGTTCTAGAAATGCTGGTTCTCTCACCAGCTTGAATGGAGGGTCCCCGATGATGCGGCTTTTCGCGGCGTTCAGCGCGCTGATGATATTCGTGGCATTGGCCGCATCACAGGATCCGCCACAAGCCCCGATTCAAGTTCCGCCGGATTCCATCCCAACATTCCTCGTGCGCAAGGTGGCGCCGGTTTATCCTCCGCTGGCGCGGCAGGCTCGGATTCAAGGAACGGTCGTGCTGAGAATCGTGATCGACAAGGAAGGAACGGTTCGCGATCCGCAAGTTGTGAGCGGGCATCCGATGCTGTCTCCGGCGGCGATCGAAGCGGTGAAGCAGTGGAGGTACGGGCGGTACATTGCAGACGATAAGCCGGTTGAGGTTGAGACCATCGTGCGCGTCGGCTTCAAGCTGGCGGATGGGCCTGAGATTAGCGGTCCACGAGCTTCACCGCAGATTTCGCCTCAGGGGTTGGTACGGGTTGCGGCTGGAGTGATGGACGGATTACTCAACCACAAAGTCGACCCGGAGTATCCCGCCGATGCGAAGGAGAAACACATCGAGGGGACGGTGGTGCTGAACGTGGATGTCGATAGCGAAGGAGATGTTGCCCGCGTGGAATTGGTCAGCGGGCATCCGATGCTTGCGCCGGCGGCGATGGATGCGGTTCTACAGTGGAAGTATCGTCCATTTGTGTTGAATGGCGAGGCGGTCGCAGTGGAGACGACGGTGCAGGTAAAGTTCGCGCTAGCGGGAGCTTAGCTTGACAGTGACCGTAGATTGCCTCGCATGACCGTGGAAGAGCGGCCCTTCATGGCCGCGTTAGTCGTGAGGAACTCGGGGCTTCAGTGGGTGCGTGAGAACTGGCCTTGTGGGTCGGCGGTGGACCAAGAACGACCACACTCCAGCCGCGAAGCGGCGGAACAACTTAGCCCAGGACGTAAGCTCTGGGAAAAGTAGGAAATCGCCGCGAGTCCCGCAGGGACGGCACTCGTTCTCTCGCAGACTCTTCAGCCCCAGTGGTCGCCGTTGTCGCAAGAGGCCCCACTGTCATTCGAGGCATCTGGTTGCGGCTTTTCTGGATGGGCTCTAATCCGCGGCGCGGCTGCTTCCTTTGAAGGCTTTCTGTACCAGCGTGTAGCGGGCGGCGCCGATCAGGCCGCAGTCGTCGTTCACGATGATTTGCACCGGCATATCTTTCAAAATCGATTCCATTCGGCCCTTGTCGAGGAAGGACTGCATGAAAGTTCCGTCCTGCATTTTTGGGGCGATCTTGGCGGCGATGACTCCACCGATGTATATGCCTCCGGTCGTCATGTAGCGCAAGGCGCAGTTTCCGGCTTCGGCTCCGAACACACTCACGAAAATTGAAAGTGCCTTCGCGCAGATCGGCGACTTGCCTTCGAGGGCGAGGCGCGAGATCAGCGGCGAGGGATCGGCTGCCGCGTTCAATTGCCCGCGCAGATCGGCAGGTTCTTCTGCCTTCTTCGTGTCGCGCAGGAAGTCGTAGATGTGGCGGATACCGGGGCCGGAGAGAATGCGTTCGCAGCTCACTCGCCCGTATTCTTTCTGCAAGTACGCGAGCAATTCGATTTGGATTGCGTCTCTGGGGGCGAAGTCGGCGTGGCCGCCTTCGCAGGCGAAGGGATGGTGGCGGAATCCGTCCCAGAAGAGGCCAGCCATGCCGAGCCCGGTTTTAGCGGAGATCACGGCGCGGTTGCCTTCCGCATCTTCGGAGCCCGGGCTGATGGTGATTAAATCTTTGGACTCGAGAGCGTCGATGCCGTAGGCGTAGGCTTCGAGATCGTTGAGCAACCCGACCGTGGGCAGTTTGAGTTGAGCCGCGAGTTCCTTGGCGTCGATGGTCCAGGGAAGGTTGGAAATCTTGCTGCGTCCGGCGCGCACCGGGCCGGCTACGCCGAAGCATGCGCTGTGCACCGGAATGCCCTCGGCGCGGGTGAATTGCGGCAGAATCTCGGCCAGTCCGCTGTGTTCCTGGCTCTTGTAGGTTTTCTCAACGACGCACCGCAGGCGATTGCCTTCTGTATCGAAGGCGGCGAGACGCGTGCGGGTGGCGCCGATTTCTCCGGCGAGGATCATGGCTCGATTTTCCTCCATTGACGGTTGTCGGCTTCGAGCAGGTGGTCGGACTCGGCGGGTCCCCAGGTGCCAGAGGCGTAGTTGGGAAACTTGCGCGGCGGCAGCGCTTTCCATACGTCGAGGACGGGATCGATAACGGTCCATCCGGCCTCGACCATGTCGGCGCGCTGGAAGAGAGTGGCGTCACCGATCATGCAGTCGTAGAGCAGGACTTCGTAGCCGGTGTAGGCGTCGGCGCCGAAGTATTTCGAATATTCGAAACTCATGTCGACGGAGCCAACGCGCAGGACGGGACCGGGAATCTTCGCGCCGAAGCTTAACGAGATTCCTTCCACCGGTTGGATTTGGATTACGAGAGTGTTGGTATGGCCCGTGTGGAAGGGCGCATTGCGGAAGAGCTCAAACGGCATGCGCTTGAACTGGATGGCGATCTCGGTGTGGCGCTGGGCGAGACGTTTCCCGGTCCGGAAATAAAAGGGAACACCCGCCCATCGCCAGTTGTCGATGTTGAGCTTGAGGGCGACGAAGGTTTCAGTGCGCGATTCGGGGTTGACTCCGGGCTCGGAGCGGTAGCGCGGTACTCGTTCGTCGCCGCTCGTGCCATCGCCGTACTGGCCGCGCACGCTGTTCTCGAGCACGTCTTCGGAGTTCAGCGGTTGCAACGAATGCAGTACTTTCGCCTGTTCGTTGCGGACAGCGTCGGCGGAGAACGAGACCGGTGACTCCATCGCAGTCAGGCTGAGAAGCTGCATGACGTGGTTGGGGACCATGTCGCGTAACGTCCCGGCATTGTCGAAGTAGGCGCCGCGGCGCTCTACGCCAACCGTTTCCGCGTTGGTGATCTGGACGTGATCGATGTAGCGGCGGTTCCAGATGGGCTCGAAGATGGCGTTGTCGAAGCGGAAGACCATAATGTTTTGCACGGTCTCTTTGCCGAGGTAGTGATCGATGCGGTAGATCTGGTTTTCCTGCAGGACGCTTTTGATGTCGCGGTTTAGGGCTTTGGCGGATTCGAGATCGGTCCCGAAGGGCTTCTCGATGACGACGCGACGCCAGCGTCCATTTTCCTGCGTGGAGAGTCCGGCGCGGCCTAGCTGTTGGACGATCGACGCGAAGAACTTGGGAGCGGTCGCCATGTAGAAGAGGTAGTTGCCTTCGGTGTGCGATTCGGCATCGATGGCGGCGAGGCGATCGCGAAGACGCAGGAACGTGTTGGGATCGCCGAAGTCGCCGCGCTCGTAAGAGAGACGGCTGCGGAGCCAATTGAGCGCACTGGGATCGTTGGGCGGAAGGAATTCGCTGACCTGCTCGCGGAAGCCTTCGACATCGAGATCATCGACCGAGACGCCCACGACGGCGAAGGTGTCGGGGAGCAACTTCGCTTTCACCAGATTGAAAAGGGCGGGGATCAGCTTGCGTTTCGTGAGATCGCCGGCGGCGCCGAAAAGAACGAAGACGCAAGGGCCGGCGACTTTGCCGGCGAATTCAGCGGCGGTGTCGGAACTGACCGGGAGTGTGGCAGGCATGCTGGACGCTCAAAGATTCCCCAGAGGTGAGTGGGAAGCATTGTAGGCTAAGTGCGCTGGATTTCTCCAGCGAGGGCAGGAGGCGGTACGGAGTCTCACCCTTTGCAAAAGGCGCAAAGGCCGGGGCACTCGGCTGTTGTCTCGTGAATCGTTGGGGTTCCAAATTAAGACGAGTACAGTTGCTTGACCCGAGCAGGTTGTAGTGATACTGTTCCTCGCGGCAAACCACGGAACGGGCCCTTTGCTTTAGATTTTTTGAAGAATCTTCCCACTCTTTCGGCCCCTGTTCGAATCAACCAAGTTAGATCGAGAAGTGATCTCCAGGTGAAGAATTGTGGCATTCAAATGCCAACAGGAGAGAGTTATGCGACGTGAGATTCAGCAGTATCTGACCGCCACGATCAGGGTACTTTCGACCTCTGCCCTGGCTTTAGTCATCTGCTTTACAGCTATAGGACTTGTCGTCGCCCGAGAGGCGAGCGGCCAGACCGCGTCAAAATCGTCTGCCCATACGGATAGAAAAGCAGTGGTAGTCATGGATCGTGCAACCTTAAATCAGCACTTCCGAGCCTTGGGCTACAAGGCCCGAGGAACAGTCGGGCGGGAAAAGGCCGAGAGTGACGACCCTCGGTATCGAACCTTCCCCCACTTTTCCTCCTCGTTCTCGGTAAACGGAGTGACCTATCCTTTCACGATGTTGGGCTATCCTCCGAAATCGGGCCGCAGCGCAACCTTCCGCTCCGTGGTGGTCCCATTGCGGATGGACTTCGTTGGTTTTGGGACAAACGGGGACATTGCAGTCACTTTCGATACTACTGCCGCCGTCACCAACGTCGTTCACTCTCCGATGTATCGGAACGCGAGCTTCATCAATGGCTACGGGCAGTTCGGACAGATGATGCAACGGGCAGCCTTCTGGAACAAGATGGATAAGGATCGGGAGTGGAGCGTCCAGATGGGGCCGCCGCGCATCCTGCAGCCGATTGACGTCGAGGTTACGCCCGAAACTGGAGTTTTGTACCAGGATGCAAACGGCAACTACTTCGGCGACGTTTTGTTCAGCTTAATCGATTCTCTGGCACAAGTGATTATTCAGGTGGACCATCTTGATCCCGATGAACTGCCAGTGTTCGTCACGCAAAACGTGACCGCGGAGGCGCTGGGGTACCACAACGCCTATCCCGTTACCAACCGCGACAATAGCGTGACACTCCAGACGTACATCTACACCAGTTGGCTCGATCCCGCACTGGTTGATCCGATCATCGCCGACGTTAGTACCTTCAACCACGAAAACCTGGAATGGATGAACGATCCATTCGCCGCCAATGTTGTTCCGGTCTGGATGTACCCGCCGGTCACCGATCCTCGTACCGTTTGCTCCGGCAACCCTTTGCTCGAGGTGGGGGATCCGCAGGGGAATGGCCCGACTTACGATGATTTCCCCACGGTGGTAGTCCCCATCGATGGCGTGCAGTATCACCTGCAGCAGTTGGTGTTGTTCCAATGGTTCACGGACGAGACACCTTCTTCGGCCGAAAACGGCTGGTACTCGTTTCCAGATCCGACCTCGATAACAACACCGGCCACTTACTGTCCGTAAGCTGCCGTCGTAAGGATGACCTGAAAGGCGAGGCTGCCCGCCCCGCCTTTCTTTTGCGAATGCGAAACCGGCGCACCTCCCCGGCGGGTGGCGGGTGGCCCACTCAAGCCCGGTTTTGGCTTGAGTGGGGATGTTCAGATCTCCCCAACTCTGTCATCCCGACCAGAACAGATCACCACGAAGCCGGGTGCCCCACTCTCCGAGCTGACGTCCTGCACTCACGCGCGAAGGTCCAGTTCGATCGCATCGATCAGGGGCACGAGCCACGCAAGCAGCGCTTGATGCGCCGGATGTTGCACATAAGCATCGAGTGAAGCCTTGTCCTTGAATTGCATGATGCCGCCAAACGTATAGCCCTTTCCTCGTGGCGAAATGTTTGGGCCTACATGAGTTTGAAGAAGTCCAGGGATTACCCCTTGGAAAGCGGCGATCTCTTTCGCGGCTCTGTCTTTTTCGCCTTCGGAGGTTCCTGGCTTCCATTGAAATGCGAACACATGAAAAACGCCGGCTGACTCACTTTCCGCTCTCGCTTCCAGCGCATTGAAAGAAAGAAGAGTGGCAGTTCCGACGGCGACACAGCCATCTCGCAGCAGGGCACGGCGTGTTGACTTTGCCATTTGTATTTCCTTTCTCACGACGGGGAACCATCAACTCGCGACCAGACTATGGTTGCAAAGTAATCTTACGGCCTGGCCACGAAACGATTCTCATCCGTCCGTCACTATGCAAGTGTTGTAACCTTGAGGTCCTGGTCGCACCCCCCTCTGCCGGTCTGCTGTACCCCAATCAAGGCCAACCCAAATCCACGACGGAGGAGAAGTCTCTCAATGACTCGTTCAATCGTATCGATCGCTGCTACAGCAATCCTGTTGTTCACCCTCAACGCCATCAGCGTCGCGCAGAATGAAGCCGCGCGCGCCGCCTATGAATCGTCCGCGCGTATCCCTACTAATGTGGAAGGCATTCGCGCATTCCCGGCTCCCCCGGCGAACTTCAACCCGCTCGCTGCCTCCGATGAGGAATTAGCCAGCTACGGATTCCCGCCTCATCCCGACAAGACGGCTGAACCCGCCGGATACGCGCAATGGGCGCGAGCCATGACCACGGCAACCAAGCGCTGGAACGGCGAACTGAAGCCTCGCAAATTCCAGAACACTCCCATGAAGCGGGCGGCTGCTCCGGCTGGATTCCCAGCCTCAGATGTCTCGCATGGGCCTTCGACGGGAACTTCCTATAACTGGTCGGGCGTCGTCAACACTAACACCGCCAAGAAATACGGGGTGACGTCGGTGTACTACATCTTCTCGGAGTTCAACGTGCCGGTCGCACAGCAGGCTTTCAATGGCTCGGGCGGCAACATCTGCGACGGCGGGTGGGACATCACCTCCATCTGGAACGGCATCGACGGATTCACCGGCAACGGCGGGAGCGACGTCCTGCAGGGCGGAGTTGACTCCGCTTACTACTGCAGCGGCATCGTCGCAGGTCCGTTCTATGAAACCTGGATCGAATGGTTTCCCGCGGGCTCCACGTACGAGTTCGCGGTCAATCCCGGCGACGACCTCTACGTCGAGACCTGGAGCACCAGTTCCACCCAGGGATACGTCTACATGGCGGACCTGACTCTGCAGATCAGTGCAACTTACGGGCTGACCGCTCCGTCGGGCACGGTTCTGACCGGCAACAGCGCCGAGTTCATCGTCGAGCGGCCCTGCTGCCAGAACGGCTTCCTGTATCCGCTGTCTAACTACATTGGCGACTTCTGGAGCTATAGCGGTGACTACAGCTTCAAGAAGGTGCTGTCGTACCCCGGATCGACTGCGCCCTCAACCTGGCTGCTTGGAATGCTCGATGATGCTGGGGACCAGGTGATCTCGATTCCCGACGGAATCGCCAACTGGAATCTCGGCCAGAACCTCACCGGTGCAGGACTTGGCGGCAAGTTCAGCATCTTCTTCCAGGATGAGAACTGCGCTCATCTTGGCGGATGCACTCCGTAATTGCACTCCCATCGCGCTTTAGCATTTTGCGCGTTCCCACCCTTCGCTAACCGGCGGGGGTGGGATTTTTTCGCCGCGTGGCCCAGGTTTTTTGGTCTTGATTTCTGTTGAAGCTATTCCTCAAATAGGGTGCCCCATCCTTTCGCGTTTTGTGTGTCTAGTCCCACGACATTGTGTAAAGGATGTCATGGGACTGAACACAACAAGCGCGAAAGGATGGGGCACCCGGCCATGCAAATTGTTTGATCATGCTGTTTTCGTCAATGAGATCCACCAGATGGGGCCGCCGCGCCTTTCGAGTGTTCGAAAGGCGGATATGACGGACACCTGTTCATTCGGCTCTTGGAGCTGCCCCAAAAGCTCACTCGCCCCTACGGCAGCGGTACCGTGTTACCCGACAGCAGGTTGCCACAATTGACGGTAGGGACACCGGCCAGGTTTGCGGTCCCTGTGATAAACGAATTCGAATCACAGAACAAATCCGGCACGTTGCCACCAACCAGGGTCAAAGAACTGCTTGGTTGTACGTCAATCGTGGAAACGTTGGCCACAACCAGACCTCCGTGAAGGCTCCCTGTAACGCTTGACCCGGCCAAGGTCGCGTGGGAGTTGTTCGTCACAATGACGCCCTGCCCCTGGCTGTTGGACACAACTAGACTTGAGCCCGCATCCAGAGTCGAACCGTTGGTGACGAAAACCGCACCAGAGGTGCCTCCCCACGTCTGCCCAGCGTTTTTGATAATGAGTCTGGCGCTTTGTAGGTTAAGTGATGAGCCCTCACTCACGGCGACTCCGTTTAAGTTTGTGCCGGACGGGTTATCAATGGTCACGTCAACGCCTCCGACAGCATTCACATTGACCAAGTCCACACTCCCACTATCGCCAATGGAGATGCCCGTTTGCATGTCGCGAATGGTCGTCCCCTGCATCGTGACATGGCCCGAGCCAACGGAAATACCGGCGTAGAAACCCGAGTCGGACGGGCGCTGCAGCAAGCCACCCGAAATGTGAACATCGGATTTGTCGAACGCAGAAATAGCCGCGAATCCAGAGGTTATGTTGACATTCACTTGTACAAGCCAAACTTGGCTTTCCTCGTAAACGACAACTCCCCATGAACCGTCAACATTCACGTTTTGGAGCAGGACCTGGCTGCTGCCTTTTCCAATGCCAATAACTGAAAAGATGGAAGGCAGTGAGTGGACAGCAAGACCAGAAATGGTAATTCCTCGTGAACCGGTGATGGACAACACGTAGGAATTGGACTGCGGATTCGTGGCGGGCTGCTGTAACGCAGCACCAGAATCCCCTTTTAGAGTGAGGTTTTCAAAACCGTTAATCGTAACAAATTCAGTGCACGTCCCCTGCACGATTACCGTCGTCGGTATTAGTTTGATCAGCCTGGACAGGGTGCCATTCAACGACTGGCCTTTGTTGCAGTTCACCGTGATGGTTAGCCCATTCTGCGCGTAGGCTGCTGAAGCCAGGAACAGAATGAAAATCGCCCACACACACTGCCTGAGCGCTACAGAAACTTTCGTGATTTTCTCCAACATGCTTCCTCCTTGATTTCGGGCACTGGGACTGCTTTGCGCGATGAGGGCGTCACTCATATGTATTCATGGAAATGCCGTTACCCGTCACACTATGTGGTGTCGTCTGGTGCAAACTACTTGGGGCCGCTCGATAGACGGTTGTGTGAGCAGGGATCACGGCCCCAACCAGGGCCCCGCTTGGGGCACCAATCACAATTCCAACGAGGGCAGTGATGCCGCGCGAAGACCCTCCGAGAAAGCCGTGGGCCGAACCGGAGGCGGCGCCAACGCCCGCTCCGATAGCCCCGCCGACTACCAGGCCGATCAGGGCATGCTCACCACGCTTGGCCCCGGAGCCTGTCGACACCCGGACAACGTCTTCACGCTTTACAGAGACGTCGGAGCCTTTTTCTTGCAGCGTAAGCACCTCATCCGAGACGCTGACGAATTTTCCGCTGTGGTGCTTCATGCTGGATTCGATCACTTCAATGCCCAGGCCAGCTTTCAGGCCATTGAGGTTAGACCATGAGTCCTTGGCTTTCTGAGCGCAAAGTGCGGCGGGGAGAGCGAGCAAGAATACTAGCATCCAGAGGGGCGAAGGCACGAGCCGCCTCAAGTAAGCTTCTTTGCTCATAGTCCCCTCCGATGTCGAGTCGCGTGTAACGCGCACCTGTTGCCCGACGGCCCACACTTTCGATTGTCTTTTTCGGTCGGTGGCAGGGATCCCACTTTACCCCAGTTCACACTCAGCCATTGCGCTCAGTTCTAAGGCACCGTAGAATGTTCTGCGGATAGCTTACCAAGCCGCATCCATGCAGGCTCAACGCGAACCGTAATTAAAGTGCGGTTTAGAAGTCCTTCCGAAAACGCGAAGAAATCTTGAAGAATTCCTTCCCCGGGCTATGAACCAGAAAACAAGACATTTCTACAGCTTCGGTCGGTTTCGCCTAGACCCGAGCGAGGGTCTGCTGATTCTCGATGGCAAGCCCGTGCCGCTCGCGCCCAAAGCCTTCGAAGCCCTGCTTATGCTGGTCGAAAACGCTGGCCACTTGGTGGACAAGGATGATTTGATCAGGCGGCTCTGGCCCGGTACCTTCGTGGAGGAGGCCAATGTTGCCAAGCACGTCTCCTTATTGAGAAACATATTGAGCGAGGCGACAAACGGCCGGGAGTACATCGAAACTATCCCCAAACGCGGCTATCGATTTGTGGCGGAGGTGAGCGAGACAGAGGAGGGAGAGGCTGGCTCCCAACCTCAAACCCTTCCCGGCGCAAGTATGACCGGAAAGAAAGTCTCCCATTACCGCGTGTTGCAGGTACTGGGCGGTGGGGGCATGGGAGTCGTGTATACGGCGGAAGACTTGAAGCTGGGCCGGCGCGTAGCCTTGAAATTCCTGCCGGAAGAGATAGCCAGCGACCCGAAAGTTCTGGAGCGCTTTGAGCGCGAGGCGCGCGCCGCTTCCGCGCTTGACCATCCCAACATCTGCCCTATCTTTGAGTTCGGCGAACAGGAAGGGCGACCCTTCATCGTCATGCCGTTGCTGGACGGCCGGAATCTTCGAGACATGCTGGCGGATTGCAACAGTGACCAGGGCTGCCTGTTCCCATTCCAGCAAATCCTGGAGCTCTCCGTGCAGATAGTCTCTGGCCTGCAGGCGGCGCATGACAAGGGAATCATTCATCGAGACATCAAACCCGCCAACATCTTTATCACCCAGCGGGGTGTCGCCAAGATTCTCGACTTCGGCATCGCGAAGATGATCACCGCCAGCGAATCGAGCGAGTGCGAAGTAGAAGGCGGCCCGGGCGGCGAGCATTGGACTTCGAGCACCGCAACCGATCAGACACTGTCTCTCACCCGGACGGGGATGGCTGTGGGCTCGGCGGGATACATGTCCCCGGAGCAGGTGCGCAGGGAGAAGTTGGATATTCGCACTGATCTGTTTTCCTTCGGCCTCGTCCTTTATGAGATGGTCACCGGACGGAGGGCCTTCACTGGGGATACGGCTGCAATCGTCCAGAACGCGATTCTGAATCAAAGCCCAACTCCGGCGAAGGAGCTAAGTCGAGACCTGCCGGTCGAGGTGGAACTGATAATCGCCAGAGCGCTTGAGAAGGACCGCGGACGGCGATATGGGTC
>Ga0209698_10002460_pt1 | contig 20968 bp, 18 predicted proteins | sample LitLauG_LLR_2012_FD_187203 | JGI IMG/M metagenome (GOLD analysis project Ga0209698, IMG submission 187203) | Freshwater sediment microbial communities from Pennsylvania, USA - Little Laurel Run_MetaG_LLR_2012 (SPAdes) (version 2) | ecosystem: Environmental > Aquatic > Freshwater > Creek >...
AGGCCGATTTCCTCTCGCTGATGTTGTGCGCTTCACAGGTCCTTGCACGGTACTAAAAGTTGGCTCGGGGAGAGCCTGACCTGCATTAGAATATTACCATTTCTAAATATTGATGTCAAGTTCTCCGCTTTTTTGGATTTAGTGACCAATTTCAGGATGGGGAAAATGTCACATTCCTAGAAGAGATTATACTTTCGGCCAGCATACGGCTGCGATAGTCATTGTCGAACACAAACGTACAGTTCACAAAGAACGCATCTTCCATACGCAAATCGGCCCCGGTGTAATGGAGTTCGACTCCAACAAAAATCACATGGGCAATCTCCATCTTGTCGAGATTGCCTGCCCCTCCCATCATGATGAGATTACTCGGGCCAAGCTTTACACTTGGATTAGTGGGCTTCCCAATATGCTGAAGCCGAGCTGCATCGGTTATCGGAACTCCACGCGGGATGAAACTCAACTGAGGTACGGGTTTTCCAGGAATCGTATCCATTTCAAAATAGGTAGGTTCCGGCGGGGCACTCGTAGGAGGAATGACGAATGTTAGAGAATTTATGTAAGAACGATATTCCATAAAGGCTTGGACTGTTTTCCAGGCCCCTGGATCTTTTTCTGAGACAGCAATAAATGATTTTCCCGCATTTGCGAGGACAGTTGGGGGAATCGGGGTTTGGGATTTCTTAGTCTCTGCGAAAATACGGGCCACTTCATTCTGACTTTTAAGTGCTGTTGGTTGCGCGGCCGCCTTCTCCAATTGATGCGGCTGGAGCAACTGCTTTACATCTCCATTAAGAACGTACAATTGAACTGAGATCGCACCGTTCCAGAGGAAAATGACCGTGATAACGGCCCAAAAGAACTTAATATGATTAGAGACGCGCTCTACCAGGGTGTCTACTATTCGCGTAAGTTCGGCTGCGCTTGCCATGTCTTCTGTGGGTTCCAAACATTGAGATTGCATCGGGCAAACTCCCGCGCTATATTACGAGCACAGGCAAGTGCACCGAGCCCCGCTACGAATGGGGCTTTTGTTATTTAGGCGGCAATCTTAACACTTATTCCCTGCAAACCTAAAACTTCTTCAAGTCGCCAAACATAGTCCGTGATTCCCGCTTCCATCGCGGGCGTGACGCAGCGATGGTGCCCCGAATTTTTCAAAATGATGAAAGGGCGCTCCCAACTGGAAACGCCCGGATTTCGCCTCATCCACGACCGTCTGTGGGTTTGTGCGGGTTAGGGGTCGCTTGTGTTGAACCATCGGCATTTTTAACTGAGCCGTGGGGTCCAGCCTTCAACGCCTTCTTTACCCTGCCAGGTGTCGGTTTCGCATCCACTACTTTTGTTTTTCCCATTTTATTTCTCCTATGCACCGGGGCGATAGGAGTCGCCATCGGTGCTTCTTGCCGGGGTTTAAATCACCCGGACAAACTTTTGTAGAATCCAACTAGAAGAGCACGCCCCGTTGCAACGAAACGTGCCCTCTGGACCATTCCCAAATTGTGGGCATCGTTCGAACCGACTGGCCCGCCACAATTTCCGGCACAATGATGTGACATCGAGATTTCAAGCCATTAGGCTAGGTCAATGTCAGCCGGATGTTTGTTCTCACATAGAGCCCTGATATGGAGGGTCAGAGCTTCCGGTGAGACCAAAACCAAACTCGTTAATTTACTTGGAGGGAATACGGAACGCCGTTAAATTTTAGCTGCTCATTTGAGCAGTCTATCCCGGAGCGACGTTCCGTTGAGACCCCCCGGAACTATAAACCGGCCATACGACGACGCGCCGCAAGAGTTTGTTCGTAATCGATTTTTGACGTTCCAGGTTTCATCACGTATAACCTCCGGATTTGCTCGGTCTTGCTGTGCGTAGGCCCTTTCACAGCTTCGGCCAAAGCGCGATAGTCTGTGACTGGTTCTTCGGAAATTCGGCCAATGGCTGCTGCTTGTTTCGCTCTCGCCGCGTGCTGGCGAGGGCTAAGATTTACATCATTTTTCGCCATGAACGCGCCGCTCGGGGCGTGTTGACGTGGATCTACGGGTCGTGCAGTCGGGACATAATGGAGACCGCGCTTAAAACTAACGCGGCCTACCGCATCGTGTATGGTTTTTGGCGTGATTTCGCGGCCCCTGAGTTCGGCCAAGAGAGCGGCCTCATTTTGAAAAGCTTCCTCGCCGTCTCTTACTAGAGTCGTGTTACTCGGACTCTGATACCAAGTATTTAGTACATCCGCCCGTGCGACATCCTCGTCCGCAATTTTCTTGTACTCGGCCTGGGCCGGGGTGTAAAACGCGATTCTGTCTCGCATTTTTTCTAAAGCCACAGCGAGAGTCGCCGGGGTGATGTCCTCTCCCCATGTGATGAGAATGTACTCACCAATTAGATTTCCGTTTGCAAGTCCCGCTTCGCTTTCGTCAGAAATAATGCGATGTTCAGTACAAAACTTTTGATACGCATTGACCTCTGATTGGGTCAACTGCTCATTTGTTCTTGCCATATCTATTCTTCCTTCCCGCTTATGCGGTCTCCCGGATTCGCTGGTCTAAATTTGCCGGACCAAACTTTTTGCGGAGAAAACGAATCGTCTCCGGCAATGCTTTTCTAATGAACGCTGCGTCCAACGGCTGTCCCTGAAATTGAGTCGGCAGCGCCGGAAAGTTCAAATTCGATTCGCGTTGAACTGTTTCCTCAAACTGACGTGCTTCGGCTTGCTGACTAGCAGTCTGGGATTTAATTCGCTCTTGGTTTCGAATCCTTCGCAGCGGCGCGGGGTTTCCTCGGTCATACTGCCTGACCGCTTCGGCCAATTCTTCTTGGGTTCGTTGCACTTCCTGGTCCTGTGCTTCCTGAGTCCATTGCGCAACTTCTTTTTCTTTCGCCGGGGCCAAACGAACTGTGCCGGACGCAATGGCCTGAGTTGCGCTGTGTTCAATAAACTCATTACCGAGCAGATTGCGAAGCAAAGAAAAATTCGCTTCGACATTCGCAATGAGATGCTTACGGCATAGCGCGGCGAATACTTCCTTGTCACGGGCCAACCGCTCTGCGGCTTCCTTCACACGTTGCGGTTCCGTGGCCTGCTGACGCGAGATTTGAAAGACGATGCGGGCTGCTTCCCGTTCGGCTTGCGCTTGAGAAATTCGGTCCTGTGCTTCTTCAATCGCAGTATCGTGGAGTTTAAATTCAGCCAGGATTTGCTCCAACTCTGGAATTGATTTGGTCCAAAGCACCTCCTGTATTTTTTCTGGGTTTCCCGAGACGAAAGGAATTATTTCATCTAGGAGTTTTTCCTTCTGCCTCAGTTTTTGATTTTGTATTTCTGCCGATTCACTCATTATTTCCTCTTTCCCTTCAGAATTTTATGAAGCCGTGCGAAAGGAGACACGGCTCCGTGATCCGTGATTGCCAGGTCACACGCGCATGCCCCAGCAGCCAAACGTTTATTTCTGAATTTTTCTGAATGCTATTTCGCCAAACTGTGGCTCTGGCGTTGTCCTGGCTAGTCTCGGCTACGGATTCTACAAGTCATAAATCCCGCAGTTGCTCAGACAGCCTCACTCGGGCGTCAAGTAAAATCTGTTGCGTTGACGGAACTGGCGGTTCAATTGTTTTTGGTTTTGACTCGGATTGTTTCAATTCTAGCTTCTTCGTTTTCATTGGAAGTGCAGGCAAATCCTCGATAGAAATAATCTCGTCCCCTGTGCAATCTTTAGGGGCGGTCCAATGAGTTTCAAACCAATCTGGTTTCATTGCGCCGCGCACTGAGTAGCCGTGCCATCCCTGGAAGTCCTGAGTTTTTGGGTCGAACATGGGAATCCAAACATCGTAGCCGGACTTATAGCTGTCACGGAGATGGACGGGCCATTTATCAATTCCGATTCGCTCCGCGTTCAACAGCGCGTCCCACGTGCGCTTCCCAAGTTGACGTAAGGTCTCATTCTGTTGCACATCGGGTTGGCCGAGAGCACGAAGAAAACTTCGATGAATTTGTATTTCTTCTTTGGCAGTCTCAGCATTGTGGTCGAACGCGCTCTCACCGAAAAATCTTAGGTCTAGCGCAACACACTGCGCTTTTTCGTCAGCCTCTTCAGCAGCAGCTTCTTGTTTTTCTTTTTGGCGCTGACGATATGCGCCTTGCCTTTCAGCGTGGTCCTTATAAATTCTCTTCATGTTCCACTCCTCAGTAAACGAGTACAGGGTCCCCTTTGAGATGGGACCCCAAAAAATTTGCATCCCCGGTGGCAGTCCCCACCCCCTATGTAATCGTCACGGTTTTTCTAACGAAATGGCGAGATAAGCTTCGCTCACGTCAGCAGAACAAAGGCGACGTATGGGGCGGCTCACTCCCGGCCTAAATTCCAGGTCTAACTTCCCTAAGTTTTTTGAAATGAGTAGGAGTCCCAAGCCTCGCAAGAAATCTATCGCCACTTGTCTACGATCTTCAGTCGGCAAGTTCTGTTTTGCTCGACTTCATTGCTTTCAAAATTTGTTGCAACTTGTTGTAGAAATGCCCTTGACAGCTTCTCGACTATTTGTTATACATAAACAATGTCAAAGATCGGCAGGCCGAAGAAACCAGCGAAAGAGCGTTCCAGTCATTTGATCGCACTGCGGCTGACACCTGCCGAACACCAGGCTTTAGAACAGGCGGCTGAGAAGTCTAAGTTATCTGTCAGCAACTACATCCGAGAAAAACTCGGCTTAAGGTGAATATGAAAATCGCTCTATATGCCCGTGTCAGCACAAAAGATAAAGGCCAAGACACCGAGAATCAGCTTGTCCAGTTGCGCGAGTTCGCTTCAAAACAGAATTGGCAAATCACACGCGAATATATCGACCGCGAGACTGGCGGAACAAGTGATCGCGCTGAATTCCAAGCCATGTTTGCCGAAGCATCCCGCCGAAGGTTTGATCTAGTTTTGTTCTGGTCTCTTGACCGCCTGTCGCGTGAAGGCGTGCTTGAAACCCTACAGCACCTCAATCGGCTCACGGCCTGCGGCGTCGGCTACAAAAGCTTCACAGAGCAATACTTGGACTCGTGTGGCATCTTCAAGGATGCCGTTATCGGTATCTTGGCAGTGATCGCCAAGCAAGAGAGGGTCCGGTTGTCCGAACGTACAAAGGCCGGACTTGCGGTTGCGCGGTCTAAGGGCCGTCAAATTGGTCGGCCACGCCTGAAGGTCCGTTCGTCCGAAATCGCCCGGCTGCGGTCCTCCGGTCTCTCGCTGCGAGCCATTGGACGCGAACTCGGCATCTCCGAAGGTTCGGTACGTCGGCTCACCGCTGCTTAGTGCGTAAAAAACGTCCGTTCCAAAACCCCGCTAAGTCCTTTGATTGGGTGGGCTTTTTGTTTTACATTAAGTGCGTAAAAACCGTCCGATTTTTACGCACCGAAATAGCCGCTCCCGTCCCCAAAAACCTACCCACGGCCTAACCCCGACCATTCCGATCTGCCCGGCTGTCCCTGCCCGTCCCGTCCCCAATCGTACTGAGTTCCTGCCCGTTTCAACTGCGACACTCTGAATTTAACCCGAAAGCCTAACCGCTCGAAATGAGCGGCCCTAGCCCCGCCAGCACGCGATCCACGAGTGACAGCAAAATCAGAAAACCTAAAATGGCCTTTTCGCTGATAAACCTTGTATTGTCTATCATTTACAACAAATATGCGATTTTAAAGCTATTTTATCTACGAAATTCTTCGTAGGACGACGATTTTGGCTGCGTGCGGCGACCGTCACCCATCGAAGGGTCTATTTAACGTGAACAAGCCCAGGAACCTAAATTGCTGACCAACCGCTCGCGACCAAAACGCCCTATGACACCTCGTCTATGACACCCTGCTCCAGCCAGAATTCGACCATAACCTGTTCCAAAATAAGGGCTTTTAAGGTGTCATAAAGCAGGGTGTCATAGTCTTTGTCCATGTGAGGGAGGGCTTAATTTGACTCAAAATGTGATTTAATCTATATCCTTTACTATGTTATATATACATATAGCAGGAATCCAAAAGTAAAATGAAAAAGAATAAAATTTTGTGCTCTCCCTCTCCTTCCATTTTCTTATGACACCTAGGACACTGGCCGAGGTGTCATAGGAAAATCCAGCAAGATGTCATAGAAAAATCCCGTGTACCCGGAACAAACCTATGACACCTTGACTGAGGGTTCTAGTCTTCCTCATCTTTCAACAGCGGTTGCTGTACTCTCACCAGCTTCGGGTCGTTGTGCTTTCCGGTCCAGGTCTCTTCTAAAATCTTGCTGCGAAGCAACCCCCCGTAGACTCGATACCACAACTCCGTGCCGTAGTCATCGTAGTTCACTTTACGCTGTAAGTCGCGAAGCTTCATTGACCCTCCGGCGCGTTCGACCATCAATCGGATTTCCCGCTGAAGGCCACCTTCGCGGGTAATCGACTCACCTACGGACAGGTACTTCTTGGTGGCCCACTCATATTTTGACAACGCGATTCCGCGCTCGATACATTCGGGGTCAACTGTATCTCTTCCAAGCAACACGGCGAAGGACAGAGCCCACTTTTCGGCTCTAATTTCGAGACGGTTATTGAGCTTGCTGATTTCGCGGAGTGGCTCGCTGTCATCGATAGAATACACACCCTGGTCGATAGCTCTGTCTACCGCTCTCTTGGTTTCCTTAACAATGTCATCTGGAATAGGAACGCTGACCATCGGCTCAACATCTTTCAAGACCTCCGGCTGGTACAGTATGAAGAATCTCTCGTCCATACCGTCAACTGTAGAAAATAGTCTTGACGCCAATCGCGGGTATCTCTTGTCGGTCGTACAGCCAATCAAAGACAGACAATACGTTCCAGGGTTGAATGAAAAATGTTCCTTTCGAGCCTTCGTCACGTTCGAAAACTTTCCTGATTCATATGTCGTGCTCAAGTCATTCGCAAACGAACTATTCTCAATAGACATCTTCGCGATAAGCTTCGAGAACTCGTCATAAAACAAGACTGCGCTTTGACAATTGGTGCGGCTCATCTCTGCACCGAGACCTTCGGTTGACCCGACTGTGAATACGAGCGATTTTCCTTCAGCGTTTCGAGTCTGAGCATTTACCTGCGTGAGAATTCCCATCTTCTCGCAGAATTCCATTGCGTCTTGAACGGAAGAACTTTTAATGACGCGGCCCTTCCGTCCTACCGACAACATGAAAATGCTCAATGGAAAACCTTTGTATTCGATACGAACGCCTTTGGTGCTCAAATAATTCAAAATGAGCGTCATCAGCGGAAGCATCATGTATTCCGGGTATCGTGAATTGATTTTGCAGAATGGCTTAATCCAACTGTCGTATGCGGGGATTTTGCCGAATATCCAACCTGGAAAAAGCGGATAACTCGGAATTCTTATCTCTGGCCTATTTCGCTCTGCTTCCTCCTTCTCAACCGTTTGATACATGTCCGCATACTTTCTGATATCTTGCCAACTAGTTGGCATCTTGTAATTTTTCTTTAAGCAGAAATTCTCAAGCCATAGTTTCTTGCGTTCGAATTCAGCATCCGCATACAGCCGGCCTGTCTCCCACTTCATTTGATTTGCTTCATTCATTTCATCCGCGAAACGATTTCGAGCGGTCTTAATCACGCGGTTGATGTCTTCATGACCATTCTGGATCAAGACTGTTTTGGTTTCGTCATCAGTCTTGCCTTGTTCGAATTGCTTAATCGCGTGCGTAATAGCTTGCTCGTTGACTGCCGGTACCTCTTCGGAAGTGGTTTCCATCTCTGCCTTTTCGACCTGCGCAGTAGTAGGCTTCTGCGTTTCATCTTCCAGTACAGCGACCGCAGTTTGCGCTTGGGCGGCTCTTTGGTGATTGATTTCTTCAATCAATCGTTTCGTTTCCTCCAGGTCCCCGCCTCCCGCTCCGATTTCTACTAGAACCTTAATCGCATCCGGCGCAGTTCTGTCATCCAGCGAACGATTGACAATTTCAGTTGCTTTGTTCTTCTGTTCGGGAGTCATCAGCTTGCACTCCCAGTTTCAAAAGGCTGGTCTGAAATGACCACATTCATTGCCAGCGGCAACAAATCCAGGCGTGGAGCCTGACCTGATGATGTGAATTTGACGAACTGACCTGCTCTTATAATTTCCGGCGCACTCGTGATGCGCGACATCAACAAAAAGAATCGTTGATTCTTTCCATCTTGTGTTGCTGAAATGACTCCGTGAAATTTAGACGGAGACCACCAAATAATTCTTCCTTCCATAATAAATACTCCTATGCTCTTGTAATTTGCACTTCTTAATGGCGGGAACCTGAAAGAGGACTATGCCTTTTGTTTTTAGGCCCTGGAAGCAATCCGCTGAGATTGGCTCACGGAGGTAGTCAAGTTTGTTCACTGCGATTGATTGCGCTACTAGAAAGATATTTCGTGATGCCAGAACTTATACTGTCGCCATGACTGGAACATTTGTGAATCCTAGTTCTCCTAGACTTATCGTCAAACTGGATTTGCGTCTGGGTGCGGTCAGTCGCTCAACCTTCGATGAAATACCCATCTTCTTTAATTCCTGAACCGCTTGCTCGGCTAAACTAAAATGTTCGAACGCAGCGCCGTCCTTGAAGTAATTAATCGTCTCGATGACACCACTGCTGTTAACTCCCTTGAGAAAGTTCATCAGGCTTAGACGAACATAGAAGCACTGAACAATGATAGGGTCCTCTTGATTCCTGCGCGCCTCGAATGTAGATACAAGAGCTTCCTTTGCTTCGAGCCCCCAGGCAATCGGAACCCTCGGAATAACGGTCTCCTGGAGAAGGACCAGCGAATCGAGAACGCGAAAGTGTTCCTCCGCTTCCTGGTCAGACTTGAATTCACGAGTCCCCGCGATCAGTTGTGACACTTCCTGCTGCGACAATTTTTTCGAAACAAGTTCCGCAGACAATATCGCATACGCGCTCGCGGTGCAGTTCACTGTCTGCAACAAAGTCTTAAAGCGAAGGTTGTGCTGCGCTGCCATAAATACTCCAAGTAACAACAATTTCTACTATCAATTCAAAGCCAATAAAAAGCGCGGCAGCAATCCTATTTAGAAAGGAGAGCATGCCGCGTAGGAAATGAAACCGGAGCGCGGACCACCCGTAAAGGGGCACGCTCCGGCCTGGAGGTTTATCTGTGAAGAAGGGAGTTCTGTGGGACTTCCCCTTATAGGCGGAACGTCGATTTCCTTAATTTTCAACAACTTACGCCGTAACCTCTCTTTTGGCTTTCTTGATTGCTTTCTTGATGTTCGGCATTTTCCGCCCGCACTTGAGATACTTATAAATGACATTCCCATACCGAGAGTCATGCTCGGGCTCGCGTTCGTCACCGTGAACTGCTTCAATATGTGCTTTGCATCTCCGCTCCCAGTAGAACCGCCTTTTACAGAGACTACAAACGAGGTTCCCTGTGTTGAGGTCATCTAGTTCACCCGGCTCGATACGAACAAAATAGATATGGAACAGTTCTTGGAATAACCCGTCCGAATCAAAATCATTCAACTTAACTCTGAATTTCGAGCCTGAAGCGTCTGTGTCATCTTCACGGTCCCCTGGTCCTGTTCCTTCCGGCACTATACGGCCCCGGTCATTTTCAGGCCAAAATGCTGTGCCAGTCTGAGGGTTAGATTTCGGGCTTCCGAGTGCTGCGGCGCGGCCACGGGCACCAGCGACGAGTTCCATCTCTTTTGACCCGCCAGTTAATACCAATTCGCCCATACCAGTTGGAGCATCCGTCATCCACTTTCCACGGTTCATGCTCCCCAAGACCTTTGCCTCCTTATCAAGTCGGGCTTGCTCCTCGGCTGCTTTCTTAATTTCTGTGATAGGTGTACGCAGCGCCTTTTTGATGGCGTCTAACTGTTCTGCATTTCGTTTGCGGCGGTCTCGTGCTGCTTGGGCCCGCTTCTGAGTCGAATCCATAATAAGGGGCGGAAGTGTAGGAGCGGGCGGTGCCTCTTGAGCGGGTTCATCTGGCGGTCGCCCAACCATGCCAGAGAAAAGCCGCTTTGTGGGTGGCTTCCTCGGCATAAGTTTTCTGATTGGAGCAATCGTCATTTCTTTCTCTTTCGTGGGTCAGTCGGAGCCTCGGGTTGTAGCTCAACTGGCGTTCCGTGTGTTGCGATAAATTCATCAATCGCCACGTTCATAACGTCCGCGTACGACTGTAATTTTAGTTTTCTTGCAATCACTTCAAGATGAAAACGCCGCGCCTCGTCTACGCTCCATAATACTGGTCTTCCCATGTCTTCCTTCTTTTCTGGGCCGATTCCCCGCCCGGCGCTGCGGCCCTATTCCGTACTTTCTGTATATAAGCTGTTCCCACTGCCACTGTTTTTTGACTTCAATATAGCGTCTGCGGACTTCACGAGCAGTGAGGGTCTGTTTCCCCACGAGTTCAAACGAAAGAAATTCAATCGTGTTCTGAATGTACGGAATTCGAACGAGCGACTGCGCCCGTTTTCTCAAGTGTTTTAAAAAGGATTGAATCTCATTTTTCGGGATGTTCAATCCAGTGGCGGCTATCTCTCGTGCTTGTTTCTTATCGCTTTGGCATCCCTTACGAGTTCCATAGAATATTGCGGTACTCTCGCCTCCAGCTAAACGTACAACGATAGAGTTAATCAAAAACTTGCGCCGAACATCGGCGATGGGAATTTCTCGATATTGATTTTGATATTTTCGATAAATGATGTTTCTATACGCCCCGACTCTTTTCGGTAGGAGTTGCAAGTGTCCGAGACTGGATTTTTGAGGCACGACCGTAACGTAGTCAAATGGGATGTGAAGATGCGCGGCGATAACACCGTGTCCAAGTTCATGGTCAGCAGTGTACAGGTCAGCATGGGAACCGCTTAAAATGAGCGGTTGCATTTTGCCTGCTGGGAGCATAATTCGAATAGGGCTGCTTTGTTTTGTTTTCATGGGCATTATGAGGAATCGCAGGACGCCCATTTACGGAAGGTGGGACGATCTGCTCTGCCGCTGCTCGTCGTTGCACTTACCAAGCATCATGGCGGCTGTGGGCGTATAAGCCCGTGTGCTAGATTCCTTTTGGTCCTTTCCTTGACTTGTCCCATCTGCTGCGCCGTACCTCGGGGACATTTCCTTACAGAAGCTACGATGCGGCTAATCACCTTGACGTTTCCCGCCTAGCGAGTGAAACGAGATAACCGCTTGGGCACATTCAGAGTCCTAGCCTTGTGAATTTCAGGGTGGCATAGATTTCCCCGGATTCCAGTCTGAGGATTCCCGGCTGCGCTGGACCCTGTTTCGTATGGATAATACTTTGTTATGCAGATTCCCGGTGCGGTCTCCGCTCATCGTTGGCGAGCCCGCAGGAATTCAAGAACACGCCGGAGAGCAGCAACGTGGCCTTGCTCAGCCTCGATCCGCCTAATCTCATCCCCCTGGGCCTTTGTAATGCGAAAACAATGGATGCTGACGCCATTCCTTGCTGCGTCATTTATCATGCTCACGGACGTAGCTGGCTTGGGCATCTCAGTCTCCGTCAGCGTCAATCCCGCATGACTTCAAAAACCTCCGGTCGGCCTCTCGTTTGTCGATCTGCGATATCCACGTTTCACGAAACGCTCGCTTTCCTCCGGCGAAAGCTTTCGGATCGCCTCGGTTATCTCCTGCACGAATTCCTGAATCGACCAAATCTTTGGCAACGGTTCACACGCTGTGATTAAACTTCGACACTGCTGACTTCTGCCGAGCCGCAAGAATAAGTGGGCGATATTTCTGCCGCGTCTCCTCAATCGCGGCGAGAACCTGGTCGGGAGAAGGCATCTTGGCAGCGCGGATAAGTTCCTCGATTTGAATCTGCCTCGCTGCTTCCACAAGCCCCCGAATGTGTTCTCGGGAGTCAAACTTTTCGAACTTCGCCATGTTTCCTCCTAGTGCACCACCGCAGGCTTCGGTTCTTCTATCTTGGATTCTTCTAAACCTGGCTTTTCCCAGAACGCGTCCGCACCAAACACCTCCTCAAGTGCGATGCATGTATGCGAAAACATGCCGATGTAATTTCTGTGCCCGAGCAAGAGCTGGAGGATGTTCAGCATCTGGAATAGCGATTTGTCCTTTAGCATGTCTTCGGTGAACGAGAAGTTTTTCAGACGTTCGTACATGGCTTTGCGCACTTCTTGTAGAGCCAGTTGCTGGTCTTTGGTCAGTTCCCGAGCCATCACGCCACTCCCAATCCATCGTTGCGAATGCCTGCAACGATTGCGGCGATGTAGCGATGCTCGACCACGACCGTAGGCCAGTAAGGTTGGAAGCCGTTCTCGGAACCGATATGCTCGTCGGCCCAGGCAACGGCTCGTTCATTTTGTGGACGGAGCAGGAATATAGAGCCGTGGTTTTCAACGATGAAGTCAGGACCGGATTGAGTCGGAGAATTTCCAGACCGTACAAACGAATCGTCATGCGAAGACATCATTCCTCCAATCAAGAGAAGATGCCTTCGAAAGTTTGGGAGTGGACTAACGGTGGGTTTTTGCCCCGTTCAAGGCCGTATCCCTTCTTTCGAAGGTCAGCACCGTGGCCTTTTCTGTGGCTCGGTTGCTGGAGCGCTAACTGCACGCCCACTCTTGATACGCTCACTAGTATATCAAAATTGATGAAGTGCGGTCCGAATGAATTGTTCGACGTGGTCTGGCACGGTGGCTACAACTGGGAGACCAACGAACGGCGCAAATAGGGCCTGCGTCTGGCGTAGAAGCTATACAATTAGGCAATTCGTCTGTCGTGTGATCCCGTGCGCGGAACTAGGGGCCAGGTCAATTAGACCAAGCCATAGGGCGCGGCTCCTTCACTGAGTCTGCTTGGCAGGAAATCGGCGGAGAACGGCTTCTAGCTGGCCTAGGGTTTTCGTTAGGTAGGACTGGTCCGAATCGAATCGAAATTGCAGGGATGTTTCCAGCCATCCGCTGGGGTTCGCCCTTCCTTTGATGACGGCTCCGCCTCGTTTGTCCAGAGCGATGGCGAGGTCGATGTCGCCTTCGGTGTTTTGGAATGAGAGCGTTCCAGACAGTGTTGTCACGGCGCTCCTCAGCCGCTCGCTAAAGGCGATGAGATCGTATGTCGTGAATGCGGCCTTGAATGTTCCTGCGAAAGGCCCAACTCTAACCGCTAGCTCACATCTCAGCCAGTTTGCATCGTCTTGGTCTTCTGCAGAGGGTCTTTCGTACCCGTATACCTGGATCACAAGGCTACCTTGTTCCCCCGCGAGTGTGATTTGTTCGGGCATTTGTCGCTCCTCGGTAGTGTCTTAGTTGGGGCTGTGGCGAACTTCGACAACACCGCCTATTGAATTCAACTTCGCGGCTGTCTCAAAATACGGGGCAGGTCAGCATGATGAACATCAAAAAATAGAGACTGGGCCAATCTTAGGATTCACCCTCAACCAAGTCAACATGTGCAACTCTTGAAAGTTTTTGCGACGGTAGCGGATGCCAGGTTGAAATACAGAGGAAATCGTTCGGGCACAGACGACGAAAAACAGGACGAGGCGAAACGGCGCGAATCGTTCAGTTTCTCGCGCAGAAGTTAAGCAGTTGGGCGATTTGGGTGTCGTATGATTCCGTGCGCGGAGCTAGGGGCAGGTTAGCAACGGTTCGCTCGTCAGCAGAAACCGAGATGGGTCCATTCCACTTAACCGTTTACCAGAGTAGTTCGGCATTGCCAGAAAATGGTACATGCCCGAAGTAGACCTCAAAACTCTCTCCTTCGGTGGAGTGCGCAACAGGCTTTGAACTGAGTCCAAGGGTGATCACCATAAAATTGGGCCTAAGCTCCTCATCGGAAAAAGGAATTTCGACATCGTCCAAATTGCGACCGGTTCTCACGACACGCAGAATTGTTCGTATACTTGATGAGTGCGGTTTCCCATCGCGGGTTTGAGCATGGAACGACCACTTCAGGATTTCCTGACTTAACTGTACTGGAAGTGGTGTGGGCGTCGATTTAACTTCTTGGACGTGCGTTATTCTGCCATCTGAGTCAACAGTAAGGTCGAGCAGAAAATTAGAATCCCCTGAAGGTAGTGCAACGACGGAGAATAGCGGTTCGCGAATTTTATGAGGGAACTCTTCGTGCACCCATTCGGACTCAACGAGGCGAAGTTCCCTTCCGTCTGAGAATCGAACGTGAATCCCCGTGAGTCTGGCTTCAGTTGGGCATGCTGCAAAAGCACGCAAGCTCATTGCGTGCAAAATGACAGATGATCCGCCCGCAAAGCCCTCCCTTAATTTCTCAAAATATCCGTGGGGGGGCGAACCGGTTGTTCCGCCAAACCACAATAGGCCAATGGCCTGACCTTGAGAGTCAAAGTACTCAATCTGAATATCTATTTCTTCGCTACTTGCAGTTCCCTGGTTGGTGACCGTCAATACTCCTTGCGTATCAATGGAGGACCGGATCTTATTATCCTCGAAACTAAATGGAATGTCTGGAAAGGGCACGATGATAGCGACAGTCTTTGGAGGACAAGCTATTCCCAGCGTAGCCGGTGCACTTGTTAGTAGAGCGATAACGGAACATGCGCCCAAGGCGAGGGTGCCCATGATTGAGCTCGATATTCTCCTCGCAGGTCCTATTCGCAAGTGATGGATGTGAAATCCTTTAAGGGGTCCTGCTTCACGCCGTTCAAGGTCCAGTTTACTATCCAATTTATTTCACCTCCTATATTGGTCCTGTAATCTTGATAGGTTCCGAGTGGATTCAGTGGCATGGAGTAGGGCTTTCCACTTAGGTCGACCGTCTTGGTACTGGTTGTCTGAACCGAGGTGATTTGTATGTTCCGGGGCGTATAACTATCGTCTACTATGATGGTACGAGCCGTATGGATGTCATTTGGGTGCGAGCAGTCAATTAATTCATTCCACGTTTTGAGATGTACATAAGGGACAAGGGCACTGCCGCGGGTACCGCCGATACTTTGTCCGCTGCTATCTGGAAAACCATCTAGGGGATCATCGAGGGAGGGGAGGCCCAATTCGGTGCCGCCGGAGAAAAGATCACCGTTCAGCGGATTGATGTAACTGAACCCCTCCCCGTCGTACGCAATCTGATATAAAAGGCCATTGTTGCCCGCACGGGAACCGCAGTCGTTGTTGGGGCATTGTACTATCCCGTTACTGCCCAGACCGGAGAGACTGCTGCACGGGACATCGATGCCGTCCAGAGTGCAAGGAGACCCTCCTCCTCCGTAGTAGCCTGCGCCACCGCCCTCACCGCCCCAGCCTCCGCAGTTGCCGGTCCATATGCAATCCACAGGGAAGAGGCCAAGCGGATCGGTCAGGTTGGTCGGGTTGTTGGCGGCGTAGGCGTAAGCGTTGTGGGATTGGAGGTCGCCGACATTGCCGCCGAGAGGGTCGGTGGAGAGAAATCGCCCGAGACGAGGAGAGTAGTAGCGGGCGAAGGCATAGTCGAGGCCGGTCTCAGAATCATATTCGTAACCGGTGAAGCGGTAGTTGGACGGGCAGGCGGTGGTTTGCAGGCGTTCGGTGTGCTGCATCTCCTGGCCGTAGGGCGTGAAGTCCGCGTCGTAGCAGAGCTGGCCTGGGGTTTGGCCAGTGCCGCTGCCGGTCGTGATAGTACGCGTGGAACCGAGTTGGTCGGCAAAGTAGTAGAAGATACCGCCCGTGCCATTTCGTGAGGCGATGCGCCGTCCCGCGAAGAATACGTATTCATTGTAGGCTGCGTTTGTGGTGCTGCCGGAACCGTCAGTTTCGGCCAGGGCGTTTCCGACGATGGAACGCCAGTAAAGTTTTGCGACGGTGCCCGTGGAACAGGTGGAATTGGAATTGGATTTTTTGGCGACGCGGAGACCATTGCCGTCATAAACGTAGCAGTACGGCCCACCGGAAAATCCCGTTGCGATCATGAGGTTGTTCTCGTCGTCGAAGGTGTAGGAATAACCCGCGCCTGTTCCGTCGTTAGTCATGTTTCCAACGGCATCGTAAGCGAAGGAGCCGCTACTGTTGATATGGTTGTTGGCGTCCACGGTGACGTTCAACGATCCTGCCGAGCACTGCGTTACTCCAATCGAATTTAGATTGGCCAGGGCGTCTGGAGTGAAACTCTGTCCCCAGCAGTCCACGCCGGAGGTCGCCTGCGTGGAGGCGGAGGAAATGCGATTTAGCGGATCGTAGGCGAACGTTTGAGTGCGGCCGGAGTCCACATTATTTGTGATGCCGGTGACGGTGCCGTTGTCGCCTCCCGCCAGATTGTAGTTCAGCGTGAGGTTCATTGCTGTTCCCGCAGACGACGTAGCCTGGGTGCTGGTGTACTCCAGGCTGTTGTTGAAGGTGTGGGATTCGGTGATTCCGCCGAACCCGCCGCTGATTTGGCCGGTGATCACTCCTTGCAGTGCACCGGGAGAGGCATAACTGGCGACGGTGGCGAATTGAACGTTGTTCGCGACATCCTTCGCCGCAGTCAGGCGCTGGGCGTTGCTCACGGTATAGCTAATCACGTTGCCGCTGGGATAGGTTTCGGTGGCGATTGAACCATCCAAATTATAAGCGTAAGAGACGGTCTTCGTGACCCCCAGGATGATGCGCATCTCGGTGAGAATTTTTCCCGTTGCGTCATGCGCCCAAGAGGTCGCGCCGCTGGCGTCGCACATGGAGGTATTTCGGCCCTTGGGGTTGGAGTCGGTAAGCGTAGGCGGGGCGGTGGTGCAGCCGGTCAGCGCCGTTCCGTCATAGCCAAATTGGACGGAGGGCGAGCCGTCCGAATAAGTTTTCTTCGTCAGGCGATTGAGCGCGTCGTGGTAGAGAGTGATCGTGACTGTGCTGGTGCAGCTCGATTGATTGGGAGCTGGCGAAACTTTCGTCTGAACGTTGCTGTTGCTGTCATAGCTATAGGTCACCGAGCAATGGGTGCCCGAGGAATTCACTAGCTCGGGGATGGTTACAGAAGTCACCCGGGAGAGGGTGTCGTAAACATAGCTGCGGGTCTGGCTGCCGTGAACGATTTGCAGAAGATTGCCCAACGGATCGTATTGGTAGCAGGTGTATGACGTGAGATTGCCGCTGGAATCGGGCTCGTCCGCTTCAATCGTCCTTCCCAAACCGTCGGCCCAAATTTCGCGCTTCTTGCCCGCTTCATCGAGGAACAAGGTTGGATATCCTAAGCCGTAAGTGGTGGTTGGCATGCACAGCTGAGTTGTGTTGACGCCCGAGCCGCTCACCGCTGCGCCGAAAAATGTTTGTGAATACGTGCTGTCCTGGTGCGTGACTTTGATAGTGCGGCCAAGAGCGTCATAGGTAGGAGTTTCAAACCCATAAGTTGAGTCGCTTGTGCTGCGGTAGGGATGCGAGACGTTTTTGACACGGCCTACGGGATCGTAGCTCGTTGTCGCAGTCGTGGCGCCCTCGGGGTCGCTTGCGAGGTCGTGCGTAGTCGAGCGCCCCAGACCGTCGAGCAGCATTTGATCATGGCGGCAACTGCTGCAACTAGCCGAAGCCGTGGTGTCGCCGATGCCCAGGTAGCTGTCCGCTTGAGTATCCGTCGAAGCGTAAACAGCCAGGGTCCATGGCCGGTACATCGTCTGACTGTTGGGGACGGGCACAAGCGGGCCGAAGGAACTTGTGGGGCGGCTCAAGAGGTCCTGAAAGTGGCTGTAACCGCTATTGCCGTTTTGATCCGTGGCGACGGCTAACTGACCCGAATAAATGTAGTAGCCATAATTCATGGCTCCACTAATTGGAAGGGTAACCGTTGTTGGGAATGCGTCGGTGGGGGCAGAAGATTGGTAGGTCGGCGGCGGGTTTGAGGGACTTGAACCGCTGTCTATGAAATAGTTGTCCGCATAACTAAAGCTGGTGGAATTTCCTACGGGGTCTTTGGCTGTCAGAACCTGCCCCGCGGTGTCATAAGTCATCGTGGACTTCAGATAGGTGGTACAGGTCGACAGCGAGATGCAATTCTGGACGGAAGTCAGGTTTCCACGGGAGCCCGATACGCTGACCAATTGGGGCGTATTTGCCGGGGCGGAGGTGGGTGTAGTTTCGTCGTAATTGTAGTTGGTTCGCGCAAGCGCATTACTGCTGCTGTCTTCGACGGTGACGGTTTGGCGGAATGCCTTGATGTTGCCGAGCGAGGCGTAGCTAATGACCGTTTTCCGCGTGGGGGTCGTGGGGGGTGCACCTGAGCCGAAGGCATAGGTATCGACCTCGGTGGGCATCCCCACGCTGCTGTAATTAACGATCTGTTTGCTTTGCAGAGTGGTAGACCCAGGGGCCGGTAGGGCGGTGATGACAGAGCGGTAGCTGATGGGAAGGGTTACAGCGGTGCCGGTGCAGGGCGAAATGCTTGTGTAGCAGGTCTGCGTTTCCTGCATCAGGCCAGCGGTTTGGAGTGAGGATTCGGAAATGGGGAGCGACGTATAAGTCGGGGCGGAACCCTGGTAAATGTCGCGCTGAGTTTCGTAAATTCCCTGGAACTGAACGATGGTCTGATTGGCGGCTGGGTCGTAGCTGAGCTTTGGCGCTGTGATTAGCGTAGCGGAGGCAGCGCCTGTGCCGAGTGTGCGGGCATAGGTCCACGTGCCGTCTGGGGTGGTGCGGGTGATGGTCGCCGCGCTGCCGTCAGTGCAAGTAATCCCGTTGACACCAGTGCCGCCACCCGAATAAGTATACGAAATGATGCCGCCGGTGGGCAGGGTGACGGAAGCGATGCGACCGGTGGTATTCCCCGAGACACCTGGGGTTTGCTCGTAGGTGAAAGTATATTTGTCGTTCGGATTTACGGCAATATCGGGGAGGTCGATTTCTGAAACAAGATTATTGATTAAGGGCCCGTAGTCACCGACATTGCTACAGCCGAATTTTGTTTGGACGGTGTAGGAGGTGTATTTCATTGTGTAGGTGGCGCTCGCTCCAGAAGGAGCTGCGTAGGTGAAAGTAATGGAGCTGGTCGGCGTGCCCGCACCGGCGTAACTGAGAACGGGGGTTGTGCTGCTTAATGTATCGTAGAAATGGCCTGTGCCATCGGAGGTGATCTGATTTCCGTTGCGGTCAGTGAATGTGGCAGCACCAGCGATGCCATTGAGAGGCGGGCTGGTGACCTGCCCGGTAGTCGTGGTGATCGTGGCGCTCGACACGTTCGGCGCTCTGTTGATGGCGGCCGATAAAAGATAACCAGTACCATCGTTCGCCGATGAGACCAATGTGGACGTTGTCCCGTTATCGCAATTGGTGGGGTCGTTTTCCATCTGTCCCCAGAAGGTATGAGTTCCGCCCCATGCGTCGTGATAGACGAAGTTGCTAAAAATCACAAATTGATGAAGAGGGGGCGGAGTGTCGCAGTTGTAGATCATTCTGAAGTAGGAGATATATCCGGTACTGGTCGCGGTCTCGGCGACCCAGCCCCAGTTGTAGACAGGCTGCCAGGATTGGCTGCTGCCACTTGTCAGCGGATACCAGACCGAAGAGTTGTAGCTGAGGTCGTAGTTGAAGTTCGTGCCGCGACCCGGTTTGTGGAGGACGGGAATGGTCCAGTGAGCATTGAGATTGGCGAGATTGATGACGTCTGGTCCGCCACCGAAGGAACCGAAGGGCGGAGTGCCAGCGGCTGGAGGAGTTTGCGCAGAAGCCAAGCCAGCAGCGAGGATTAGCACGATTGCCAAACAGAGCGAGCGGTCTATGCGAGTCATCTATTTTCTCCGAAGCGCAAGAATTCAGAGCGAATCAAACGTGCTGGCCGGAATGCCCGAGTTTAGAGTGAACTTCTGGACTTGCAGATCGAGGATTAAGGAATTATTCAAAAGCTTTTGAATGTGATATGGCACTTGCAGTCCAGATGCAGAACGATAGTCGCCGAACCGGATTTCGACGGGGAGGTCGAGAAGAGAGTTGTTGTCTGGGTGAATATTGAAGGTGATGGCGGTTGGAAGAAGCGTCGTGGAATCCAAGAAGAAGTCGAGTTGGGTGAGGTGCTCGAAGGTGGGGGCTCCCGGCGGATTGGGAGAAGTAGCAGTTTGGGAAACGGAGACGTGCTCGACGGCCTGGCCATTGTGTGTCTCGTGGCCGACGTAGGTTGCGGTGTACGAGGAGTTAGAGAGTCTGCGACCGATGGCAATCGCTGGAAAAAACCAAGCAGGCTCAGCGAGGAGGTTGTGGTAAGCGGCGGCGTGGGGCGAACCATCCGGGCCTGACCATGCGCCGGAGGGAGGGGAAGCCGTGAGGTCGCAAACTTCTTTGCGCACACCTGAAGAGAGATTGAGGTCGGAACGGGCTGCTCCGGTGGCGAGGGCTCTTAGAGTGGCAGTGCCAAAATCGTCATCTGAACCGGCGATGCGGCGTGCAGATCCCGAGAGTGTGACGTCCGAGATGGATTGGCCCCCAGCGAGCGCGGCGAGAGAAGATTGCAGGAGCGCCACCGCCGACGGCGGAGGAGAGGTTTGCTGGCCGAAGGCTGGCCGAAGGAGCACTAGCACGAGAGAAACTAAGACGATGGAAGAATGGCGTCGCACGGGTACCTCCATGGCGGGGGAGTCACGAGATGAATACTCCTTGCGTAATTTATTTGTCAAGATAAATTTCTATTAAAGATTATGGCGGGCTGTGGAAGTACTAGCTCAGCTACCCAGGGTCGAGGGTGGAGAGAAAGAAGCAAGAGGGAGTACCGGACCCAAACTGATCGCTCATTTGGACCTTTTAATTCCGAACCGAGACAGTAAAGAAGCAATCGACTTAATTCTGGAATGAAACATCATCATACCTTTTATCTCCCCTGAGGGAGTCACTGCCGTCCGCGCCCCAAGGTCCGTTCGTCGTGATTGCGAATGTCACTGGTATATCTGCCGAAGGTTTCGCCAGGATGTAAAACTTAGTTCCAGTAAACGCTTTTTGGGGGAGAAACTCGTCTATCAGGTTCTTGCCTTCCACGTTTAGTTCAAAACTCGCAAGAAGCTCGGTCGAACTCATGTCAACTCTGAGGTCGTA
>Ga0209698_10002461_pt1 | contig 20967 bp, 20 predicted proteins | sample LitLauG_LLR_2012_FD_187203 | JGI IMG/M metagenome (GOLD analysis project Ga0209698, IMG submission 187203) | Freshwater sediment microbial communities from Pennsylvania, USA - Little Laurel Run_MetaG_LLR_2012 (SPAdes) (version 2) | ecosystem: Environmental > Aquatic > Freshwater > Creek >...
GAAGCTCAAGATTACGGATGCTGCAAAGATTCCTCGCGAGTATCTCGTGGTCGATGAGAAGAAAGTGCTTGAAGCTCTGAAGGCCGGCATCGAAGTGAAGGGAGCAGAAATCGAGCTTATCCAAGTGCCTATCAATTTCCGCTAACATGACATACATATTCAACGAGGGGCAGCTATGGAGGTCGCGCTATGAGCGAAAGCTTCCCTGGTACGAAAGACTGCTTGAAGTAGGCATCGAAATCTCGGTTCTTGCAGCATTCGCGTGGATCGTTTGCAACATCGGATTACTCGCTATCGCTCTCTTAAAATGAGCAACATTCCTCCGGGCTACGATAATGAAGGCAATTCACTTTCGGAAAGGCTTTGCAGCAAGTGCGGAAGCATTCCGGTAAGCGTAAGCGGCGGAAGATGCTCTGACTGCATATGAAATATAAATTCAAGAATTTCAAGCCGGAATTCGGCAATGAAGGGCATATCCGGATACTTGAAAAGATGCACGAAAGGATGTGCTTGCCTACGAAAAGGTGCTTGAAGACCGGAGGGAGAGCAAAACCCTCCTAGCAAGGATCAGAAAAGGCAAAAAAGAGATACAGGAAATGATCGATTTTTCAATCAAAAAGGAGGCGTAAGCCTCTTTTTTGCTATATTATACCATTTTCGTGTCAAGGTCCGGCCAGGTTTTCATGGCTAGGAATATAGCTGTCCAGACCTGTCCAGACGGCCAGACCTATTTCCTATAACCTCCCCCGTGGTGTATCCCCTGCGTGCCTGTCCCTCCTCTCTCTATTACTATCTCTTATATAAATTATATATAGGTATGGACAATAAGGATAGTACGGCTCCGCAGAGCTGTGAAAAGTGTCCGGACGTACCTAAAAATGAGGTATGGACAGGTATGGACAGGTTTATCCACACTTTGCGTGCTTTTCCTTCTAGCGGTATATTTTCCGCATGAGTGAAAAACAGAAAATATCAGCGAGGAAAAGGCAGCTTGCCATTCCGAAGGAAGAGCTGTCACGGAGGATGAGAGAGATCGGAATCCTTCGATGGGAGCGAATGAGCAGGAAGGAGCGCAAGGAGTGGCAGGATCGGATGCAAGCAGCTAGGAATAAAAACAAATGAAAATAACCATCGAGACTATTCCTCATGAGGATCAGCGATACGAGACTGTTGGTGATTGGATGTTCAATTCTTTAGGTGATCTTTTCATCCGAGTATCGGACATGGGAGATTGGAAAAAGGAATTTCTGGTTGCTTTGCATGAGCTTGTCGAAGTTGCCTTGTGCAAGGACAGAGGAATCACTCAGGAGCAGGTAGACGCTTTTGATAAGGCTTTTGAAGCGAATCGTGCCGAGGGGAATCACGATGAACCGGGACACGATGGCAAGGCTCCTTATCGCAAAGAGCATTTCATTGCTGACATTGTGGAGCGTCTCATGTGTTCTGAATTTGGAATGGTTTGGAAGGAATATGATGATACGATAGTTAATATTTAATTTTTTATGTCTATACTTTTCGAGATTTTCGAGTTGAAGGATTTCAAGAAGGCGAATGCTTTCATCAAGAAGCACACGCCGTATTCCGATGCGAAGCAGTCAGGTCTCATCATCGCTGAAGGCAGCATTATCATCCGTTACGATGACGGCGAGGATAACGAGAAGCCTGAGCGAAAAGTGGTGCTCATGGGTCAGGCCTCTCGCGAGAAGGGAGGATTGCTCAATCAGGAAGTCGAGTTGCGTAAGGCAACGAATGAGCTTGCCCGTCTTACGAGCCATATTGCCGGCTACAAGGAAGGAATGGAAATTTCTGCATTGCGCAAGATTTTCCGCGATAATAATTTTTCACAGAGCCAAGCTGATCAGGCTGTCGCGAAGATCGAGTCACTGAATAACATTATTTTCATGTCAGGTCTTGAGATCAAGCGAATCAATTGCGCTATCGAGACTATTGAGGAGATGATTAAGGAATTGGAATAGTGATATAATCAGGGCATGAAAAAGAACGGTCGTCCATCTATTTACTCTCAAAAATTAGCGTCTGAGCTTTGTAAAATACTTTCTCAGGGTATTTCCTTGCGAAGAGCCTGTGAAATGAAGGGCATGCCTGACGCTTCTACCGTGTTTCGATGGCTAGCTGATAAGCAAGACTTCCGCGAGCAGTACGCGCGCGCAAAAGAGGAAAGTGCCGATGCTCAGCATGAGATTCTTTCCGATCTCGGAGACGAAGCTATAAAGCTTTCTCAAATAGTTGATCCGAAATCTTCAGGAGCCGTCGTTCAGGCAGTGAAATTGAAAGCGGACAACATGAAATGGAGCATGTCGAAAATGAAACCGAAAAAATACGGAGATAAATTAGACTTAACAACTGATGGCAAAGCCCTTCCACAACCTATCTACGGAGGAACAGCCTCAACCGGCAAGAAAGTTTAATTTCGTTGACACGACGGCCACGAAAAAAGTTTTTGCATTGAGCAAGCGCATTCGCGCCGTGTGCGGAGGAACATCGGCATCGAAAACAATATCAATTCTCGTTTGGATTATTGATTATTGCCAGGTGAAGCAAGAAAGAGAAAAGCTCGTACACGTTGTGTCCGAGACTTTTCCTCATTTGGAGATGGGCGCGATGCTTGATTTTCAGAACATCATGAAGGATAGGGGGTATTGGAACGAAGAGCGATGGCATGCGACGCTGCATACGTACACGTTTGAGACAGGGAATAAAGTACGTTTTCTTTCTGTGGATACGTATGGAAAAGCGCACGGCCCGAGGCGCGATGTTTTGTTTGCCAATGAGTGCAATAATATCGATTACAATATTATCGATCAGCTCATTACTCGAACGCGCGAGATTGTCTGGCTTGATTGGAACCCGAGCGAGGAGTTTTGGTTCGAGGAACAAATGAAGCCGAACCGCTCTGATATTGATTTCATTCGTTTGACGTACAAGGATAACGAGGCGCTTGATGAAGTGACTATCAATGAAATCGAATCGCACAGAAATAATAAGAATTGGTGGCAAGTATACGGTCTTGGTTTGAATGGAACGACCGAAGCGCGAATATACAAGGATTGGAAAACAATCGATGAAGTGCCGCATGAAGCTCGTCTTATTTCATACGGCCTCGATTACGGATACACGAATGATCCGACGGCGATTGCTGCTATTTATTATCTGAATGGAGGATATGTTGTCGATGAAATAGCATATCAAAAAGGATTATCGAATCGGCAAATAGCCGACATTCTTCAAGCATTACCTGCTGCGCCTCTTTATCCCGATTCTGCCGAGCCGAAGTCGAATGATGAGCTTCGTTCGTATGGAATTACTGTCATGCAGGTTACGAAAGGAAAAGGATCGGTGACGCAAGGAATTTCATTCGTTCAGGCGCAGAGCGTTTCGATCACGAAGCGATCGGTGAATCTCATTAAGGATTACCGGAATTATATGTTCAAGACGGATAAGGACGGCAAGATAACCAATGAGCCTGAACACGCATTTTCCCATGGTCCTGATGCCGTTCGTTACGGATTTCAAATCAAGCAGGTCGTACCGGTCGTCTCGACCTATGAACAGCCCGAATATGAATCACCCGGACTTCGATGATACGAAGAATGCTCGTCTTGTGCGGAGCTTGCGGCTTTCATTACAAGATAGAGTATTCGCCACGCTTGACGACGTTCTCGAAAATCCTCGACTATTCCATCTGCTCGAATTGCAACGTTGCTCGCTGTCCGTATCTGCACACTCGCGTCGAATGCCGGCTTTGCCATGCTCCTGTGCCTGATGGGCTGCGAAAGATGAGGCTTTGCTCTATGCACTATCAGCGTCGAAATAAAATTATGAGAAAAAGAGGATATGATATTCTGAAAAAATGACAAATATCGAAACTACTACGCTGCCGGACGATATCTCCTATGGCGGCAAGACGAAAAAGGAATTTTTCGACGAGCTGACGAAGATTGCCGCTCAGCAATTGCTCGCGTCCGAAGCGTTCAAGAAACCTTTGCTTGAAAAGTGGAAGAGCTATGAGGAATTGAAGGCAGGAAAGGTGAAGAAGAAGCTTCGCACGCCGTTTCAGGTTGCATTCCCTATTTTTTCAGGCATGCTCGACACGCTTGCGGCGTCCTTTGATGAGCCGATTGAGCTTGAATTCTATCCGACGAAGCCGGCAGATTTCTTCAAGTCGAAGAAAGTGCAGGGCGCGTGGAACACGGAAAAGTCGAAGACTGATGTCACGTCGCGATGGGATTATAAGTCGCGCATCGAGAAGAATCTTGCTTTGATTTACGGACGAGGAATCGCGACGAATTTCGCGGAAAGCAGCCCGACCTATCGCTCTGTGCTCGAAATCATCGACCCTCTCTATTTTCATTGTCAGCCCGAGGGAGGAGGATTGCTTGAAAATCATCTTTTCTGCGGACGCGAAGATATCTTCAAGAGCGAGGCGGAAATTACGGAGCTTGCCGCGTCGAAAATCTATGATGAAGATCAATGGAAACAGCTCAAAGAAAAGCAGTCAGGCGATTCGACTGTGCTTTCAAACGCATCGGACAATCTTCAGTCAAAACTTACTCGCTTCAAGGCGCTCGGATTGAATCCTGAGAGCAATGGCTATGTCGGAGAGAAGATTTTCAATCTCGTCGAATGGTGCATGCAGTATAAGAACAAGCGATATTATCTCGTTTTCGATCCATTCTCTCTCACTTGGCTTCGCGGAGAGAAATTGCGCGATGTCTATTCGCTTGATCTCTATCCGTACACGTCTTGGGCAACGCATGAGGATGCAAAAGTATTCTGGTCGAAGTCGTATGCCGATGATTTGTATCCTATTTCGGACGCAATCACGACCCTTTTCAATCAAGAGCTTACGAACCGAGAAAAGCGCAATATGGGCGCTCGCGCTTATGATAAGGACATGTTCCCTGATGTTGCGAAGCTCGACGCGGCGCAGTATCGTCCTGACGCGCTCGTGCCTGTGGATACGAAAGGTGGCACTCGCAAGATTCAGGATGGCATTTATTATTTCCAAACGGCAGAGCTCGAAGGCACGATCAATCTCCTTGATTGGGTGCAGAAATCTACAGCAAAAGACACTGGCATCAGCGATATTGCGCAGGGTTCGGCGATGCAGGCGACAAAAAAGGTCAATGTCGCTTACATGGAGCAGGCTTCTATCGCAAAGCGCATCGGTTACAAGTCGCAGTCATTCAGCGAATGCTGGGGCGAGCGAGGCGTACGCTATTTTCAGGGCTTGCGCGATCATATGACTCCCAAAATGGCAATTCAGACCATCGGAGACTTAGGTCTTGAATGGGATGAAATCACGCGAGAGGATCTTGACCTTGAAGGAGACATCGGAGTTCGCGTCATTTCTTCCACGGCTCGAAAGGAAGAGATGGTTCAGAAGAAAGCCGGGCGCATCGAAGCACTCAAGCTTATGGCGACGGACCCGACGCTTGTTCAGGCATTGAATCCTCAATGGAAAGCATCGGCTATTCTTCGTGATGTCGGCAATTACGATGACGATGAGATAAAGCTTGCTCTTGATACCAAGAATTCCGCTTCGCGAGAGAGCGTCGCGCATGCGCATGTCGCGATTCAGAAGATTATTTCAGGCATGAAACCCGATATCAATTTCGAGGCTGATTCCGTATTCCTGAAAATAATCCGCGATTACGCTATCGAGCATCGCGAGACGCTCATGAAGAAGGGGAAGTTCGAAGCTTTGTGGTCGTATTTCACCATGTCTTCGCAAATGGCTCTTCAGAATTCACAAACAGGTCAGGCAGGAAGCCAATCAAAGCCAGGGGAAGCGCAGCCTGCGCAGGCAGGGGGAGCGCCTTCTTCGAACGTCGCGCGTCCTATGCAGCCAATGAGCCGATAATCTCATGGATATAGACCTCAAAGAAAAGCTCGACAAAGTGAAAGAGGAATACAAGGATGACGAGGATTTGCCGTCAAAGGCTTTGGAGTGGGAAGAAAAAATCCGCAAGAGCTCATCGTGGAAGGAGTTTTCCGAGAATGAAGTAACGAAAGAGATCGTTGCTTCGCTTCGCAAGCGAGTCGTTACGCTTCGCATCATGCTTGCCCGTTCGAGGGATACGGAAGTCATGGCGAATGTCGGGAAATACTGGGCTGTCATCGATGAGGCGCAGTATTGGCTTAAGACAATATGCTTCGATTACAAGGCGGAATTGAAGTCTATCGAGGCAGAGCTCGCTTTGTATCTCTCGCAATAGTTATCACTTATCATTGTTTTGGTATCATCAAATCATTATGGAAATATCAAACGCGAAAAAGGAGTGGTTCCCTCGGCAGGCAAGTCCGGTCGGGGCGATGTCGTCTTCGAAGCAAGGAAAATCGAAAACGAAGCGTCCGAATGCCGGACTTGCCTATCGGCAGAAGTCGAAGGGCAAGAAGAAGTCCAAGCGCTATATGCGCAAGGCGGGTTCGGATTCGCAGCAGTATGATTTTAATCGCAAGAATAAGGCACTCGTCTAATCTTATGGCAAAAGCAAAAGTCGAAGGAGATGAACCAAGCAAGGAATTTTCAATCGTTACCTTTCTGCTTCGAAGCGGAGCAAAAAGGTCGTTCTCGTTCGCTGAGCATGGAGAGAATTATAAGGAATTGGCAGCGGAGTTCGAGAAAAATAATTTGAATGAAACAGATGTCGAGCGCAAGGCGAATCGAATCGATAACATTGTGAATCGAGAAGAGGCGTAGAGGATAGTTTGGGAGGCGGCAATCCCTTTTACAAAACCGTTACGGTATTAGTCTCCCCGTAAAGACTAAAAGAGGCGTTAATCTTTTAAAACGTATGAATCCAGATGAACAGAAGCTTTTCGATGCCCGGCAAGCAGAGAAAGAAGCTCTCGGCATTTCAAGTCCTGCTGAAGAAACCGAAAAGAAGGACGAGAAAGAGCCGAAAGAAGAGGAAACCGAAGCCAAGTCTGAAGAGGAAGAATCCGAAGAGGAAGAATCAGAGGAAGACGAATCCGAAGAGGAGGAAATCGCCGATGATGATTCCGAAGAGGAGGAGGACTCGGAAGATGAGGAAGAGGAGGAATCTTCAAAACCTACGCGTGCGCCATCAAAAGATGATTTCAAGTCGATGAAGCGCGAATACAAGGATGAGATTCGCAAGCTCAAAGACGAGTTAGCCAAAGCAAAGACTCCGCAGGAAAGGAAGGAAGTCATCGAAGACCTTGATAAGTACATGTCCGAACGGGCCCAAAAGCTCGGACTCAAGCCTGAAGTTCTCAAGGAGTTGACCGAAATTTCTGAAAAGGCTTTTGAAAAGAAATACGGCGACAAATTGAAGAAAATTGACGAGTTTGAGAAGTTCAACGAGTCAAGGACGAAAGAAGAGGCCTTGAAGCAGGACGAGCAAGTTTTCAATTCCGAGTGGGGCAAAACGGAAGCGGCAATCAAGTCCGAATATCCGAATGCCACTCCTGAGCAGATCGCATCTGCTCGCAAGGAAATGGACAGGCTCGCTCATTCGAAGGATTATCATATGTTTCCGATGGATTACATCCTGTACCGGGAAAAAACGAAGTTCGAAAAAGTGCTCTTTTCCCCGAATAAAAGGTCTTTCGAGACAGGCCGGCCTTCGCGGTCGCCTGAGCGAAAGGAATTCGAGGGAATGCCTTCCGATCTTTCAGACATGACTCCGGCGCAAGTCGAGCAGTTTGAAAAGGAACGCAACGAGCACATGTCAACCTACGGGAGAGATGCAATGATTCTCACCACGAAGGATAATGACGGGAACATCGTTCAGCGGAAAGTCTAGTCTTTTGATGAGGCATGCGTAGGGGCAGAATTATTACCTTTACACATTACTCATGACGAATACCCAAACCCTCAAGCAGGTGTGGATGGATGAGTACCAGCTCACTCACTACAAGCAGCCTGTTTTCCGCTCCATCACTGAAGAGAAGATGGTTGAAGGCAAGCTGACGAAGGGCGATACGATTCACTGGTCATACAAGTCCGATTTCTATGTCAACGACATGGGTTCGGATGGCGCTTACACGACGCAGGCACAGACGGATACCGACGAGACGCTCGTTATCAACAGCGTCAAGGAAGTTTCGTTCTATGAATTCCAGAAGGACCTTGAACAGGCTCACTACCCTGTGAAGGTCGCGTACGCTCAGAAGGCGATGAACAAGATCTTCCTTCAGATCGATGCAGACGTGCTTTCAGCAGCGTATCTCGGTGCAACCTCGACGATTACGGCAGCGGATTTCGGCGGTTCAGCAGTTGGCGTCGCTCTGTCTTCGACGGGAGCGAACATTCCGCAGATCTTCTCGACGGCAAACCTCAAGCTTCAGCTCGCGAATGTCATTTACGACCCGAACCTCACTTTCACGAAGGATGTGAAGCTTGAGAAGGTCGTCGGCATGCCAGTTGCGCTTATTTCGCCTCAGATGTATCAGGCGCTTATCGTCTTCCTCGGCGGCAAGACTACCGTTCTCGGCGATAAGGTTTCGACGACTGGCCACGCTGGCTCGTACATGGGCTTCAACCTGTTCGTTTCGAATGCTCTTCCGTGGACCGCTCAGATCACGATCGCAGCGACTCCTACGACGGGCGATACCATCACCATCAACGGAATGGTATTCAAGTTCGTCACTTCGGCGACGAATCCAGGCGAAATGACGATTTCAGGCACCTCGCAGGCGATTCTCCGCTCGGCTATCAATGCTCCGTTTACAGCAGTTTCCGGCTATGTAGCGCAGACGGATAACGCGACGAACCGCAACAAGCTTGCAGGTCTCTCGCTCAGCACTTTTGCGGCGAACGTTGCGACGTTCTCGCAGAAAGGAATCGGAAATGCGATCATCTCGACATCGTTTACGTCAGGCTCGAACCTGCTTACGACCGGATTGCAGCTTCAGCACAACATCTTCGGGGTTTCCCGATCCGTTGCGCTCGTGCTTCAGAAGTATCCAGAGCTCTACGTCAATCCTGTGTCCGGCAAGGTCGGCAAGGACTACGTGACCTGGTGCTACTACGGCATCAAGGTGTTCACGTATCAGGCTCCGCAGCTTGTCGACTGCCAGATCGACGCATCGAGCTTCACTTCGCAGCCTGCGGTAGGAACCAACTAACCAATCCACATCATGACCAAGACACAAAAAATCGTGGTTGCGGTCGTCGGAGTGGCTCTTGGCTTCTTCGCTCTCGCAGCTTACTTCAGGGCTCCTTCGGTCGCTCCGACAGGCCAGTCTTCGAATCTGGGCGGCGCAGACATCGTAGAGCAGTATCCTTCGTACTGGGTGAACGGAATCAATATCGGAGGGCGTTTCACGAATAACGTGAAGCTCGTTCTCGGCGATGGTCAGAATCAGGTAGCTTGGAAGAACACGACCGGACAGGTGGTCCTTGCCTCAGGAGTCCAGGGATTCATTTCCCCTTCGGCAAAGACTTCTCCGGCAGTCGCTTCCTCGACGCTCGCTTTCTTCGTCGGCACTTCGACGACTTCGACTATTACCGATAGCGCAGCTCCTGTTTTCGGATCGCTCATTGACACTTATCTCATAGCGACTTCGACGACGAATACACTCGCCATCGATAGCTTCGGAGATAAGGGTACGAATGGCCAGCAGGTCATTACCGTGCTTCCGAACCAGTACGTCATTGCAGTGCTTGAGAATCCATACAATCAGGCATGCACGGGCGCTACGTGCGAAACCGCTACGTCGACGAACCGAGGGTACAACCTTCCGTTCTCGTTCAATTATTCCTTCTTGAATAATTGACGGTTCACAGAGGGGCTTTAGGGCCCCTCCAATGAGCCGCCAATTTAAATCAAAATCATGCAAAAATATCTTTACATCGCGATTGCAACATTTCTTCTCGGAGCAGGAATATCCCTGTTCACCTCGATGCCGACAAAGACATCGCTCGGAGACACGAATAGCCTGACCACGTTCGCGCTTGGAAACGCTACGAGCGCCTCGTGCCTGACTTCCTCGACTCTTGCTATTGCCACTTCGACCGGAGCGCGTCTCGGCCTTCGAATGTATAACGACAGCCCGAACGGAATCTATCTCGCTCTTGGCCAGGCAGCCGTATTGCATACCGGAATCTTCCTCTCAGCGAGCTCGACTGTGGAGCTGAAAGACCCGATTTACGAAGGAGCAGTCTATTGCATTTCAGGAGCGACTTCAGCGTTGTCTATCGAGGAAATAAAATAACCTATCCATGAACGGAACCGACTACTATAATCAGGTTAAGACTCTTTTGCACGGATTCGGAATGGACGAGGGTATGTTCTATATGCTTCTCAATACTGCTCGCGTTATGCGAGAAATGGAGCGTCCGTGGATGGTTCTTCGCAAGCTTCAGTCATCGCAGCAAGCGATTCCAGGAAATACCTATCAGACTCAGTACGTCATTCCTGCTGATTTCGATCGGCTCACTCGGGATGGAAAGATTCTTCTTTTCGATGGTCAGCAAGTGTGGCAGGAGGCAATTGAGATTCCGGTCGAGCTTCAGGTGCAATACAAGGATCAGAACCTCAACTTCTTCATGGATCATAATGCCGGCAAGTTTGGAATTACCGGTATTATCGATCGCGTATACAATATTTATATCAACTATGTGGTCGCAAATCCGGATATTGCCGCAACTACTTCATGGATCAATATTCCGACTCGCTTTCAGCCAATTCTTGCATACGATGTCGTTGCCATGTATGAGCTCGGAGTCGATTACGATGACACCAATGCTCGCAATGCGAACAAGAATGACCAGATTTCCGAGCGATTGTTCAATGCCATGAAAGTCTGGGACGATTATTTGCAGCGTTCGGCAGTCACTCTCCTCGATTATCCTGTCGTTGGAGACGTTCCTACATTCGTTCCTCACAAGATAAATATGTTCGGTCCTTCAGGCACCTAATTCATGGCAAAAGATAAAATACCGTCACAGGGCAAGAATTATGGAGGGAAGAAGCGAGCGCTCATTCCTGATTTTGTCGTGAGTGAATGGAACGGTATCAATACTTCAATAAAGGATCAGACAGATCTTCCGATCGGAGCATCTCCTGACGCACTCAATTGGATCACTGGAAAATACAAGGACCATATCGAGCTTCGACGCGGATATGCGCTGCTCGGCAATACGCGTGTTTCGAATGCCGGCAAGATAACGGGTATTGGAATTGGAACGAGGCCCGACGGCACTCAGATTCCTTTTTTTACCTATGCTCAGAAAATAAAATACTACAACGCCACTACTCAGGATACGGCTGAAATAGGAACGAATACGCTTCCTGCGACTGCAAACGGGGAAGATGTTGCAATCATGCCGTATCAGAACCTTGCCGGCGCGTCGACGTACATCACGAGCCCGAGCTCTTCCATTTACAAGATCATGAATGCCAATCCGGCAAGCATTACCGACCTTATGTCGCTCGCTTTCCGAGGAAAAGCGAAAATCGATACGAACCGCATGTTCCTGTGGGATCGTCGCGATGTTCAGCTTTCCCGGTATCAGACGGAGCTTTACCTTTCTCTGTCTGATCAGACTTCGATTTCACAATATACACAGACTGTCGCGGAATCAGCAGGAACGGGAGACGGCGCGACAAAGGCTTTTTCAGGAACGCTCGCTTTCAAGGCAAGCAATCCTAAGCAGACTACTTTTTTTAATGAATTTTTTTCTCCGGTTTTTGCCGGAGTGTCAATTACGGGAATCACGAATGCCGTTCAGGCAGTCGTGACTGTCGGTTCTCATTCTCTTCAAACCGGAGATATAGTATTTTTCGATGGAGTATCGGGAATGACGCAGATAAACGATACATTCGGGGTTGTCGAATCGACGACCGCAACTACCATTACGACTTCGATAAATTCGACGACTTATGGCGTGTATTCCTCAGGGGGAAGCATTTATAAATCGGAGTATTTTCATGATGATAAGAATGGGAATCTGACAAGTAATCTCGGAGGAACGGGAACCATCAACTATACGACGGGAGCGTATGTCCTGAATTTCAACACCGCCCCTTTGAATGGAAAGGGCATTTTTTCCAATTATTATGTCGAGGATTCGACGAATGGGGGCATTGCCGATTTCACGATTGACGGATCGACGACAGGAAAAGGAAAGATTTTTCCTCAATTCGATGGCGGAGGAAACCTCAATGCCGTGCTTCCGTTCGACCAGACGCAATATTGCTTTCATATAGTGAAGACCTGGTATCTTTCGCTCGGTACCGATGACACGAAAGCGGCTAACCTTCCGTATCGTTCGCAGTTCGGCATTCCGTATTGGCGTGCGGCATTCGCGACTCCGGATGGAATCGTGATGATTGATAATGCTCTTCCATCGAATCCGAAAGCGAAGATTCTTGAGATAGATGCTTCGCTTTCGACTGCGGTTCTTACTATCGTCCCTGTCACTATTTCTGATCAGCTTGACCTCACTCCTTTCGGTTTCAATGCAGCGGTCGTGCGCCGGTGGGGAGATTATGACATCATTGCCTGCCAGAATGTCGTGAACGGAGTCGTTGATTCATTCAATACGATATTCTTTCTTCGAAACATCTATTCAGGCCAATGGGACAGGCTCGATTATATGGTGTCTTGCCTTGATGAGTTTTACGGGGCATTGCTCGGGGGTTCTTCCCTTCAGAACAATGTTTTTACTCTCTTTTCAGGAACCGATGATGATGGATCGAAAATCAATAATTACTGGACAAGCAAGCAATTCGATCTGCATGTCGAAGGCACGAAGAAATTCAATCGTTTCGTTATACGCGGGCTCATTCAGAATACGCAGAATCTCGACATCATGCTTTCTTTTGATTCGGGAGCATTCATCAAGATATTTACCGTGCAAGGCAACGCTTCGTACGTGAATCAGGGCAATCCCGTATTCGTCGGTTCGAATACGGTCGGTTCGCAGGTTGTTGGAGGAGGCAACGGGCAGGGTCCGGCAATTACGGCATATCCTTTCGAAGTAGAGCTTGAATTTTCAAGCGACTATTTCGAATATGTCCAGGCGAAATTCGTCGCAAATAACATCGGATTCATTCAGATCGACGAGTATATCTTCAAGGACATTCGATACAAGGGGAGGAAGCTTCCTGCCGCGCGAGTCATTTCAACGACTTGATTATCCTTATGAAAAATTTTGATACACTAAAATCATGACTTTCTTAAAAACTATCGGCAGAATAATTCTCGGTCTCGGTCTCGCTATCTCGGGCGCGCTCGGGTATCATTCTCCTCTTAACAATCTGGGTTCGACGCTTCCGTCGAGTGTGCCGGCAGTTTTCGAGACCTATCTTGCCAATCAGCAGGGAACAGGGGACACGACGATGACGCTTGCGAATGGAACGCTGCGCGATGGCTCGTCTCTTACAGGCTATGTCTGCTTCACTGTGGACTCGAATTCTACCTCGCTTGAATATGAATGCGGAACAGCAGCAGGACCAAATGTCACTAATATCGTTCGCGGCATAGATGCCGTGACGGGTACGACCACGATTTCTTCTCTTACTTTCGCGCATCGTCTCGGAGCAGACGTGAAGATCACTGACTATCCGATTCTGACGATTCTTACTCGAATGGCGAACGGAAACGACAGTTTCCCGAACCTCATGCAGTATGATCCGTCAGTGCTTATCACGAATGCTGCGCCGACTACGACCATCGCCACGAAATACTATGTGGATAACGTAGCGGTATCAGGAGCTCCGAATGCTAACACGACGACCAAAGGCATCGTTCAGCTCGCTACCGGAGCTCAGCTTGCAGCAGGCACGGCAAACGGGAGTACCGGAGCTGCTCTTGTTGCTGCTTCGACGAATGCGACCTCTACGTGTCAATCGGCGGCAAATAGTGTGCTCGTGACGCTCGTTTCGAGCGGCAAGCTTTCGACCGGATGCATCGACCAGACGCAGGCGTATTCGTGGACCGGCAAGCAGAATTTCTCGACTGCCACTTCGACTTTCAATGCGACGACTTCCATCGCGGCAAAATTGGGATCTCCTTTGCTTCTGAATGGAGTAAATCAGTATTGGCCTACGGCAGATGGAGCAAGTTCTACCGTCCCCATGACCGACGGATCGGGAAATATATCTTGGAATTCGATTACGCATGCTAACAGCGCCGTAGTAGTCACTGCTACGTCTACTACTTCAACTGGCACAGTGAGCGTGCAAGGAAGCACGATTATCCTTTCAACCGGAGCAAATCGCGTGATGATAACTTACGCAGGCAGCGGGTCTAATTCTTCCACGGGAGATGGAATCAACCTCGGGTTCAGTATCGACGGAACGGATACCTTTACAGACGCTTCGCTTACTTCGGCAACCGGAGGCAACAAAGGCAACTTGAGCTTTTCTTATGTCACAACCCCGCTCACTCTTGGTTCGCATACTTTCGTATTGCGCATGCAGGCGGTCACGGGGGGCACGGCGAATATAGACGGAGGCTCATTCGCAGTAACGGAAATAAAATAATTCAATGGCAACATCTACCCCAATCACCGATCGCTCGAGTCCGTGGTACGGATATATCCCTACTCCGACCGGATATCAGCCGGCAAATCCTACATCGACGGCAACTCCTGGCCAGCCGAATTATTCTCCTGCTTCCTCAGGAAATTCACCGGCTGCGTCGACGCCTTCAGCTCCGAGCGCTACTGCTTCGGGAGGGTCTTATTCTTCAGGAGGCACTCCTTCGCAAGGCGTTATGGTAGATGATGTGACTCGTCAGCCGATTCCTCCGGCAGGTACTCCGGCATCAACTCCTGCACCTGTTCCTTATACGCCTATCATTTCGGGTGCAGCTCCGGCAGGAGGGGGAGATCCTGCTTTCGCGGCAGCACAGGGTAATCTTGCGCCAAATGCGCCTCTTACCCAAGATCAGTGGTTTCAGAAGCTCTATGCGCAGTCTCAAAGCGTTATAGATGCAATATCAGCTCGCGAGCGTGCAGCAGAAAGCGCTGCGTCGATCGCATCGACACAAGAATCGAAAGCAAATGATTTCAGCCTGAATGCAGCAGGGCTTGCCGGTTCTTCCGAAGCGAATTCTATGGCAGCTCAGAATGAAGAAAAGCGCCAAGCGGCAGTCGATCAGGCGCTTGCGAACAAGACGACTGATCTCGCGAATCTGACTTCGACTATTGCATCGCAGGCTATCAATCTTGCACAAGCGGACCAGACTCGCTCGGATACCAATTCCGCAAACTATATCGCTTCGAAAATCGCTCAAGGCCAGTCGTGGGTCAAGGCTCTTGCGACACAAGGACACACGCTTGATGATGTGAAGAATACTGACCCAAACACCTACGCGACGATGCTTCAGTATTTCAACGGCGATGAGAACGCGATGCGTGCTCAGTGGATTTCAGATGCAGCTCCGATTTCACTCGACGGAGGCAAGCCTATCCAAGCAGGAACCTCTCTTATTTTTACTTTTCAAGACCCGGTTACGAAAAAGACCTTCGTTCAGTCTGTGGATGCAGGCGTTCCTCTTTCATCCGACTGGACTTCGGCAAAAGCCGCTGACGGAAGCATTTACATGGTTAACAAGCTTACGGGAGAGACGAAGCAGCTTGGGGGAGGCGATCCTTATTTCCTTGCGAACAAGGCTCTTACTGATCAGGTTAAGCAGCAGTCTCTTAAGAATTCCGCTATTCGTGATGCGAATTCGCTTCTTCGTTCATCAGGGCTTCTTACCGGGTCAGGCGGCTCGGGCGTGGGAGGTTCTATCCCTGCGCGATTCAATGCGGCAGCTTCGACAATCGGACGCATTCAAGCAGCAGCTTCGACCGGCTCGAACGCGGTAAGCGATGAGGATATTATCGATGCGCTTGTGCAAATCAATACCGGCGGCGGCAAGCCTTCTCAGGCGCAATTCGACCAGATTACTTCCAATTTCGGATTCCAAGACAAGGCAGGAATCGCTTATAACAAGTACATCAATAATAGCTCGTCATTCCTTCCGAAAGGAATCAAGGATGATGCAATCGCTCTTGCGAAAGCAAATTTCCAGTCGCTCGCGAAGCAGAAAAAGGCATGGGATTCGACGGCACAGGATCTTCTCAATAAGAATGGAATAAGCGGAGTCAATGTCAGCACCGATAGCTCATTCCTTAATCCTCCGGCACCTGACACATCTTCTGCTGCGACCGGAGTCGATGTCGGCACCGTGGTTCAGGATGCTTCAGGAGTTCCTGAAGGCACTACGGGAACCGATGATAATGGCAATTCGATGATTGTTCAGGACGGCCAATGGGTATCTCAATAAAATGAATATCAAAATAACTTCCATTCCGGGAAAGCCTCAAGCTTCGGCAGCAAAGCCGAAAGGCATTACCATTACGAAGCTCGGAACGCCGCAGCCTTCGTCATCTTTGGGCGATGTGCTTACTCAAGGCATTCGTGCTTCTTACGGAGCTCCTATGGGAGATGCTATATTCTCGCCGTCACAGCATCCTCTCATGAAACTCAAGGATTTCATCACGGGAGGGGCAAAAGGATTCAGCCAGGGCATTTCAAGCGCTTTAGACACCTCCTCTCAAGCAATGTCGGATGCAGTGACTCGCGGAGCTAAAAATATCAATGAAGCATCAGGCATCGTAAATAAGGCCGCGGCTGCCGGTCAGGCAGGATTCCAGACAGCCGGAGCAGTCGCCGGCGGAGCAATTTCAGGCCTTATGGCTCCTATTTCGGGCCTCGGAGGAGCTATAGGCACGCTCATTCCGAAAGAAGTGGCTAATTCAGCTCCGGTAAATGCCCTTTTTGACAGCCTGAATAAAGTGACTTCCGCTTGGCAGGATTTTGCCAAAGCACATCCTGATTTGGCTGCAAACGCGGAATCTACGTTCAATATCGCGACTCTTCTTGCTGGCGGAGAAGGAAACAAACCTCTTTCGGTTTCTGAAGGTGCCGGACAATTGAAAGGCGATCTGTCGAGCCTTTTTGATACGGCAAAAGGAGCAGCGAAAAACGTTGCTTCGGGAGTGAAAACTATGGTTACTCCTACAGCTCCCGACATTCAAGAGCTTGTCGATACGACGAGCGGCGTTGCTGATAAGAAAGCACGCATCTCATCGCTTGAGCAAACAGGCGCGATTGGAAAGAATGGCAAGCCTCTCGGCGGTACAAAGCAGACTCTTCTTGGAGGCATAAAATCGGAACCGACCCCCTTCGATATTGCCCGAGCGGAATCTGTCCGAGGAATCGTAAAGCCCGGCGCATCTCCCGTGGAAAATCTTACGAATTTGAACAAGGAAATCGCTCGGATTTCGACTGATGAAGTTCGTCCTGCTCTTCGAGAAGCAGGGAAGACCATTCCGATTTCAGATCAGGCTCCCGGATGGAATTCGACAGTCAAGCGGCTTGCTGATATTGAAAAGCCAGACATCATTAAGGCAGATTCGACGCTTAATAAGACATACGATCTCGTTAGGCAAAGGATGATTGATCAAATCAAAAAGCAGCCCGCGACTGTCGAGGGATTGTGGGATGCTCGAATCGCTTTTGATAAAGTCGTTCAAGACCAGTTCGGAGATGTCGCTTTTGATTCCGAAAAGAATACCGCAATCAAACGTGCAGTATCGGACATGAGAAAAGAAGTGAACGCCATCATTGGCGAAAGGGTTCCTAAATACAAAGATCTCATGTCAAAGCTCACGAACATGTACGATGCTCGTTATAACATTGCTGAGCAATTCCAAAGCCTTGTGGATAAGGGAGGATGGAAAGCTTTCAAGGGTCTCAACCCTAAAAAAGCTGCGCTCTTAAAGTGGGGAGTGACAGGCGCAGGTTACGAGGTCTTGAAACACACGGTTTTGCCGATTCTTCCAGGAATCTAGGCAGTATGAAGCTTCCAAGCTACCCAAAAACAGAAGCAAGCAAAGACAAAACCGATGAATTTAATAAGAGGGTCCATATAATCACTATACCATGAAAGTAAATTTATTGCAAGAGCTTACGGACAAAGAACAGCAGGATCTTCATGATGTCCTCATGGTAAAGGACACCTCTGAAAAAGAGCCTGAAATAGAGCCACAGAATGAAGAAGAGGGAGAATATGACCGGAAATTCCTCATTGTTTCGTCTTATGGAGAGCTTCTTGACCTTGCAATTCATCTCTCGCGCAACGAGAAGGAGAAAGTCGTCCTGTGCATAACTGAAAAAGAGTATCAGAAAATCGGCGAAGGCATCGTTGAAAAGGACAATGATTGGCACAAGTTCATGGGACAAGGTTGGACGTGGATCATTGACGGATGCGAGCATGCTGACCTTCAGGACTGGCTCCGCAAGCAGGGAGAGTATGTCGTTGGTACGAATGCGGAAATGAGCGAGCTTGAAGACAATCGTCAGAAGGGGCAAGAATGGTTCAAGGCGGCAGGATTCAAGCAGCCTGAGTCCCATAACTTCAAGGACATCGATGATGCGATCGCGTTCGTGTCTGAGAATGCCGACAAGCGATGGATCATGAAGCAAAACGGGTCCGCTCCGAAATCATTGAATCACATGGGTAAGTTTCAGGGCTCGGAAGATATGCTTTACCATCTTGATGAGATGAAGAAGAAGTGGAACGAGCAGGAATACGGTGCATTCGATTGCGATCTGATGGAAATTGTCGATGGCGTGGAGATTGCTGCTTCAGCATTCTTCAATGGCCATGACTGGTTGCGGGATAAGGAAGGCCGAGTCGTCGGATTCCTCAACGGCGAAGAAAAGAAGGAATTCAATGGGAATATGGGAGAAACCACAGGCGAGACAGGCACGACATTCTACGGCTGCGATGAAACGAATGCCATCTTTGCCGATATTCTTTTGCGAAAGGAAATTACGGACAAGCTGCGCGAAACCGGCTTTCGCGGCGTGTTCGACATAAACGGAAGTCTCATCGATGACGGCTTTGTGGCGTTCGAAGCGACCTCGCGTTTCGGCATTCCTGCTACGTCTTACGAATTCATCGAAGGCTTGAAATCAAAGACAGCGGATCTGCTCTGCGCAATGGCCTATGGAGACAATCCGGCAATCGAAGTGCGCAAGGGCTGGGGCATGTGCATCGTAGTTGCGGCAAAGCCGTATCCGATCGATGCAGACATGCCGAAAGAGCATACTTCCATCGGAGAGAAGCTGTGGATACTTGCTGATGGCAAGCCGACTGATCAATTCACAAAAGAACAGCAAAAGCATATTCATCTTGAGAATTTTTATTGCGATGAAGAGGGCAATTACAAAGTAGCAACTCCTTGCGGCTATCTGCTCGTGGTCACGGGGACTGGATCGAGCATAAAATCCACGAGAGAGAAATTGCTAGGATATATCAAGGAGAACATCTATATCTCCGGCCAGAAATGGCGCACCGATATCGGAGCTCGCCTTGAGGAGCATATATGACCAAAAAACTATCGAGCCTGGCGAATGAGGGAAGCTTGTCCGAGAATTTGGATAAGCGCTCTTCGGCCATGATTGAGGAAACCTTGAAGGAAGCGGTTGCTTCTCTTGAAAAAGATGCGGCTTTCATCGTGCAGAGCGCCGAAGAAAAGGTGGAAACTGTCACGGCAGTCGCAAAGGAGGAAATCAGGAAAGACGCGATGGTTCGTGTGGATGAGCTGGTCCTTGAAAAGCATCTTCCCCTTCAGGAATCGATGGACGGTCTTTATCGCAGAATCGAAGAAGTTGATGATGAGATTGTCGCCTCGCTGTCACTTAGCGAGAAGCAATACAAGGAGCTCCGCAGCCTCATTGATGGATTGAAAAATGAAATCGGAATTTCTTTCAAGTCTTTCTCGAAAGCAGACTCGAAGCTTGATTCCGAATTGCGTTCCATGCCGGAAATCGTTGAAAAGAAAGTCCTTGAGCTCCGCAAGCATGTGTCCGGAGAATTGAAGAAGATCAATGACTTGAATATCAGCAAGGAATTCCGTTCGGTATTCAAGAAAGTGGCTGAAATCGAGAAATACGCTAAATCTATTCCGTGGGGAGGCGCGAGTTATCCGCAGCTTGTGAACAACAATGGAAAAGCGGTTTATCAAGGGGCAGTCATAAATTTCAAGAATGGAAACAATACGACGGCTGTTGTTTCTCAAAATGACCTGACAGGCAATGTTGATGTGACTTTCAATTCGACTGCTTCTTCAGGAAATAATGTCTACGGCGAGGTCCCTTCCGGCTCTGGAACGGGCTTCACGCTCGCTCATACCCCGGTTGCCGGCTCGGTCCGTCTCTATCGCGGCGGCGCGTATCAGCAAGCAGGAGCAGGCAAGGATTACGTCATATCGGGAGCAAACATCACGCTTGCAATCACCCTTGCGGCCGGAGAAGTCCTTTTGGCAGACTATTCATACTAAAAATGAAAAAATATCTTAAATACATAGCGGGCGCGCTCATCGGAATCGCAGCAACTTTGGCGGTTCCGGTCCTTGCCGCAACGGTCCTTTTCCCTTCCGGAGGAGGAACAGGCACCTCTACGCCGCCAACGCTCGGCCAGGTACTTGTCGGAAACTCCAATGGCACCTATAGCCCGCAGGCAACCTCGACGTTGGGGATCATAAGCGGAGGAACCCCGGGCGGATCGAGCGGACAGGTCCAGTACAACAACAATGGCGCCTTCGGAGCGACCACGACCTTTGCCTATGCCACGAGCACCAACACGCTCACAATCAAGGCAAAGACCGGGCAATCATCGAACATTTTTCAGGGACAGGACTCCTCGGCCACAAACCAGTTTTATCTCGGCAGCAACGGCACGGCCAACTTTGGAAACAATCCGATATTTCACAATATAGCAGCGAGCTCTTTGGTCGCTTTGAACGGCTCCAATGCTCTGACGGGAATAAACATTTTAACAAACATCGTATATAGCTCGGGCGCATCCGCGCTCTCTGCGGTTCCTTCCGGCTCGGCGACCGATTTCCAGTTTCAAAACAATAGCGGCCTTTTTGATGGTAATTCGCACGCCACGATAAACCTCTCC
>Ga0209698_10002464_pt1 | contig 20958 bp, 14 predicted proteins | sample LitLauG_LLR_2012_FD_187203 | JGI IMG/M metagenome (GOLD analysis project Ga0209698, IMG submission 187203) | Freshwater sediment microbial communities from Pennsylvania, USA - Little Laurel Run_MetaG_LLR_2012 (SPAdes) (version 2) | ecosystem: Environmental > Aquatic > Freshwater > Creek >...
TCCAGCGTGTCGGGTCCACCGAGCTGAAAGAGAACTATCCCCACACGCCGTGATGTGCGCGTCATTTTCCCCAGAATCCCCAGAACGCAACGCACTCTACTCCGAATCGAGCGTGCGAGTCAATGCCGGAGATTTAAAAACTTGGGCGGGGACTCAGCGGAAACGCAGACGTTGCCAAACCTTACCGTCGCCGTGCAAGCTGATACCTATGCCAGAGCTGCCGGACATCGCGGCCTACATCACCGCCCTCGAACCTCGCATCGTTGGTCAACCATTGCAGCAAATCCGTTTGACCAGCCCTTTTCTGCTGCGGACCGCCCAGCCTCCGCTCGCGAGTGCTGAGGGCCGCATTGTTGAGGAGTTACGGCGAATTGGGAAGCGCATTGCTGTCGGCTTGGAGAACGATCTCTGGCTGGTGCTGCACCTGATGATCGCCGGTCGGTTGCACTGGCGCTCTGCGCAAGCAAAGTTGGCGGGACGTCAAAGTCTGGCCGCCTTCGATTTTCCCAACGGATCCCTGGCTCTCACCGAGGCCGGCAGCAAGCACCGGGCGTCGTTGCATCTGGTCAGGGGCGAGGAGAGCCTGCGTTCCTTCGACGCTGGCGGAATCGACGTTTTCGCCGTCGATCTCGATTCGTTTCGCGCTGCGCTCACTGCCGAAAACCACACGCTCAAGAGGGCTCTGACCGATCCCCGGCTGCTCAGCGGCATCGGCAACGCCTACTCGGATGAAATCCTTCACGCGGCGCAGCTCTCTCCAATCGCTCTCACCCGGAAGCTCGCGTCCAGCGACTGGGCGAGGCTCTTCGACGCGACGCGTCAGACCCTTCGCCTGTGGATCGACCGACTGGGAGGCCAAGCCGCATCAGTTTTTCCAGAGAAGGTGACCGCGTTTCGCCCGGACATGGCGGTCCATGGCCGGTACGGTCAGCCCTGTCCAAGATGTGGCGACAAGATTCTGAGGATCCGCTATGCCGACAAAGAAACGAATTACTGCGCTCGCTGTCAGACTGCGGGCAAGGTGCTCGCGGACCGGAGTTTGTCCCGTTTACTAGGATCAGACTGGCCGCGCACCCTGGAAGAGCTGGAAGCTCTCAAGCGTCGCTGACGTTACAACGCAGTTGCGATTGGGGAAACAAACCTGCGAAATCCCATTCTACTGAGCAGCCGGAGAAGTCGTGAACCTATTTCGGCAGAATGCGCTGAACGCTACCATCCAGAACAGGAATACAGGAGCGGCAAGGTAACAGCCTCGGAATAGCAGAATCGGAAACGGCTCGGCTGCGATGCGGTAGAGATAGAGCCCGCCGACCGAGAACGCCAGCGCAGCGACCCACACCTTCGAGAGCCTGCTGCTGGTGACTTGGTTGCGCACGGCCCAGTCGACGACCACGAGCACCGGCAACATAACCATAGCCATGTCCTGCATGTGGAGGTGATAGCTGATCAGGATCGTGGTGAGGATCGAGACGGAGTAAAGAAGGCTCGACTCCCGAGGAACCCGCCGCCGTACCACCAGCCAAGCTGCAACCACTCCAACTATCACGGAAGCCATGAATACAACGGGGCGCATCTGCCCCGGGTCAAAATAACTGCGGAGTGTCCATCGACAGAAGCCGCGGAGGTTCGGCATAAAGAACGGGAAGAAGCCCCAGGGTGTCATGACTTCTTGCTTGCTCAACATAGAGAAATAGTCGGAGAAGAGGCTTGGACCAACCATCAGCAACGACACGCCAGTGGCCAGCGCCCCGCCCGCGGCGAAACCTGCGATCGATCTCCATTTCCTTGTCAGCACCAGGGCGAACAACCCCACCAGAAGAGCAAGATGCGGTTTGAAGCAACCAAGCGCCAGCAGCATCCCTGCGAGAAATGTGAGCCCAGCATCCATGGAGCGAAGCGATAGGACCAGTAATAGAAGGAAGACCAGCGAATCCTGACCTTCTCCCAGCACATAGACCACCGGGTAGGAGGCGAGCAGGTACAACGGAACCGGAACTCCGGTGAGCCGGGTGATCGATTGTGTGTAGGGCCGGAGCAGCCAGCCGATCACGAAAACAAGGCACACGTTCACAAGCGCCCAAACCACTACTGCAGTCTGGTAGGAAAAGTAAGAGAAGGGCCAATAAAACAGCAATTCAAATGCGAGATGATTGAACGGCAGCATGCCACTGAACCTGGTCTCGGGATAAAGATGCTCTTGCGCGATTTGCTGCGCCGAAAACTGGTATAGCTCGTGGGCATGTCCTGACTTGACCATGTCCACGCCGGTCATGAAGATCCTGAAATCGGCGAAAACGGGTCCGTGGGAGAGGTACCAGACCGTCTGGCGCGCACATATGTATAGCGAGATCAGGCAGAAGACCACCAAGGCCACTCGCGGGATCAGGCGAAGGCGTTCAGGCGTGGAGCGCTCTTCAGCTATCACAATGGTGGGCATCGGGTCGTCGTCAACACACGAGGAACCCGATTGATAGCATGTGCAGAAACAACTTTCACAGTGGAATGCGAGCCGCCCACGTGACTTCAGTCACCTTTACCGTCCAGAAATGCTACCAGGGGAAATCAAGCGCTGGGTGATTCGGTAGGAAATTGCATCTCCTCAATTACGGCGTCAGCAAATTCCGATGTGCCCGCCTGTCCGCCGATGTCGCGGGTCAACTTCTGCGGGTGCCTGTACACGCGCTCCAGTGCATTTCGAATCTGGGTGGAAGCCTGGTGCTCGCCCAGATGCCGCACCATGAGCAGCGCCGAGCGCAGCAGGGCCGTTGGATTCGCCAGGTTCTTTCCCGCAATGTCTGGCGCCGATCCATGCACAGCCTCAAAGATGGCGCACTCATCCCCCAGGTTTGCGCTAGGCACAAAACCCAGGCCGCCGACAAAGGCCGCGCACAGATCCGAAAGAATATCTCCGTACAGGTTTTCCATAACCAGCATGTCGTATTGATACGGATTCATCACCAGTTGCATGCAGGTGTTGTCGACGATGTGTTCGCCATAAGTGATCTCGGGATAGTCCCTGGCCACGTTGCGGCAGCACCGCAAAAATAGCCCATCCGACAACTTCATGATGTTCGCTTTGTGGATGGCATGAATCTTCTTCCGCTGGTTCTTCCGCGCATACGCAAACGCAAATTTCGCAATCCTGGTCGATGCCTTCTCGGTGATGATCTTCAGACTCTCGACCACGCCGGGGACGACTTCATGTTCCAGGCCGGAGTACAGACTCTCCGTATTCTCCCGCACGATAATCAGATCCACATCTGGATAGCGAGTCGGAATATGTGGCAGATTCCGGATCGGCCGGAAATTCGCGTACAAGTCAAATTGCTTGCGCAGCGCTACGTTGATGCTCGCGAACCCTCCGCCTACCGGAGTCGTCACCGGCCCTTTCAGTGCCACGCGCGTGCGTTCGATCGACTCTGTCAATTCCTTCGGGATGTATTCGCCCAGTCGCTCGTAGGCTTCCGCGCCAACCGCAAACGTCTCCCACTCGAACTTCACCCCGGTCGCTTCGAGGATGCGCACGGTCGCCTGCGTAACTTCCGGTCCAATCCCGTCGCCCGGAATCAGGGTTACTTTATGACTCATGAACTTCTCGTGTCCTTAAACCGGGTTGTCATTCTGAGCGAAGGATCGATCCCTAGATTATATATTGCAGTAAACTATGGCTGGCCTTTAACTTTAACCAGATCTTTCAACTCATTCATGAACTCTTTCACATCCTTGAAGTCCAGATAGACCGACGCGAATCGCACGTACGCCACTTTGTCGTAGCGCCGCAGCCGGTTCATAATTAGCTCGCCCAGTTCACTCGTCTTGCGCTCGCGCTCGGGCGACTCCATGACGAAGGACTCGGCCTCGTTCACGATCTGCTCCAGTTTGCTGATCGGGACCGGCCTCTTCTCGCACGCCCGAAGCAGTCCGTTGAGGACCTTTTGCCGGTCGAATTTCTCCCGACGGCCATCTTTTTTCACCACCATGTAAGGAATCTCGTCGATCCGCTCGTACGTGGTGAAGCGCTTGCCACACTTCAGGCATTCGCGCCGGCGGCGAATCGATTCCGCTTCCTTGCTCTCTCGCGAGTCCACCACCTTGTCATTCGCAAATCCGCAAAAAGGACATTTCATGGCGCCGCTTCCACCAGCCGCAGACTCTTCTCATTCTTATGACACTCGTTTCGGGCCGCACGGGGAGTCTGCTGTTCTGATTGATAACTTGGAATTGTAACAGTTGGACGGCGAAGCCAACTCCGGGTGGGTTGCCCGAGCGGTGGTGGCCGCTCGCTGATCGAGGCCAGAAAAATAAAACGACGCTCGCACCCCCTGCGGTGCGAGCGCCAGTTTTTCCCCATGCCCGCCCGGTGACGAGGGGCGTGAAGTCTTCGATCTTCCCCGCTGTGGCTACGAAAAGGGCCACAAAGTAAGATCTACTGAGGAAAATGCCCTATCTGGACCGTAGAGTTGTCATCCGGGTGTAAGCATTTTGTAAAAACTGGCCGCCATGAACCCCGGATTCACCCTGGTGATCGGTGTAATCGGCGTTACCTGGGATCCCCGTCCTAGACCACGAAATACTTCGCTCCCGGATGATGCACCACAATTGCCGATGTCGACTGCTCCGGCTCCAGCAGAAATCCCGAGGTCAGGCGCACTCCCACATTCTGCTCCGGATGAAGCAAAGCAAACAGCTTGGTTTGATCCTCCAGGTTCGGACACGCAGGATACCCAAACGAATATCGCGACCCGCGATACTTCTGATGAAACAAATCCCGGATCTCCGGCGCGTCTTCGCCCGCAATCCCTAATTCTTCGCGCATCTTCTTGTGATGCAATTCCGCCAGCGCCTCGGCCGTCTCCACGCTAAGCCCGTGCAGGTACAGATATTTCGTGTACTCTCCTCCCTCAAATAACCGCTGCGTTTCGATCGACGCTTTAGGCCCGATCGTCACTAATGACAACCCAATCACGTCCATCATCCCGGAAGACTTCGGCGCAAAGAAATCCGAAATACAGAGTCGCCGCCCTTCCTTCTGGCGCGGAAACGTAAAGCGCAACAGTTCGTGGGGGACAATGCTGTCGTGTGGGACCGGGTCTTTGACCCGGTCAGGCCGAGTGGAGCTCGGCTGCTCCGCCGCCTCATACACCACGACATCATTCCCATCACCCTGAGCAGGGAAGTACCCGTACACAACCGCCGGCTCAAACAACCGCGACTCCGCCACCTCGTCTTCGAGTTTGCGCAAGATCGGCCGGAACTTTTCCTCCACCAGCCGGAGATAGTCGGACTGCGAAGCCGTCTTCAACTGCCACTGATTCTTGAACAGCGCCGTCTCATTGATGTAGCGAAACACTTCCCGCAAATCGTAGTCCTTGCGCACGCGCACACCCCAGAACGGAGGCGTCGGAATGTTCGGCGCATCCCCCACCAACGGACTGCGCTCGGCAAACACCGGCCCCGTCTCGTCGTCGACGGCCGCTGCCTTCGCATACTCCTTCACGGTGCGTCCTTCTTTCAGCCGCGCATCCCGTGCGCCATCTGCGGTCGCCAAATCCTCCATGATGTGAAGTCCGGCGAAAGCATCGTCGGCGTAAAAAACGGCATTCGCGTACTCGCGGCGCAGGTCGTCCTCCACGTACTTGCGCGTTAAGGCCGCTCCGCCGCAAATAACCGGAAACTCCAGCTTCTGCCGCTCCAAGTCCTGGATCACATACTTCATCTCCAACGTCGACTTCACCAGCAACCCGCTCAGCCCGATCGCGTCCGCCTGGTGTTCCAGCGCCGCCCGAATGATCGTGTCTCCTGGCTGCTTGATGCCAAGATTGACGACCTTGAATCCATTGTTCGACAAGATGATGTCGACCAGATTCTTCCCGATGTCGTGCACGTCGCCCTTCACCGTAGCGAGCACGATTGTGCCCTTCTGCGATCCGGCCTTCTTCTCCATCTTCGGCTCGAGATAGGCTACTGCTGCTTTCATCACGCCCGCCGAGTCGAGCACGGAGGGCAACTGCATCTTGCGCGCGCCAAACAGGTCGCCGACCGTCTTCATGCCGTCGAGCAGAACGGTGTTGATGAGTTCCAGCGGCGAGTAGTTGGCGAGCGCATCGTCGAGCAGAGCTTCCAGCGACTTCTTGACCGCCCCCTCGCCCACCGACTTCTCGCCGTTGATGATGGCAAACTTCAGCTTGTCTTCCACCGACAGCGTATCCACGTGCGCCGTCGTCGATGCCGCCGGCTTGCCCTTCATGCCGGCAAAGTGAGCCATATATTTCTGCAGAGGATCGCCCGCCGATTCATCCCGGAAAATTAACTTGCGAGCCAGTTCCACTTCTTCCTGAGGAATCTTGTACAGCGGATAGACCTTCGTGTAGTTGACGATCGCCATGTCGAGCCCATGGTCCACCGCCTCATGCATGAACACCGAATTCAGCACTCGCCGCGGATACGCATCCAGCCCGAACGAAATGTTGCTCACTCCCAGGATCGTCTTGACCGAGGGCAGTTCCTTCTTGATCCGCTCAACCGCTTTCAGGGTCTCGATTCCCGCAGTCCGGTAGTCTTCCTGCCCAGTCGAAATCGGGAGAGTCAGTACGTCAAAAATCAGGTCGGTGCCGTCAAGGCCGTGCTTCTTTGTAGCCAGATCGAAGATCCGATGTGCGATGGCAACTTTCTTTCCCGCCGTCAACGCCATCCCATCTTCATCGATCGTCAGTGCGATCACGGCCGCTCCATAACGCTTCGCCATCGGCAAGACTTTCGATGTACGCTTTTCGCCGTCCTCGAGATTGATCGAATTGATGATGGCGCGCCCTGGAATCCGCTTGAGCGCCTCCTCCACTACGTCCGCCTCAGTCGAATCTACCAGGATTGGTGCCGGGACCCGCGTCGCAATCTTTTCCAGAATCGAAGTGATGTAACCCTTCTCGTCTTCGCCCACGATCGCGCAGCACAGATCCAGCATGTGCGATCCTTCATTCACCAGCCTCTTCGCCAACGCCAGGATATCGTCGTATTTCTTGCCCTGCACCAGCTTCCGGAAATGTTCTACGCGCGTCGTCGTATTCATTTCCTCGGCCACGATCAGCGGCTTCGGTTCCAGATCGAGAGGAACAGAAGTGTACGCACTCGACGCTGCGCCCACGCGTTTCACGTCGCGCTTTGCAGGTTCCACGCCAGAAACCGCGTCCACCACGGCTTTCAGATGTTCGGGGGTGGTCCCGCAGCAGCCGCCCACGATGCGGACGCCGTAGTCCTGAACAAAGTGTTTGTGATACTCCGCCAGTTCGCCCGGAGCGAGTTTGTACACCGCGTGTCCGCCAACGTTCTGCGGAAGCCCCGCATTTGGCAATACTGAAACTTCCTTGCTCGAGTTCACCGCCAAATAGCGGACTGCGTCGTTCATCTCCCTCGGACCGGTTGCGCAATTCAGCCCGATCGCGTCCACATCAAAAGGTTCGAGCGCAGTCAAAGCTGCGCCAATCTCGGTGCCAAGCAACATCGTTCCGGATTCCTGCAGCGTGACCTGCACCGTTACCGGCAGCCGCTTGCCCGCCTTCCGCATTGCTTCCAGTACGCCGATAGTCGCGATCTTGGCTTGCAGCAGATCTTGTGCCGTCTCGACCAGCAAGACATCCACTCCACCCTCGATCAAGGCGGCGGCTTGCTCCTCGTAGGCCTCTACCATCGCCTCGAAACCGATGTGCCCGAGCGAGGGCAGCTTCGTCGTTGGCCCCATTGACCCGGCCACGAACCGCGGTTTGTCTTTGGTGGAGAACTGCTGCGCGACTTCCTTCGCAAGTTGCGCCGCTTTAACGTTGATCTCGTGCACGCGATCCCGCAGATCAAACTCCCCCAGCACGATTCCTGATCCGCCGAACGTGTTGGTTTCAACGATGTCGCAACCGACGCGGAAAAAATCTGCGTGAATGTCGCGAATGATATCGGGACGGCTCAACACCAACACTTCGCTGCAGTTCTCCTTGCCCCAGTAGTCGTCCAGGGTGGGATCGCGCTTCTGAATGTTGGTGCCCATCGCGCCGTCGTAAATCACGACGCGTTCTTTCACGGTCTGTAGAAAGTCAGTCATGTTTTAGCCATGAGCTACGAGCTCTGAGCTGCGAGTTTGAGGGGCCTTGAGTGGTTTGCTCGAAGCTCGAAGCTCATAGCTCGCGGCTGGTTATGCACGAACGCCGGTCTCCAGTAGACCGGCGTGTCGCTAAATTCGAATCTCGTCTGGAAGCTTAGCTCCCCGGCACCATCTGTGCTGGCGCCCCCCCATCCACGTCGGCCTGATTGAATACTACGTTCGCTCCCATGTGTGCTGGCCGGGGGGCCAGCATTTGCTCCTTGCGATAAACCAAATTGGAAGCATTAAAGGTTGCCAACTCAAATCCATGCCCGTGCGTAATCGCGTCCGTCGGGCAGGCCTCCACGCAGTACCCACAGAAAATGCACCGGTTGTAATCGATGTTGTACACCTTGGCGTAGCGCTCAGCGCCACTGACGCGGGTTTCGGCAGTATTCTCGGCCGCCTCAATGTAAATGCAATTCGACGGACACGCTGCCGCACACAGGAAACAGGCGACACACTTCTCCAGCCCGTTCTCGTCGCGTTGTAGCACATGTGCCCCTCGGAACCGCGCTTCGAAACGCGCGCCCTTCAGCGGCCCCTTGCCATCGGGATAGTTCTCCACCGTCGTAGGCTGGAACATCTCCATGAAGGTGATGCTCATGCCCTTGGCAATGGCCGCGATGTTCTTCAGCACTGGCATACGCTCTTCAGTATACCGAAAGACGCCGCGACCCGTCGCGGCGCGCAAGGGTCTGAGAGCAGAAGGAGAGAGGCGACCAGCCATGCTGATCGCCCCTTCCCGACTCTTAGATCGTCAGGCCTTACCTCGATCTAGCAGGTCCTCAGAACGTTAGGTGCACCGACAACTGAAGGAATCGGTTGCTCCCCACGGTCTGCTTGATCACTCCATAGTTGCTCGGATTGGGCGAACCGGGTGCAAGGATCTGGGTCATGTCCGAGGGGAAACAGGGAAAGGGGTTGAAGCAACCGTTCAGCGCAAAATTGCCGTTCGGAGCATCGAAACTCGGATGGTTGAAAATATTGAAGGCGTCCGCCTGGAACTTCAGGGCCGCGCGTTCGGTCAGCTTGAAATTCTTGAACAGCGATAAATCGAAACGCGTCTGAAATGGAGCGCGAAAGATGTTGCGTCCGTTGGATCCATAACCGGTTTCCTGGGTGTCGCAAGCGGTCGTTCCAGCAGTTGTGAGGCCGCAAGGCGGTACCCCGCTTTGGCCCGGGCTTAGGAAGGGGATGGAAAAGTCATTCGGGTTGATATAGGGAACCCTCACTCCGGCATTGGGCCCCGAGGTGAAGAAATTGTCCGTACCTCCCTGCGTCGCCTGACGTGGTGAGATTCCGGGGGCCAAGGGAAGGATCGGATTGGTGATGAAATCGTCAGCGCTGAAGAAGATGCTGGCTGCCGTTCCTGAAAAATCAATGACGCTGAAGGGCTGACCGCTCTGAGCCACAGTGACGCCTTGGACGCCCCAGCCATTCACCGCAGTGTTGACGAACTTAGATGCATGCCTCAACGTCGGAAAAAGATACGCATAGCTGATGGTGAAAACATGCGTGCGATCAAAATCCGAGGGGGCATACGCGGTGGCAGGCTGAAGGGGATTGTTTCCGTTATAGAAGAGGCCAGCGCCCAGACCGCTACCTTCGTCAATAGAACGCGAGTAGGTATAGGAAGCATTCACCATCAACCCGCGCGACATTCTTTTCGTCGCCTGCACCTGAAGGGCGTTGTAGTTGGAGACGCCCTCTGCTCTCCAGAGGTCCGCGTTGGGATTAAAGCCGATGTAGGGGGTTCGCAGGGCTGTGTTTCCATCGGAACCCGAGAATGCTCCGATCGTGGTTTGCACCTGTTCTGTCAAAAGTGTGTTGAAGTTGGCGTCCTGAGCCTGGAACCCATAGGAGTAAATCTGCCCATTGATGGGGTTGGTAGGAGTAGCCACGCCCGGCTGGTTGAAAGGGATCGGTATCGGCTGATGTACGCCATGGTTTCCAATGTAGGCCAGCGTCAGCACGACATCATTCTTCGGCTGCCACTGTAAGTCCAGGCTCCAATTTTCCGAGTAGGGCAGCTTGTTCGCGGGGTCGTAGCCGCCGAACAAGAAATCGAAGGCAGGAGTGATTGAAGGGTCTGGCGTGCAGGTTGGAGTGACCACGGCGCAGCCGCTCAACTGAGATTGATTGTGGATAAGGCTGGCCACTCCGCTGAGATTGCTGGGAGGGGGCGGAAGCGGAGCCGTGCCAAACGGGGCAGCGGCCAAGCAACCCGTGCCCGATGTCGTGTTGCACGAAGCGTTCACGGGAACAGTGAACGGCTCCTGGGTCGTGACACTGAACGGGCCGCTGATGCCCAAGCCAGCGCTGGCGGAAAGCTCGCTAAAGTATTCGCCCCGGTCGGCGAATATGCCGAAGCCGCCCCGAACCACAACATTCTTGAACCTCGACGGGCTCCAGGCAAATCCGATCCGAGGGGTAAACATCCATTGCCGCCCGGTGAGGGTCGAATTGCTGACGTTCTTGAAGCCGAACGCCTTGTTGTTTCCTGCCACCACCAGGCCAATCGCCGGCTCGCCGTTGGCAAGCGTCCCGAACGAATCGGTCCCCAGATTGTAGTTGTAGTCGGAGGGGTAGAAGTTGGTAAGCAGCCCGTCCTTTTCGTAGAGAGGGCCGTCCCAATCCCAGCGCAGGCCAAAATTCACTGTGAGATTCGACTGAACCTTGAAGCCGTCTTGCACAAAGACGCCGGCCGATCGTGAGCGAAAATGGCGGTTGGTTTCTCCGTTGAGGAACTGGCCGCCACTGTGGTCCGAGGCCAGCGTTCCGGTCAGGAAATCGGCGAATGTGTTAAAGGCAAAGCTCGCGACTTGGTTCTCGCGGTTCACAACATTCAATTGCGCGTAATCGAAGATGCCGCCAAAAGCCACCGAGTGACGGCCGTGAACCCAGTGGTAGACAGACGAGCCTTCGTGCTGGTTTTGGAAGATGCCAGCGTTGGCGAAGTTCGTGGAAGGGCCGATACTCATCTGGTTGCCGTGAAACGCCGGCACCACTCCCCCGCCTTGGAGAGACGCGCCGGCGTCGGCATTCGAGATGGTGATGCCGGGGAAGCGCGTGCTGCCCAGAAGGTTGAGGCCAACATCGGAAGGCTTCAGAGACTGTGCGGTCGTTGCGTTGGCCACCTCGCGGATAAAGCCGTACCGGATTTCCCAAGTCGTATTGGGGGTCAAGACCTTCGTGTTATCGAGGGAGAACAGTTGGCTGCCCGCATGCATGGTTTGCGGAAAGCCGAGTACCTGGCTGACCGCGAAGGGAATTGTCGTCGGATCGCTCTGAAAGTAGTACTTACCGGCAAGACGATCCTTCTCACTGAAGTTGTAATCGATATTTCCATTAACCTGCGTGGCGTTGAATTGGCTCGATGGGCCTTTCACAAAAGCATTGAAAGCCTGATCGCCGGTCTCTGGGTTGGGAGCGTTCGCTGAAGGGATGATGAACTGTCCGTTGGGGGCCTTGGCTTGGAGAATGGCCAATGCCACGGGATCCAGCTGGCTAACGCTGATGCAGCTCGGCGCGTCGGACTGGCCACAGTTATTACTCGTGTTGACAAGGCTTACCAGGGCCCCCTGATCAGTCCTGTTGGTATCGGTCAGCCCGGGAAGAGTCGGGACACCGTTGAATGCCCCACTGAGAGCGTCGCTGATTCGCTGCCCCTGGTAGGAGGCAAAAAAGAACAGCTTGTTCTTCTTGATAGGGCCTCCCAACGTCACCCCAAATACGTTGCGGTGGAGCGGAGGAGCGCCGGAGAAGAACGGATTCACAGCGAGAAAAGTGGGGGCCGCATCGAAACTGTTGTTTTGGTAGTACTCGTAAGCCTGCCCATGAAGATTATTCGTGCCGGATTTGGTCGTGGTTTCGATGTGAGCGCCGCTGGCCGCGCCCATCGAGGCGTCGTACATCGAGGTCGCCACGTGAACTTCTTCAATGGTTTCCACCGGGGGCGTGGGTAGCGCCTGGCCGATCGCGTCGAACACCGAGCTGTTGGTTTGGACTTGGCCACTGATTCCAAAGATTTCCCCGGTATTCAGCGTGAAGCGGCTGTCAGCAATGTTGCTGGTTGAATTTCCGTTAAACAGGTTGTTCGCATTCACTCCGTTGAATGTGAACAGATTGCTGGTATCGCGCTGACCGTTGGCCACGATGCCCTGATTGCCCAGTCCCTCGTTCGAACCCGAACCCGACAGAAAGTCCGCATTCACACCGGGTGCCAGAATCGCAAGCTGCGTGAAGCTTCCTGTGCCGAGCGGGACCACTTCTATCTGCTCAGTGCCCAGCGTGTAGCCATTCGTGGTATCAGTTTCATTCAGCAGCGGGGTCGCTTCCACCGTCACCATCGACGACACCGCTCCCGGCTTCAGCTTGGTGTTCACCGTCGCCGTGCGGTTTCCCTGCACAATGATCTGCGGATAGATCGCGGTATCGAATCCCTCTTTAACGAATCTGACTTCATACGTTCCGATGGGCAGGTCGGCAATGCTGAACGATCCGTCGCTCTTGCTCTGCGCCACCACTTCCAGATTCGTGGCCAGGGCGCGCGCCTTGACGCTGGCCCCCTGGATCACAGCCCCGCTGCTATCGCTGACGGTCCCGTTCATGGAACCGAGCGTCTGCTGGGCCAGCACTAGTTGCGCCAAAAGGAGCAAGCTCAGCACGATCGTGAAAAGGGAGCGTAATGACTTCGAAAGAGAGATCGAAACACCTGACCTTGGGCAGGGCATGGACGGACCTCCTCGCTTCAATGGAAGGCACTTATAGCAAAGCGGATCGCAGACATTCAAGCAAAAGGGGTGCAAAACGAGCCCGAAATTCGATGAATTGTTTTTCAGGTTCGCAGCGAAAGTCTCACTGCCCCCGCGCAAGGGAAATCATCGCAGGCAGAGACCTTGCGAGCGTAGGCCGCGACCAGCAACCAACACGCTATCCTGTAGCTGTGAGCAAGGAAGAGCCAGAAGCAGAGCAGGGGCCGGTGGGGCTGTGCGCGCACTGCCGGTTCATGCGTCTGGTGCAGTCCGACCGTCGATCGACCTTCTATTTCTGCAGCCTGTCGGCAACCGATGCGGCGTTCCCGAAATATCCGCGCCTGCCGGTGCTGCAATGCAGGGGACTCGAACCTTCGACTGCGGGCGACTCGAGCATTCGGGACTAAGTCTCAGTAGTCCTCCCTTGAATTTCACCGACTCCAATCCACAACGGAGTGATCTGGGTCACTGCAGCGGTCGCAAGGTTGCCGCAGTATCGTTCCGAGCGTCATTCCAAAAGAACCGATTTGACGTGAAAGGAACCGACTCATGCTGAAAATTCTCGCCGCAGGTGCGATCGTTCTGTTTCTTGTTTGAGTGGTTGCCGTGCTCCAGGGCTGGAGCAAAAGCACTATTAGTAATCGTATGCTCAGCGCGGCTTTCATCCTGTTGTTTGGCGCCGGCGCGCCGCGTGGGGCGCGCGAACTTTGTTCGGGTGGTGGCGCTGAAGTCGGCCCACATGACAATGACGCTGCAGAATCCATACGCCGGGCATGCCAAGCGGCCGACCGACAGAGAACTAGCGTCGACTTTGGGAGCGGCTCACGTTTTGTGGCAGGAACTTGTGGCCGACCTGATCCGCGACCTGAAACTGGATGAACAAGATTGGAAATCCTACTCCGTCAAAGCGGGGTGGTCACTGCGTTTGCAATTGAGGAAGCGCAACATCGTATACCTTTCGCCGAGGCAAGGGTGCTTCCTGGCATCGTTTGCCTTGGGAGATAAGGCGGTTGCGGCAGTACGGAGGAGCAGGCTTTCACCCGCAGTCCTGAAGATCCTCGACGAAGCCAAGCGCTATCCTGAGGGAACGGCCGTGCGGATGGAGGTGCGCGACGCCGACGACGTCACTGCCGTCAAGATGCTGGCGAAGATCAAGCTTGAGAACTGATCTCGTGGATTGATCCCTGCGGCAAGCGTCATTCCATCCCAAGTTCCTTGGCCAACGCCTTCCACTTACCGTCGACCAGCGCCTTGGTCTTCGCGTCCATCACAATCTCGTCGGGCCACGGGCGGCTGAATCCCTCGCTCGCCCACTTGCGCGTGGCATCGATACCCATCTTTGAGCCGTAGTTGGCTAAGCGCGAGGCGTGGTCGAGCGAATCGATCGGCCCGAGCGTGAATTGAATATCACGCTCCGGGTCAATGTGATTGAGAACCTTCAGGGTTACATCTGCGAGATCCTGCACGTCGACGTCGTGATCCACCACCACAATGCACTTGGTGAACATCGCCTGCCCCAGGGACCAGATCGCGTTCATCACTTTCCGGGCCTGACCCGGATACGACTTTTTGATCGAGACAATCATCAGGTTGTGAAACACGCCTTCGATCGGCAGGTTCACATCGACCAGTTCAGGAATGGCGAGCTTCATCAGCGGCAAAAAAATGCGCTCCACAGCCTTACCCATGTACGCGTCTTCCTGCGGAGGCTTGCCGACAATGGTGGTGGAATAGATCGGATCTTTCCGATGCGTGATGCAACTGACGTGAAACACGGGGTACAGATCCTCAAGTGAGTAAAAGCCGGTGTGATCGCCGAACGGACCTTCACTGCACAGTTCGTCCAGATGAACGTGGCCTTCCAGCACAATCTCACTGGCAGCAGGAACTTCCAGGTCGACGGTCTCGCACTTGACCAGATCGACGGGAGCCCCGCGCAGAAATCCTGCGATCATGTATTCCTCGACATCGGGCGGGGCGGGGACAATCGCCGAAAAAGTCACCGTCGGATCGGTGCCGATGGCGACCGCAACTTCCATCTTTCCCGAAGGCCGTTCGCCTTCGGCCAACACGCTGCCGCCCGAACTGCGGGCCATCAGGTCAACTGCTGCTGACTTTCCTTCTACCGCGACGCGCATGCGCTCACGCGCGTGCTCCGCTGCCACTTTCTGCCTCTGCCAGTGCATTCCAGTCGAGCGTTCGTCATAAACCTGCATGCGGTACATGCCGAGGTTGCGCTTGCCGGAACGCGGATCGCGCGTAGTAACACAGGGCAGCGTGATGAACCGTCCGGCATCTTTCGGCCAGCACTGTAGGATCGGGAAGTCGAGAAGGGAAAAATTGTCGCGCTTAATCACTTCCTTGCAGGGCCCCGTCGACACCGTGCGCGGGAACAGTTTCCCCGCCTCGGTTAAAAGCGGCAGCATTTTGAGCTTGTCGAGAAATCCCTGAGGCGATTTGACGTCCATGAACATGCGAATCCGCCCCGCAATCTCGTCGAACGAAGTCACGCCGAGTGCCAGCTTCATTCGCGCCTCGGACCCAAACTGATTGATCAGGACCTGCGAACCTGGATGTCCTTTTACGTTCTGAAAAAGTAGTGCCGGCCCTCCAGGAAGCCGGGCTCCGCCCGGCCGGACAGCCGAGGGCGGCTGTCCCCACATGTGCATTTTGGAAACCCGGTCGGTGATTTCAGCAATCTCAAGAATCGGGTCAACTTCGATTTGAATGCGCTTCAGTTGGCCCGCGCGTTCGAGCGCGGTGATCCACTGGCGGAGATCGTCGAAGGGCAAAAGGATTCCTCGCTGCGTGACCGACGATTATAAAGGGATTCGGCAACGTGTGGGACGGACGCTCCTGTCCGTCGCCGTTGGTTTTGGTTTTGGTCTTGTTCTTGCTCCTGAACCCGGCTTGTAAGTTCCAAAATCGTCGCGACCCAATGCCCACCGACTCGATCCCACAGATCCTTTGTCCCTGTCACTTTCGTTGTTCCAGTTTTACACTCGCCGTCACAGGCTGTCCGTCTCGCAGAACCTTCACTTCGACCACATCTCCCACCTTGCTGCGCCGCAGGGCGTCGGTGAAGTCGTAAAGATTCTTGATCGGCTTGTCGCCGAATTGCACCAGGACGTCGCCCCCCTTCAATCCCGCCTTCGCCGCCGGTGAGTTTGGCTTCACATCCGAGAACTTCACGCCGTTCTCCGTCTGTCCGAAGTCGGGGATCGATCCAAAGTACGGCCCATAGCCTCCCCCACCGCCAGCGGTGACCGGTTTGTCTTCGGCCACAACCTGAAACGTTGGCGCTTCGGGCGCGCTTGCCACTTGCACGGCCACGTTCCCCACCAGATCGAGCAGCCGCGCAGCCGAAGGGGCGTTGATCTTGTCCCAGGTATCGGACGGCTTGTGGTAGTCGGAGTGAAGGCCGGAGAAGAAAAACAACACCGGAATCTTCTTAGACACAAAAGACGTATGATCGCTCGAGGCGTAGCCCCCAGCGGAATATTCGATCTTGAACGGCGTATCTTTCTGCGCTTGTTCGAGCACCGACTTGAAAGTCGAGCCCGTGCCCACGCCGCCGATATACACCTTCTCGTCCTTGATGCGCCCGATCATATCCATGTTGATCATGGCCACGGCCTTGGCGAGCGGGCGCGTCGGATCTTTAACCCAGGCCGCCGAACCCAGCAGGCCAAGTTCCTCTCCCGCAAAGTCCATAAACAGAATGCTGCGCTTCAGTTGCCCTCGCTGCGGTGCAAGCAGGCGCGCCAGTTCCAGCACGCCAGCTGTCCCGCTGGCGTTGTCGTCGGCGCCGGGATGAATCTGCCCGATCTGGGATGGAGCCAGCGAATCGAAGTTGCCGCGGCCGAGGTGATCGTAATGGGCCCCCACGATCACGTACTCGTCGGTCTGTCCCGGCAGCCATGCCAGAACGTTATTGACCGTGGCGTGCATGGTTTCGATGTCGATGTGTAGCGACAGGTGCAAGGTGTCAGGAAAAACGAATGACACGGGTTTCGTGCTCGCGTTGATTTGATCCTGAACCTCTTTCATCGATTTCCCGGCGGATTGAAACCACGATTCCGCCACCGCATTCTTTACCTGGACAAAAACAATTCCTACATCTTCCGGTCCACTGACGCTGCCGAAGCGCGTAAGCAGATCCTCTTCGCCGTCGCCGAGTTTGCCGTTGACGACGACCACCGCCTTTGCTCCCTGATTGCGCGCGTTGATCGCCTTGGTGATCAGCTGCGAGTGCCGGGTCAGCCCATGATTCCCGCTCTTTTCCGCAAACCCTGCCGGTTCGTACCGCAGCACGACAACGATCTTGTCTTTTACGTCGACGCCCGCGTAGTCGTCATAATTGAATTCCTCAGCCGTAGCTCCGTAGCCGGTGAATACAACGAGCCCCGCCACCTGCCCCAGTGAGGAAAAACTAAAAGGAACGAAATCCTGGTTGATCTTGAGGTCGGCTTTGGAGTCGGGGCCTTCCACCTTGAGGTGGTTGTTTGACTTCAGCCGCGCTCCCGTAATCACGCTGAACGACTGCTCGTAGCCGCGGACTCCCGCCGGCTGCAGCCCAAGTTCCTTGTAGCGTTTTTCAATCAGATGCTCTGCTCGCGTCAGGCCTCGGGTACCGTCGCCCCGGCCCTCCATGTCAGGAGACGACAGGGACTTGACGTCGTCGAGATACCGGGAAGGGTCGGCTTGCGGGACCGACGTCGAGGCTGAGACAAGGAATAAGACAGCGGCGATTGCAGGTAGGTAGCGGCGCGACCACATTCCGTTAAGCATGATGAGCCTTTCGGTGATCCGGAGATCGTATGAGGTGCGATGGGAGGTGTCAACGTTGCCGTCGCACGAAGGAACTCTGATCAGCTCCGCGCCGCAGCAGTCGCTGACTCTCTTTGCGGGCTCGGCGGCATTTCTTGGCGCACTTCGCGGTTAAGCTTTTGACTGGGCTGGCGCAGCGACGACTTGTTCAGAGGTCCCCCTAAGCTCCTGAACTCTCCGGATACAGGTTCCGGTGGCAACCCGGGCAGATGCCATGGCTGAAGTCGGCTTCGGTATGGTTGCGAATGTAAACTTCCAGATTGTGCCACGTCCCTTGCTGGTCGCGGATCCTTCGGCAAGATGCACAAATCGGGAGTAGCCCGCTCAGAGTCTTGACGCGTCCCAGGGCTTCCTGCAGTTCCTTGATCAGCCGCTCGCGCTCCGCTTCCGCCGCTTTGCGCTCCGTGATGTCCCGGATGATCATGCAGGTTCTCAGTTCGCCGTCTGGGCTCGTGAATACAACCGAAGAAACCTCGACTGGGAAACGAGTGCCGTCCTTGCGTTTGGCCGTGAGCTCACCGTGCGCTCTGCCGGTCCGTTGGCGCTCGGCGATTAAAACGGAAAGCCGCGTATCGGTGGCATCCATCAAGCCTTGCCGTCCCGCTTGCAGGATTTCCTCCCGAGTCCTGCCCATAATTCGGCACGCCGCAGGATTGGCATCGAGGATGGACCCGTCAGGCGCCGTCAACATCAGGCCGTCCAGGCTGTTTTCGAATAGCGCCTGATATCGTGTTTCGCCGTCGGGGAACACACCCCGGGTCCGTGCTTCAGTGGTATCGAGTGCCATAAGTTTCGATCAGACTACGCGACGCCCGAGAGGCGCAAAAGGCGGTTCAGACTTGGCGGCATTCTAAGCAATATCGCTGCCCGTGATCAAATCCCGGAAGGGCCGGCGCGTCCCGTTGCCACCTCAGGTACCACCGAATAACCAGCCGCCCCGCTTCGATTTACAATTGAGATGCCATGAAACAGATCACCGTTGTCCTGACGCTTGCCCTTTACGGCGTGACCGCTTGCAACAAATCCGCCAGTCCGGCCGCGTCTCCCAGTAATGCGGCCTCTCCGAGCACCGCGTCGCCGATGTCATCGGCAGGTCCGGGCCCTGTGCAACAAAAGCTGAAGGAATACTCCGGCGCCGGTGCCACCGATTGCGGGACCCTCGAGGTCGGCGCTGCTGAGCCTCAACTCAAAGCCGCCAGCGACTGCTCCATGCAGGCGGGACAGGGCAAGCACCCCTTCTACGTGTCCTACGAGATGCCGGGAATGAGCGTCGGCGTCGCCGGCGCTGCGGACGGCAAACTCTACACCGTGCAGACGCAAGGCGGCGCGATGGGCGCTCTGACCAGCGGTGCGTGTCCTTCGGCCTTGCGTGTCGCTTCCAGCGGGCGTGTCACTTGCTTCGCCCCCGGCGACATGGGTTCGATGAGCGGCAGCCACACCGCCGGCTCCATGCCCCCGGGTATGCCCAACCCCCACGCCACCGCCAAGACGAACCCGCATTCCTCCGCTCCGAATGCGAAGTGATCCCCCGATGGCAACGAACCGGGAAGGGCACGAGTTTGCTCGTGCCGTAATCGCCAATAAAAAAAAGGCTTTAGCCGCTGAGGCACTGGCGTTTCCCGCAGAAGGAATTTCCACAGTCAAAATCGACACAACGTGATGAGCGTCACCGCCGGAGACATTTCGATAGGGCTAGCCTTTCCTCATCATGACTCAGATTCGTTCCTTCATAAGCGGAATCGACGACGCAATGTATGCGCTTTGCGACCACGGGTGTAAACGCACGCCAGAGATCACAATTGAGGATCACCCCACTCGTAATAGACACGCTTATCTTTGCCTAGACTGCGCGGCGAAGGACCTTTCTTCGGACCTCCAACTCATGGCCCTAGCTTTGCTGACCCTCGTGAAGCGACAGGGAAATGGCATTTCACTGAGCAAGAACCCGTAAGCTGTCCTGAAATACGGTCGCTACGTGATGGAACTATTCGATGTTCGCTTTACCCCGGAGGAACTGCAGCGCGTTTGCTGGGTGCGTGCGATCGAGTGGCTAGCGTGGCCAGCCTTTCTCAGCCAGCCCTTGCTACCGATTCTCTACACTCTCTATCCGGTCTATTGGGTCGTAGCGGCAATCACCGCTGCAGGTCTTTTCTGGCTGCCTTTCCGCTATCACCTTGTCAGCTTGAGACTGGCAACTCTGGGATGCTTCTGGGTGAGGCTGAAGTGGATAACAATTCCAATCGGGGTTTTTGTCCTGCTGCGTCAGGGACGCTTTGTAGCCGCCGCAATTGCTCTTGGCACGCCCTGGATTTCGGGACTACTGAACATTCCCGGCGAAATCGGCGTTGTCGAAAGGAAGTTCTGGGCCCTAGCCAACCGGTCTGCTTCCGCACCTGTGCTGTGATCCCAATCACACCCTTAAGTGACCCTCTTTGCTGGCCTTACCTCAATCCAGTAGGACAATGGTCCCGATATGTACCAGAGGGCTCATGCCGGGACCCGCGAGTTAGGGTAAACTCATGGGATTCCGGAAGTTAGAAGGCCTATGTCACTGCTTTGGCTGCGCTTTGCGCTGGGTTGCTACTTTATCGGGCTGATCTACGCCTTCGTGGCGCTAACCCGCACCAGCGATCTTTTCAGTCGCATTGCCCTGCACGCAGCTAGCCTGGGCATGGTCTTCCACTTCGTTTCCCTGGTTGAAGTGTTTCTTTCAGGCCAGATCGTCTGGGCATCCGTGCACAACGGGGAGTCTCTGCTGGCCTTCTTCTCCATGACGTTCTTTATGTTGATTTATGCGATTTACCAGACCACATCGCCAGGCGTCGTGGTTTTTCCGGTCGTATTCTTTCTGACTTTCGTCGCCGCCGTGGACGAACAACCGGTGCTGTTGACCCAGTTCGTTTCCCACAAGGGATGGCTCATCGCACATATCATCCTCATCTTCACCGGATACGCCGCGCTTGTACTCAGCTTCGGTGCCAGCCTGCTTTATCTGTTGCAGGAGCGCCGCTTGAAATCGAAGAAGCCGGCCAGCCTGACGTCCTTCCTGCCCGCACTCGAAGTCATTGACCAGATCGGCTACCGCTCGCTGCTGCTCGGCTTTCCGTTCATGACTTTGGGGCTACTGACCGGCTCGGTGGTCGCGCTCACAACCTACGGCCGGGTGGACTTTCTTGATCCCAAGATCCTGCTGTCGGTGCTGATGTGGGCGGTGTACATGATCATGGTCTTCACCCGCTGGAACTC
>Ga0209698_10002465_pt1 | contig 20952 bp, 20 predicted proteins | sample LitLauG_LLR_2012_FD_187203 | JGI IMG/M metagenome (GOLD analysis project Ga0209698, IMG submission 187203) | Freshwater sediment microbial communities from Pennsylvania, USA - Little Laurel Run_MetaG_LLR_2012 (SPAdes) (version 2) | ecosystem: Environmental > Aquatic > Freshwater > Creek >...
CGCCCGATCCGCCCGATCCGCCCCGACGCAAAAGGAGATGGACATGTCCGTCAGCGCCTACATCCTCATCCAGACCGAGGTCGGCCGGGCGGCCACGGTGGCCCGCACCGTCCACGACCTCGACGGCGTGGTGACGGCCGAGGGCGTGACCGGCCCCTACGACGTCATCGTCCGCGCACAGGCGGACACGATGGACGAGCTCGGCCGCATGGTGGTCGGCCGGATCCAACTCATCGAGGGGATCATCCGCACGGTCACCTGTCCGGTGGTGAACCTCTAGGTCACCGGGACGCGGCGGGATCCGGGCCGCTCAGCGGATGGCGCCCGACTCCCGCAGACCGGCCACCTCGTCGACGGACACTCCCCAGTCGGCCAGCGCCTCGTCGCCATGCTGGCCCGGGTTGGGAGGTGGACGGCGGATCTCCCCGGGGGTCGACAGGAACCGTGGCGACGGGGCGGGCTGGACCACGCCGGCCACCTCGGTGAAGGTGCCCCGTGCCACGTTGTGCGGGTGGTCGGGGGCCTCGGTGGCCGACAGCACGGGTGCCACGCAGGCATCCGATCCGGCGAACACCTCCTCCCACTCGGCCCGGGTCCTCGACGCGAAGATCGCGGCGAAGCGCACCTTCATGGCCGGCCACGTCGCCTTGTCCATCTGCGCGGAGAGGTCCTCGTCCCCGAGTCCCAGCTTCTGCATCAGCTCGGCGTAGAACTGGGGCTCGATGGCCCCCACGCCCATGTAGCCACCGTCCGAGGTCTCGTACACCTCGTAGAAGTGGGCGCCGGTGTCGAGCAGGTTCGTGCCCCGGGCGTCCTGCCAGATCCCCGCGCTGCGCAGCGTGTAGGTCATGGTCATGAGCGAGGCGGCACCGTCGACCATGGCGGCGTCGACGACCTGCCCCCTGCCGGTCGTGCGGGCGCTCAGGATGGCGGCCAGCATGCCGTAGGCGAGGAGCATGCCGCCGCCCCCGAAGTCACCCACCAGGTTGAGCGGTGGCACGGGCCGTTCCCCTTCCCTTCCGATGGCCTCCAGGGCCCCGGACAGGGCGATGTAGTCGATGTCGTGACCGGCCGCCTGGGCCATGGGCCCGTCCTGTCCCCATCCGGTCATGCGCCCGTAGGCCAGACGTGGGTTGCGGGCGAGGCACTCGTCGGGACCGAGGCCCAGCCGCTCGGCCACTCCCGGGCGGAATCCCTCCATGAGGCCGTCCGCGCCCTCCACCAGGCGCAGGACGAGGGCGACACCGTCGGGATGCTTGAGGTCGACGGCGACCGAGCGACGGCCGCGGTTCATCAGGTCGACGTGCGGCTCCTGCCGTGGTGGGTACTGGGCTCGGTCCGAGCGGTCGATCCGGACGATGTCGGCACCGGCGTCGGACAGCATCATCCCGGCGAAGGGGGCCGGGCCGAGACCGGCCAGCTCGATGATCCGGACACCCTCCAGCGGCCCGCTCATCGCCGGCCTCCGGTCCGGCGGGTCCGTGGGTCCACCCCGTCGGGGGCGGTCACCGGTGTCGGCGGCATGGGCGCGGGAAACGGCATGGCGGGATGGTGTCCCACCGGGGCCCGGGGGTCAAATGCAGTGCTGATCGCCGGCCGGCCCGGTCGGGCCGACGGCGGTCACGACGGGACGATCCGGCGGATGCGACCCGTCCCGACGTCGTAGCGCCAGCCCTCGACCACGACGTCGTCCGGCAGCTGCTCGCAGTGCCGGACCAGGTCGACGTCGGCCGCCAGGGCGGCGTCGGGGTCGGGCATGGCCAGGAACTCCCAGCTGTCGACCCCTTCGGTCCCCTGGGCGGCCAGCCGGGTCCGCACCCCGGTGTCCGACTCGTCGGCCAGGGCGCAGTTGGTGTGCTGCATCACGGCGATCTCCCGGACGTCGAGGAACCGGGCGGCCAGGACGAGGGAGCGCAGGACGTCGGGGGTGACCCGTGCACCGGCATTGCGGAGGATCTTGGCGTCACCGGGATGGAGCCCCAGCATGGCCAGGGGCTCGATCCGGCTGTCCATGCAGGTGACCAGGGCGAACCCACGCGCCGCCACGGGGGCGATGCCCTCGAGGGCGAAGCCGTCGGCGTAGGTGGTGTTGGCGGACAGCAGTTCGTCGAACATGAAGTGAACATCGTAGGTCGCCCGGGGCCATCGGGGCACCACCGCCGGGGCGGTAGCGTCAGCGCCACCGGGGCACCCCTGCCGGAGCCTCCCGGCGCACCCCGGTCCGGAGGAGTCCCGTGCACGATCAGCCAGACGGGTCAGCGGCGATCCACACCGGTCCCGGGCGGGTCAACCTGATCGGCGACCACACCGACTACAACCAGGGTCTCGCCCTACCCATGGCCATCGGCCTGGGAGTCACCGTGGCCGTGACCCGTTCGACCGAGGACCGCATCCTCGTCACCTCCGACGCCTATCCCAGCGAGCGGGCCGTGGTGCCGCTGGTGCCCGACGTCGACGACGTGGTGGGCATGGATCCGGCCTGGGCCCGCCTGGTCGCCGCCCTCGTCCTCCTCGCCCGACCGTCGGCCGGCTCCGACATCCACATCACGTCGGCCGTGCCACGCGGGTCGGGACTCTCGTCGAGCGCAGCGCTCTCGGTGGCCCTGGCCGACGCCTTCGGCGTCGACGGGGACGCCCGGTCGGTGGCGACGCTGTGCCGTGAGGCCGAGCACCGCATCGGCGTTCCGGTGGGGCTCATGGACCCACTGGTCTGCGCCGGCGGCCGGGCCGGGAACGCACTCCGGATGGACTTCGCCACCGGTGCCACCCGGGACGTCCCCCTGCCGGGGGACGCTGCGGTCGTGGTGGTGGACTCGGGGCTCCGACGCGATCTCCGAGCGTCCGCCTACGCCACCCGGGTCGCCGAGTGCCGGGCTGCATCCGCGGTCGTAGGACCACTCGGGCTCGCCGGACCCGATGACCTCGTCGGCCTTCGGGACCCGGTCCTGCGCCGACGGGCCCGTCACGTGGTGTCCGAGTGCGCCCGGGTCGACGCGTTCGCCCGGGCACTGGCCGGTGGTGACCTGGAGGGTGCCGGCGCCCAGATGGACGACAGCCACCGGAGCCTGGCCGAGGACTTCGAGGTGTCCACGGCTGACCTCGACACCCTGGTGGCCTCGTTGCGGGGCCGTCCCGGAGTCCACGGCGCCCGGATGACCGGTGCCGGATTCGGCGGGTGCCTGGTGGTCCTGACCGAGCCCGGGGCGCTCGACCTGCGTCAGCTCGGCCGGCCGGCCTGGCTGGTCGGGGCCGTCGACGGGTCGGTCACCGCCCGGGACCGCCGGTCGTAGGCGGCCGTTGCCGCGGCGCCCGGGGACGTCCGGCCGTCTCAGGCCCCGCGGTCCGGCGGCGGACCCAGACGGCGACCGATGATCCGGGCCAGCACCGCCGGCTTGCGGGCGTCCTCGACCCGGTGGTGCACGCCCTGGTCCCACACCACGATGTCGATGGCACCGGACCCGACGATGCGGTGCAGGAGCGTCTGGTCCACCACCACCCGCTCGATCGAGTCCAGCGGGATCTCCACCTGGTTGCCCTTGGCGGCTCCCCACTGGTCGACGATCCGGTAGGAGGTGAGCATCAGCCACGCCCGTCGCCAGCGCACGAACCGAACGGCCAGCCAGGCGCAGGGGACCGCCACCACGGCACCCTCCACCCAGTGGAGTGCCACGGACGTATGGGGGATCGCCACGTCCAGGGTGATGCCGAGCGCGACGACCACCAGGGCGACGAGCAGCGGACCGGTCAGGAACGTCCAGTGGGGGCGGATGTCGACCAGGACCTCTTCGGCCGGAAGGAGCGGTGGACGACGCGTGGGCAAGCGTCAGCCCGGTGCCACGGCATGGGAACGGGCGGTCGGCGGCACCGGTCCAATCTACCGAGGTGCCGCACCGGGGGTTCGTGACACCCGGACGGTAGCCTGCTGCCTCGTGGACCTCCCCGACCCGACGCCACCGCCCGCCCCCGGCGACCGGTTCGAGCGGGCGCTGCACGGGCTCACCCCCGCCCAGGCAGTGGCGGTGGGATCGCCGGCAGCCGCCCTGTGCATCGTGGCCGGAGCGGGCTCGGGCAAGACCCGTGTGCTCACCCTGCGGGTCGCCCGGCGGATCCGTGACGGATCGGCCGAGGCCGACCACACGATCGTGTGCACCTTCACCCGCAAGGCCGCCCACGAACTGAGGGAACGGCTCGGGCACTACGGAGTCGCCGTGTCGACCCCGGGTGGACCGGGCGGGGTGCCCTCGCCCGGGGTGCGGGCGGGCACGCTGCACCAACTTGCGCTCACCCTGCTGCGGCGCCGTGCCACCGACACGGGTCAGGCACCTCCGTCGTTGGTGGAGCACCGGTGGCGCACGCTGGCCGATCTCACCGGCGACCGCGGCACTGCGTCGGTGGCCGACACCGAGATCGGCTGGGCCAAGGCACGTTGCCTCACCCCCGAAAGGTACGGCGAGGCATCGGTCGAAGCAGGACGGGTCGTGGCACTGCCCCTCGACCGCGTGGCGGAGGTCTACGCCGAGTACCAGGCCCGTCTGGGGCGTCGCGGCCAGCTCGACCTCGACGACGTACTGCTGCACTCGGCCGACCTGCTGCTGGAGGATGCCACCTTCGCCGAGCAGGCCCACTGGCGCTACCGGCACCTGGCCGTCGACGAGTTCCAGGACGTGAACCCGGCCCAGTTCCGACTGCTGCGCGCCCTGATGGGCGGGCGGGCGGACCTCGTCGCCGTAGGTGACCCGAACCAGGCCATCTACGGGTGGAACGGGGCCGATCCGGGCCTCCTGGCCATGCTGCCCACGGTCGTCCCCGGCCTCGAGGTCGTCCACCTCGACGCCAACCACCGCTGCACGCCCCAGGTCGTCACCGCAGCCACCGCCGCACTCGGTCCGACCGCGGTCCGTCCGCCACGTTCCGCCACGGCGGACGGGCCGGAGCCGACGGTGACGGTCCACGCCGACGACCGTGCCGAGGCGGAGGCGGTTGCGGCGGCGATCCTCCACCGGGCCGAGGCGGGCACACCGTGGACGGACCAGGCGGTCCTGGCCCGCACCCACGACCAGCTGGCCGTCATCCGGCGGGCGCTCGACCGCGTCGGGGTGCCCTGCCGCTTCGCTCCCGCGCCCGACGCCGAGGTGGACCCCGTGATGAATACCGGCAGACCGGTGCCGGCCACCGTGTCGACCGCCGTTCGGGGTGAGCCCGGCGGGGGCGTCGAACTGGCCACGTTCCACCGGGCCAAGGGGCTCGAATGGGAGGTGGTCCACGTCGTGGGACTCGAGGCCGGTTTCGTCCCCATCGTGCATGCCACCACCCCCGAGGCGCTGGCCGAGGAACGGCGGCTCCTCTACGTGGCGCTGACACGGGCCGGCAGGGTCCTCGAGTGCTCGTGGGCGCGTCGTCGCACCATGGGGAGCGGCAGGGCCATGGAGCGCCGGCCCTCGCCGTGGATGGAGGACCTGGCCGGGGCGTGCGTCCCGGGGGACGGACGACCGGCACCCCACGATGCCGCCCGACGGTTCGCCGACCTGCGGGCGAATCTGAGCCCACGGGGGTGAGTGGGGCGGAGCCCTGGACCGCAGGTATCCGCGGCATGCACGGCCTCCACGACGGTCGTGGGGCGCGTCGTCAAGAGATTGTTCCAAGTGGCAGCGCGGGAGCACCCCCTGCCGAAATCCCGGGCATTCAGCTCTGCCCCTCGAGGACGGGACTGTCGCAGCACCGAACCGCCAACGCTAGGTTGACACTGGCAGCCGTCCGAGCCGCGGGCCGTGCGCATGTGCCCGAGTACGGATGCAGAGTAGGAGTAATGCTGTCACCGGAGTTCCGTCCGCTACTCGAGCAACCGAACACTGCGGTGGTGGGGAAATCGGACGAGGGACAGCGAGCACTGAGGACGGGGCAGCGGCTCGCCGCCCCGTCCATGGGGAGGTTCACGTGCGGAGCAGGTTGGGCATCGTTGGGGTCGGAATGGTCGTGTCGGTCCTGGCGGCCGCAGCGGTTGCGTGGCCCCTCACCGGTGCGGCTGCCGCGGCATCCTCCCCCCCACCCGTGGCCAAGCAGGTCACGCTCACGTTCGCCAGCGCTGGTGCGACCGCACTGGGCACCAAGGGTGAACTGGTGATCGTCAAGCTGTCCGGACATGGGCTGCACTGGTCGGCGACCCAGGCGATCCAGTCGACGCCGGTCCTCCGACTCCTGTCGGAGCGGGCGACGACGACCGGAGGGTCCGTGACGGTCTTCCAGGTCGTCAACTATGGGGCGGCGGGGCTGGATGCGACCGGGACCTCGGTCTGCAGAGTCGCCACGGGCTGCCCGCCGTTCGTCCTGCTGTGGCATGCGTCGGTCGTCGCGCCGGTCGTGGATCCACCGCCCCCGGTGACGGGTCGGACCGCCGGCAACGGCTGATCAGTCGACCGACGTGTCGATGAACACGGGGGTGTGGTCCGACGGCTTCTCCCCCTTGCGGGCCTGCCGGTCGATCAGGGCCCAGGAGGCGTTCCGGGCCAACATCTCGGTGGTCAGGATGAGGTCGATCCGCATCCCGCGGTGGCGGTGGAACGAGCCGCCCCGGTAGTCCCACCAGCTGAAGAGCCGGTCGTCGGGGTAGAGCCTCCGGAACACGTCGACCAGCCCCCATGACTCGAGTTCGGCCAGGGCCGCACGCTCCGGCCCACTGACATGGGTCATCCCGTCGAACTGGGACGGGTCCCAGACGTCCCGGTCCTCGGGGGCCACGTTGAAGTCGCCACAGACCGCCAGCGGGGCTGAGGGATCGCTCGTCTCTGTGAGCAGTGCCCGCAGGCGCGCGAGCCATGCCAACTTGGCCGGGTAGTGCTCGTCGTCGAGTGCACGCCCGTTGGGCACGTAAGCCGAGTAAACCCGGACCCCGCCGCAGTCGGCCCCGATCAGCCGCGTCCCCTGGTCGTCCTCAGCCGACCCCAGCCCGGTGGACACGTTGTCGATGCCGATGCGGCTCACGATGGCCACGCCGTTCCATCGTCCATCGCCGTGGTGGGCCGATTCGTAGCCGAGTGCGGCGAATGCCCCATGGGGGAAGGCCGCGTCGGCCTGCTTGGTCTCCTGGAGGCACAGGACGTCCGGACGGGCGTAGCGGATCCACTCCTCCACCCGGGGCAGCCGGGCGGTCAGCGAGTTCACGTTCCAGGTGGCGATGCGCACCGGGTGCCCTCAGCCCTCGTCCGACGAAGTGGCGTCGACCAGCACGAAGAGCAGGTCGGCCTCGCAGGCCAGCTGCCCGTCCACCGTGGCCCGGCCCGATCCCTTCCCCGCCCGGGCGGACATGCGCCCGAGGGTCACCTCGAGCTCCAGGAGGTCGCCGGGGACCACCTGGCGGCGGAACCTCGCCTTCTCGATCCCTCCGAAGAGTGGGAGCTTGCCGGCGAAGGCCGGGTCGGCCAGCACGGCCACGCCGCCCAGCTGGGCAAGCGCCTCGACCATCAACACGCCGGGAAGCGTCGGTCGCCCGGGGAAGTGCCCGGCGAAGAACGCCTCGTCACCGGTGAGCTTCCAGGCACCACTGGCGGACCGGCCGGGCTCGACGGAGCGCAGCTCGGTCACGAACAGGAACGGGTCCCGATGGGGCAGGTAGTCGTCGGCTCGCACGAGTGGCGAGGTTACCGGTGCAGCGGAGCGCGGGCGTCGGTTCTCAGGAAGCGAAGCCGGGCAGGGCGATCTCGGCCCGTCGGCGCGGGGCGTCGAGCGAGACCAGTTCGAACTGGCGGACTTCGCCCTTGGTGAGCACGGACCGGGCACGCTGTGGAGCCGGATCGCCGAGGTTCCTCAGCGGCACGTGACAGAGCATGCCTGCGACGTCGACGTGTGCGCCGTGGGACGTGAACGACACGACCTCGCCTTCGAAGGTGCTCCCGACCGGGTGTTCGGCCACGAACGTGATGAAGGTCATGGCGTCGTTCAGTGCCTCTCCAACCGGCACGTCGCGAATGCCGGGTGGATCGACCGGGGGGGCGGGCTCGACCGGCAGCGCTTTGGCGGTCGCCTTGGTGGCCTTGGTCGCCTTGGTGGCCTTGGTGGCCTTGGTGGCCTTCGTTGCGGGCTCGGCGGCGGTCGCCTTGGTCGCCTTGGTGGCCTTGGTCGCCTTGGTCGCCTTGGTCGCCTTGGTCGCCTTTGTCGCCTTCGTCGCCGGCTCTGAGACGGCGTTCGCCTTCACGGCCTTCGTCGCCTTCGTCGCCTTCGTCGCCTTCACGGCCTTCGTCGCCTTCGCGGCTTTCTTGGCGGGCTCACCGGTAGTGGTCGCCTTCGTAGTCTTGGCGGCCTTTGCCACCTTCGTGGTGGCCGTCGTGGCCTTCGTTGCCTTGGTGGCTTTCGTGGCCTTGGTGGCTTTCGTGGCTTTCGTGGCCTTCGTGGCCTCGGTGGCCTTCGTGGCCCGGCCTCCCACGTCTTCGTAGGCATCGTCCACGTCCACGGTGTCCGACGTCGGCAATTCCACCGGGACGTCAACCGTTTCGCTGGCGAACACCTCGGGAGCTTCCTCGTCGGCCAGCCCCTCGGAAACCTCCTCCACCGAGACTTCCGGCGTCCGGCTCCCCCCGGACCCGCGGCCGCCACGCCGCCGACGGGACCGCCTCGACTTCACCGGTGCGTCGCCCGCCACGGTCGTGACGCTCTCGTCCGGGCCGCCCGCCCCGTTCGCCTGGTCGACCGAAGCACCCGACCCGACCGAAGCATCCGAGGCCTCGGCCGCCTTCGCCTCGCGCTTGGACTGCGCGGTGACCGAACGGCTGCGCGGCCCCCGCACCGGGGTCCGGGGGGTGAACACCCAACCCACGCCCGGTACCGGCTTGCCGCCGATCAGCCGGCCGGGCTCGAACAGCCAAGGTCGCTCTGCGTGGAACTCCTGGAACGAGTCGTTGGACAGCACGAGGGCACCCGACTTCTCGGCGATCCGGAGGATGAAGCCGTCGCCGCGGCCGACTGCGCCGGCCGGCGGCGTGACCATCTCGCCGTGCTCGATGGCGTCCTCGAACGTCTTCACCTCGGACGGGTCGATCCTGTGCCCAAACGAGGCGTCGACGACCACCGTGACGTCCTCGGGGCGGAACCCCCGGTACTCCTCGATGAACGTCTCGATCGCCTCGTTCAACTGGGCCAGGCTCGGTAGGGTGCGACCCTCGGTTGCAAGATTGGAGCCGTCGACGACGATGCGCCGTCGGGCAGGTGTCTGGGAGTCCATAAGTTCCCCCAGTCAACCACCTGAGGGACACCTTCCCTGCGTATGGTCTCCGCCGCCGGCGCCGTGCACGCCCGTTGCATGCCACCAACGGGTGGGCGGACCGCCGGGGATCCCCCGCCTCGGCACGCCCGAGGATCGTAGGATCGGACCGTGACCACTGACACGGACCGGGCCGACGAGGCGACCGACCTCCTCCAGCACCTCATCCGGAACGCCTGCGTGAACGACGGCACGCGGGATTCCGGCCAGGAGCAGCGGAGCACGGACATCCTGACCACCTACCTCGAGGGATCCGGCGTCGAGCTCGAGACCTACGAGCCCGCACCCGGTCGGACCTCGCTGGTGGCCAAGCTCGCCGGTTCGGATCCGACGGCACCGTCCTTGACCCTGCTCGGCCACACCGACGTCGTGCCGGCCAACCCCGACGACTGGACCCACGACCCGTTCGGAGGCGAGCTCATCGACGGCATGGTGTGGGGCCGGGGCGCCATCGACATGCTCAACCTCACCACCACGATGGCCACCGGGATGCGCCACCTCGCCCTCAGCGGATTCCGACCCGCCGGCGACCTCAACTACATCGCGGTGGCCGACGAGGAGGCCCTGTCCACCTACGGGGCGAAATGGCTGTGTGCCAATGCCGCCGACGACATCCGCACCGACTACGTGATCACCGAGTCGGGCGGGTTCCCCATGAACGGCGCCGACGGGCTCCCGCGGCTCCCGGTCATCGTGGGCGAGAAGGGGGTCTACTGGTGCACGCTGACCGTGAAGGGCACCCCGGGCCACGCGTCGCAGCCCCTGCGCACCGACAACGCACTGGTCAAGGCGGCAGAGGTGGTCCGACGGATCGACGAGTACCGCCCCCAGGCCGAGCTGCACGAGGCCTGGGTCCGGTTCATCGAGGGGCTCGGGTTCCCACCCGAACTGAGCGAGCCGCTGCTCGATCCCGAGCGCATCGACGGGTTCTGCGACGAGCTGCCCCTCCTCGGCCTGGCCCGCCAGGCCCACGCCTGCACCCACACCACGCTCGCCCCCACCGTCCTGCACGCCGGCAGCAAGACCAACGTGATTCCTGACCGGGTGGAACTCGAGGTCGATATCCGCGCCCTGCCCGGATGGGAGTCCGGTGACGTGCAGGACATGCTGGCGGACGTACTGGGCGATCTGGCCGACGACGTGGAGATCGCCTTCCTGTCCGAGGAGCCGGCGTCGACCTCACCGATCGACACACCCCTGTGGGACGCACTGCAGCGGGTGAGCGAGGTCTTCTACCCCGGGGCCAGGACCGTGCCGTTCCTCACGGTCGGCGCCACCGACGCCCGGTACACCCGGACGCTCGGCTCGGTGTCGTACGGGTTCGGCCTCCACAGCCCCGCCATCGACTTCGAGCAGTACGGGGCGATGTTCCACGGCATCGACGAGCGGGTCGACGTGGAGTCGCTCCGCCTGTCGACCGAGATGTGGATGGGTCTGGCGCGCGACTTCCTGACCTGACCATCGGCCGACCTGTCCCTGACGCCTGGTGCCCCTGACCACGGGCCCCGGCCAGACCGGTCACCGTGTCCCGGTCCGGCTCAGCCCACGGCCCGGACCAGCAGGTCCTCCAGCTCCAGTCGGTGCAGCGCGGCACTACCCGACGCGGGACTGGCCGACTCGGCCCGGCTGACGTGGCGCAGCAGGTGGGAGCTGCGCAGCAGCCGATGGAGCCGGCTGTGCACGAAGTTCCAGGCACCCATGTTCTCGGGCTCCTCCTGCAGCCACACCACCTCCTCGGCCTGCGGGTAGCGGGCCAGCACCTCGGCCAGCCCGTCCTTCGGCCACGGGTAGAGCTGCTCGACCCGGACCACGGCGACGTGGGATCCGGCCCCGCCCAGCTCGTCACGGCGGCCGATGGCGTCGAAGGCCACCTTGCCCGAGCACAGCACCACGCGGCTGACGCCGGCCCGGTCGAGACCGTCGGAGGCGGCCGGGTCGTCGAGCACCTCGTCGAACGAGCCCTCGGTGAAGGCACCGATCGGGGACCGGGCCTGGCGGGCCCGGAGGAGCGACTTGGGGGTGAACACGATCAGCGGCTTGCGGTCGGGCACCCGCACCTGCGCCCGCAGCAGGTGGAAGTACTGCGACGACGTGGTCGGCTGCGTGACCCGCAGGTTGCCGCGCGCACACAGGGTCAGGAAGCGCTCGATGCGCGCCGAGGAGTGCTCGGGTCCCTGGCCCTCGTAGCCGTGCGGCAGCAGGAGCACGAGCCCGGACTTCTGCCCCCACTTGTCCTCGGCGGCCACGAGGAAGTTGTCGACGATGATTTCGGCGCCGTTCCAGAAGTCGCCGAACTGGGCCTCCCAGGCCACCAGGTCGTTGGGGGCCTCGACCGAGTAGCCGTACTCGAACCCGACGCACGCGTACTCCGACAGCAGCGAGTCCCGGATGGTGAACCGCCCGCCCCCGAGGCCCTCGAGCGGCACGTGTTCCCCACCGGTCTCGTAGTCGACCAGCACGGCGTGGCGGTGGGAGAACGTGCCCCGCCGGGTGTCCTGGCCGGTGACCCGGACGTTGGTCCCCTCCACCAGGAGGGAGCCGAACGCCAACGCCTCCCCGAGCGCCCAGTCGATCTCCCCGTCCGCCACCACCTTGTCGCGCTGCTCGAACTGCCGGGCCAGCTTGGGGTGCATGACGAAGCCGTCGGGCACCGAGCGCACCGCGGTGGCCAGCCGGCCCACCGTCTCGGCGTCGATGCCGGTGGCGACGCGGGGGATGTACAGGTCGGGCTGGATGTACTCGGGAAGGCTGACCGGGGGTGGCGGGGCGTCCTCGGCCTCGGCCCGCGTCTCGTCGAGGGCGGCCTGCAGCCGGGCGCCGAAGTCGTCGAGCGCCTGCTCGGCCTCCTCCAGCGAGATGTCCCCCCGCCGCACCAGCGCCTCGGTGTAGAGCTTGCGCACCGACCGCTTGGCGTCGATCAGCTTGTACATCAGGGGCTGGGTGTAGCTCGGGTCGTCGCCCTCGTTGTGGCCGTGGCGCCGGTAGCAGACCATGTCGATGACGACGTCCTTGTGGAACGCCTGCCGGAAGCCGAACGCCAGGCGGGCCGCCCGGGCACACGCCTCGGGGTCGTCCCCGTTGACGTGGAAGATCGGTGCCTGCACCATCTTGGCCACGTCGGTCGGGTACACCGTCGACCGGGCCGCCTCGGGGGCCGTGGTGAATCCGAGCTGGTTGTTGATGACGACGTGGACGGTGCCGCCGGTGCGGTAGCCGGCGAGTCCCGACAGGTTGAGGGTCTCGGCGACCACTCCCTGGCCGGCGAAGGCGGCGTCACCGTGGAGCAGGATGGGCAGCACCGGAAACGGGTCGCCCACGCCGTCGACGAGGCTCCGTCCGCTCCCCCGCTCCCCACCCAGTGCGTCCTGGCGGGCCCGGGCCATGCCCACGACGACCGGGTCGACCGCCTCGAGGTGGGACGGGTTGGAGGCCATGGTGAGCGGGATCGTGGCGCCGTTTCGGCCCACGAAGAGGCCCTTGGCCCCTTTGTGGTACTTGACGTCGCCCGAGCCCTGGACGGACTCGGGGTCGAGGTTGCCCTCGAACTCCTCGAAGATCTCGCCGTAGGACTTGCCCACGATGTTGGCCAGCACGTTCAACCGGCCCCGGTGGGACATCCCCATCACCGACTCGTGCAGGCCGTGCTTGACCGCCTCGTCGAGGAGGGCGTCCAGGATGACGATGGCCGACTCCGCGCCTTCGAGGCCGAAGCGCTTCTGGCCCACGTACCGGGTGTGGAGGAAGCGCTCGAAGACCTCGGCCGCGTTCAGCCGGTCCAGGATGTGGCGCTGCTCGTCGGCGTCGGTGCCGGCCGGGACGCCCTCGACGTGCTGCTGGATCCAGCGCTTCTGGTCCGGATCCTGGATGTGCATGTACTCCACGCCGAGCGTGCGGCAGTAGGCGTCGCGCAGGACCGAGAGGATCTCGTCGAGCGTGGCCAGCTCCTTGCCGGCCAGCCCGTCGGCCACGAACAGGCGGGGCAGGTCCCAGATGGTCAGCCCGTAGTGGAGCGGGTCGAGCTCGGGATGGAGGTCGACCTCCTCGGCGTCGAGCGGGTCCAGGTGGGCGATGAGGTGGCCGCGGACCCGGTACATGTTGACCAGGGTCTGCACGTGGTTCTGCTTGATCAGGCGCTCGTGGCCGCCGTCCGCATCCTCCACCGAGGAGTTGTCGTCGAGCTGCCAGGTCACCGGCTCGTAGGGGATCTCGAGTGCGTCGAACACCCGCTCGTAGAAGCCGTGCCGGCCCATCAGGCACTCGGACACGTGGGCCAGGAACAGACCGGACTCGGCCCCCTGGATGATCCGGTGGTCGTACGTCGAGGTGATCGTCACCGTCTTGCCGACACCGAGCTCGGCCAGCTTGCGGGGGTCGGCGGCCTCGAAGCCGGCGGGCACGCCCAGAGCGCCGACCCCGACGATGACGCCCTGGCCCGGCATGAGGCGCGGGACCGACTGGACGGTGCCGATCGTCCCGGGATTCGTCAGGGTGACCGTGGTGCCGGCGAAGTCGTCCGGCGCGATCTTGTTGGTGTGGATCTTGCGGACCAGGTCCTCGTAGGCGGCGACGAAGCCCTTGAAGTCCCTGGTGTCGGCATCCGCGATGCACGGCACCAGCAGCGTCCGCCCGCCGGACTTCTCCACGTCCACGGCCAGGCCGAGCCCGACATGCTCGTGACGGAGGACCCCGGGGGTGCCCTTGCCGTCGGCGTCGGCCACGAACGCCGCGTTCATGGCCGGGACCGCACCGAGCGCCTGGACCACGGCGAAGCCGATCAGGTGGGTGAAGCTGACCTTGCCGCCCGTCGTGCGCCGCAGCTGGTTGTTGATGATCGTGCGGTTGACCTCGAGCAGCTTGGCCGGCACCACCCGGACGCTGGTGGCCGTCGGGACCCCCAGCGACGCTTCCATGTTGACCACGATGCGGGCGGCGGCGCCCCGGAGGGGTGTGGCTCCCTCGACCCCGCCGGTCGTCGCTGCCGGGGTCGCGGCCGGTGCCGCAGCCGGCGTGGGTGGGGCGGCCACCACCGGCGCCGGGTCCGGTGCGGGCCCTGCGGAGGCAGTGGCGCCGGCGGGCCGGTAGTCGGCGAAGAACTCCCGCCACGAGGCCGACACCGACGCCGGGTCGGCCCGGTACCGCTCGAACATGTCCTCGACCAGCCAGGCGTTGGGCCCGAACGCCCCCGTGCCGGCGGCGACACGCCCCGCCCCGTCCCGTCCCTGCACCGTCGCGTCTCCAACTTCGGGGCTGTCCATGTGGCTCGAGCCTACCGGGATGCCGGGGACGGCCCCACCTGGGCGGGGGCCCCGGACCCGTCGATTAGCGTCATCGCCATGACCGCGCCGCGCACCCGTGTCACGTGCACGTTCGGCTTCGAGGCCGCCCACCGTCTGGCATGGCACCCGGGCAGGTGCCGCAATCTGCACGGCCACTCCTACCGGCTCGACGTCTCGGTGGAGGGACCGCTGGACGCCAACGGGGTGGTCCTCGACTTCGACACGCTCCAGGACGTGGTCCGCACGCAGGTCGTCGAGCCGTGGGACCACCGGGACCTCAACGAGGTCCTCGACAACCCGACCGCCGAGCTGCTGGCCCACCGGGCGTGGGAACTGCTGGAGGATGCCGGGCTCACCTTGGCCGCCCTGCGCCTGTGGGAGACGTCGGACTCGTGGGTGGACCTGACCCGCGTCGCCGAACCCGCAGTGCCGACCGAACCAGCCGAACCCGCCGCACCGGCCGAACCGGCCGAACCGGCCGGGTCCTGACGGTGGGCGGTCACCTCGTCGTACTGTCGGGCGGGCTCGACTCGACCGTGTGCATGGCCCTGGCCGCCGCCGAGTCGGGCGTGCCGCCCATGGCCCTCACCTTCGACTACGGCCAGCGCCACCGCACCGAGCTCGACCGTGCCGCCGGCGTGGCCGGCCACTACCGGGCAGAGCACCTGGTCGTGCACCTCGACACCTCGGCGTGGGGCGGGTCGGCGCTCACCGACCGTTCGATCGAGGTGCCGGAGGCCGGGACGACGGAGGGGATCCCCTCCACCTACGTTCCCGCCCGCAACAGCATCTTCCTGGCCGTGGCCCTGGGGGTGGCCGAGGCCCGCGACCTCGATGCCGTGTGGATCGGCGTGAACGCCATCGACTACTCGGGCTATCCCGACTGCCGTCCCGAATTCATCGAGGCCTTCCGCGGCGTGGCGGCCACCGGCCAGAAGCGTGGCGTCGACGGTGACCCGATCGCCATCCGCACCCCGCTCATCGAGTCCACCAAGGAGCAGATCGTCCGGCTCGGACTCGAATACGACGCCCCGCTCCGGCTCACCTGGTCCTGCTACCGGGGCGGCGACCGCCCGTGCGGGACCTGCGACGCCTGCGAGCTGCGGGCCCGGGGCTTCGCGGCCGCCGGGGTCGCCGACCCGTCCCTGTCATGACGTCGGCGGACCCGTCATGACCTCCTCGGACACCGGCACCGCCGGGGACGCCGCGCCGACGGTGCCCACCGTCGTGGCTGCCCCCACCCCGGGCGCCGGGCCGAAGGACATCCTGGTGTCGGAGCTCTTCAGCGCCATCCAGGGCGAGGCGGCACTGGTCGGCGAGCGCCAGGTGTTCGTGCGGCTGACCGGCTGCAACATCCGCTGTACCTACTGCGACCAGCCCGAAGCGCTCGAGCGCCGTCCCGGTCCCTGCCGTATCGAAGCGACGGCCGGACGCCGCGACTGGTCGACGGAGTCGAGTCCCCTCGCCATCGAGCGGGTGGTCGAGGCGGTGGGACGGCTGTGGCAGCAGGTGCCGCACCACTCCGTCAGCCTCACCGGGGGCGAGCCCCTCCTGCAGGGCGCCCGGGTGGAGCGGCTGGTCGGCGAACTGGCCGGGCGGGGGTGGCCGGTCATGCTCGAGACCAACGGCACGCTGGTGCCGCCGATGCGCAAGCTGGCCGGCACGGTCGCCTACGTCAGCATGGACGTGAAGCTGCGCAGCGTCGACGGGGAGACGGTCGCCCCCACCACCCAGTCCAGGTTCCTGGCCGCCTCGCTGGCTTCGGGCGCGACCACCTGGGTCAAGATCGTGATCGGGCCCGACACCGATGCCGGCGAGTTCGACGCCGCCGTGGCCATGGTGGCCGAGGCGTCGGTCGGGCAGTCCGAGCCGATCGAGGTCTTCCTGCAGCCGCTGACCCCGTTCGGAGCGGCCACCGCCGCCCCGTCCCCCGGACAGGTGCTGGAACTGCACGAGCGGGCCCTTCGTCTCCACCGGCGGGTGCGGGTGGTGCCCCAGACCCACAAGGCCATCGGGCAGCTCTAGGCGGGGGCCGTCCCCGGGCGCGACGGAGGGGCGGCCCGGGGCGCACCCCGGACCGCCCCTCCGGGCGGGACTACTTGGCCTTGGTGATCTTCGGGGCCGGGGCCTGGCCGTTCACGACCTTCTTGAACGAGGCACCAGCGGTCACCTTGGGGCTCTTCGAAGCCTTGATCTTGATGGTCTCGCCGGTCTGCGGGTTCCGGCCGGTGCGGGCGGCGCGCTGGGCCCGGTCGAAGGTCAGGAAGCCGGTGATCACGACCTTCTCGCCCTTCGCCACGTTGGCGGTGATGACGTCCTCGAGCCCGCCGAGCACGGTGGCGACGTCCTTGGAGGTCGCTCCGGTGTGGGCTGCGACGGCGGCGATCAGATCGGTCTTGGTAAGGGGCACTGTTTCTCCTTGGTCAAATGGAAGCCCTAACAATGCACGATCTGACGGCCCGATGTGTGCATTTGGCGGCCGGGACCCCTGAACTGGGCGGTTCCCGGCTCCGGCGGACCGCCGGGCACCGGGCGGGGCGGGAACGGTCCACCGGCCGCTGGCCCCCCGGGTCGGCCGGATGGGAGGCTGGGCCCGGATGTCCACCGACCCCCAGCTCGCCCTCACCGAGCGCCTGCCCGACGACCCGGCCGCCTCCGGCCCGCTCGTCGTCCTGGTGCACGGCTCGCTCGACCGGGCCGGCAGCTTCGCCCGGGTCACCCGCCGGCTCGGCGAACTGCACACGATCGCCTACGACCGCCACGGCTACCACCGGTCGAGGAGCGACCTGCCCGTCCACGATTCGCTGGAGGGCCACATCGACGACCTGCTCGGCGTCGTCGACGGGCGGCCGGCGGTCGTGGTCGGACACAGCTACGGGGGCACGCTCGCCCTCGGGGCCGCGCTCCGACCCGGTCCCGGCGGTGCCCCCGGGCCGATCCTGGCCGTGGCCGCCTACGAGCCTCCCCTGCCGTGGCTGGGGTCCTGGGCCACCCGGGGCGGCACCCGACCGGCCGGTTCCCCCCGCCCCGTCGGCGACGACGATCCGGGCATGGTCGCCGAGCGCTTCTTCCGGCGCATGGTCGGCGACACGGCGTGGGACCGGCTGCCCGAGGAGGCCAAGGAGGCCCGCCGGGCCGACGGGGTCGCCCTGGCCGCCGAGTTGGCCGCCATCCGACGCCCCGAGCCGCCCTTCGACCTGGCCTCGCTGGCGGTGCCCACCGTGTTCGGGCGGGGCTCCGCATCGCTCCCCCACCACCGGGAGGCGGTGACGTGGCTGGTCGACCACGTGGGAGGTGCCGGCCTGGTGGAGATCGACGGCGCCGGCCACGGTGCCCACCTGACCCACCCCGACGCCTTCGCAGGATTCGTGCGCACGGCGGTCGCCCGTGCCGTTCCCGGACCCGTCCCTGCACACGACCCACCGTCCGGCGGGTAGACCGGGGCACATGCACGTACTCGTCACCGGGTCCTCGGGCCTCATCGGCCTCCCGCTGGTCAACGCCCTCGTCGACCGGGGCGACCGGGTGACCCGCCTGGTGCGGGCGTCGTCGGCACCCGGTCTCCGTCCGTCCGCCGTGGTCGACGTGTCCTGGGACCCGGCCGCCGGCACGGTGGACCTCGCGGCACTGGAGGCCGCCGGGCCCGTCGACGGGGTCGTGCACCTGGCCGGGGCCGGCGTGGGCGACAAGCGGTGGAACCCGGCGCGCAAGCAGATCATCCTCTCCAGTCGGACCGACGGGACGCGCCTCCTGGCCACGACCCTGGCCGCCCTGTCCACCCCTCCGTCGGTACTCGTCAGCTCGTCGGCCGTCGGGTACTACGGCGACCGTGGTGCGGACGTCCTGGACGAGGACTCCGACGCCGGCGTGGGCTTCCTCGCCGGCGTGTGCGTGGCGTGGGAGGAGGCTGCGGCCCCTGCAGCGGCGGCCGGCGTCCGGACGGTGCTCCTGCGCACCGGGATCGTGCTGAGTGCGGCCGGCGGCGCACTCGGCAAGCAGCTTCCCCTGTTCCGGCTGGGACTCGGCGGGCGCATCGGATCGGGCCGGCAGTACCGGAGCTGGATCACGCTCGACGACCAGGTGGCGGCCATCCTCCACTGCCTCGACGACAGCTCGTTGTCCGGCCCGGTCAACGCCACCGGACCGGAACCGGCCACCGACGCCGAGCTGGCCAAGTCACTGGGCGCCGTCCTGCACCGTCCCACGATCCTGGCCGTGCCCTCGACGGCGCTCAAGGTCGTGCTGGGTTCGGAGATGGCGACCGACATGGTGCTCTCCAGTCAGCGGGTCGTCCCGGCCAGGTTGCTGGCCTCGGGCTTCACCTTCACCCACACGGACCTCGACGAGGCGGTGGCGTCGGTGCTCGGGCGCTAGGGCCACGGGCCGGCCGGTGCCGACCCCACCTCCCACCTGCGGTGCCGGTGGGCGAGGGTGCAGTGGCGTTGCCCGTGCCCGGATCACAGCTCGTCGACGTAGGTGTCGGTGCCCACCACGGTGCGCAGGAACGGGGCGGCCAGGAGCAGGGCGGCCGGGCCGTCCGACTCGACGGCATCGGTGTAGGCGCGGATCCGATCGACGGCGTCCTCCACGTCGCCGTTGACGAAGAGGAGCTGCACCAGGCGGTCGGTGCCACCCGGCGACGAGCCGAGATCCATCGGTGCGTTCCGCTCCCCCTCGTCCGGTGCCGAGGGCACCCACGACGACGCCAGCTCGATCGAGGACCCGTCCAGGAGCCCGGGCAGCCGCGACGCGGCCAGGACGTCGTGCAGCGCGGACCCGGTGCCCGATGCGGCGTCCCACCACAGGACGACCAGGCCGTCGTAGCCGCGGTCGAGGGCCAGCTCGACCGGGACGGGGTCGTCGTCGCGGTAGGCCGTTCCCACGTAGTCGAAGGTCGACGTGTGGACGTGGGTCCGCTCGGTGAACCCGCGTCCGGTGGCGTACAGGTCGCGGACCTGGTGGATCGACCACTCGGCGAAGTGGTCGTGGTGGTGGCCCTGCTCCACCCAGTAGACGGCCACGTAGCTACCGGCATCGGTAGGCCGGGCGATGCTGCTCTCGGCCGGCCACCGCAGGTCCTTCATCGGCCGGGTGGCGACCCACCGGCTCCCGGCGAACAGCCAGGGCCCCACCATGCAGCCGCCGTAGTAGTGGTCCCGCTCGTACCAGCGGTTGTAGGCACGCTCGAATCCGGGCGACGGCTCGACGAGGGTGAGCAGCATGCTGCCCACCTTGACCGGATAGTCGTCGACCCCGCCGACGTCGAGTGGATAGCCCATGGTCGTCCTCCCCTGGTCCCCCGTCGACCCGGAACCGGGCCGTCAACGCCGACGAGCATCCCACGGGAGCGGCCGCCCGTCATCCGCCCGCCCCTCCGGCTCCGGGTGTCGTCCGCCGGCAGTCGTACCCGCCAGCCGTCCCGTCGAGCCGTTCCCGCCAGCCGTTCCCCGTCAGCCGGGCGCTGGCCCCGAAGGTGCCTCCGGCGGCACTCCCCTGCGCTGACGGACGAGCTTGTCGCCGGCGCCCGACTCGTCCTTGGCCCCCGCAACCAGTGGCGAGGTCGACAGCAGGAAGACCCCGACCACCACCACGACCACCGCGACCACCTCCACCGGTAGGCGCCAGCCGGCCGTCCGGAGCCGGTCGTGGAAGAGGTAGATGCCGATCAGCACGCTGACCACCGGGTCGATGATGGTCAGCGCCGCCTGGGACGCCGTCACCGGGCCGGCATGGAAGGAGCTCTGGATGAGGAAGAGTCCGATCACCCCGGTCGCCACCAGCGCGTAGGGGTCCCAGTCGGTGAACACGTGGCCCCACCCCTGGGTGACCAGGGTCGTGAACTGCTTGGTGAGCGCGGCCGACAGCGCGAACAGGACCGCTCCCGATGCGCCGAACATGGCCGCCCGGAACCAGCGGGGCCCGGTGAAGCCGAGGCCGGCGAAGCCCGCCGACGCGATGCCGATGACCACGAAGACCACGATCCAGGTGTGCCGGGTCGGGACCACGTCGCCGCCGCCGGGTGCCGACACCACGAGGAACGTGGCCAGTCCGCCGGCGGCGGCCGCCGAGCCGCCCCACTCCCGCCAGGTCAGGTGGTAGCGGAACCAGATGCCCAGGATCAGCACCAGGAAGAGCAGTTCGGTGGTGACGATGGGCTGCACCGAGCTCAGTTGGCCGAAGCGGAGCGCGCCGGCCTGGAGGAGGAATCCCACGGCGATCATGGCCAATCCGGCGAACCAGATGGCGTTGGACAACGCGTGCCGGATCAGCCGGATGCTCATCACGGTGTCGGCCGGAGCGTTCTGCACGCCGATCCGCTGGAAGATGGCGCTCAGCGCGTTGGCCAGTGCCGCCAGCACGGCGAGGACGTAAGCCACCTCCAGTGTCTACTCCACGACCGACCCACGGCACCCGACCCACGGCACC
>Ga0209698_10002466_pt1 | contig 20951 bp, 16 predicted proteins | sample LitLauG_LLR_2012_FD_187203 | JGI IMG/M metagenome (GOLD analysis project Ga0209698, IMG submission 187203) | Freshwater sediment microbial communities from Pennsylvania, USA - Little Laurel Run_MetaG_LLR_2012 (SPAdes) (version 2) | ecosystem: Environmental > Aquatic > Freshwater > Creek >...
CCCCGGAGTTCTACTACGGACTCACGCCGGCGCTCGAACTCGGGGTCTATGTGCTTTCGGCCGTTGATCGCGGGCACACGGCGCACGTCGACGGGGAGAAGCTGCGGCTGAAGTTCATTGCGCCGCACGATGAGTCGCAAGGTGCGTTCTGGGGGGTCAACCTGGAGCTCGGGCGCAGCGACCGGGCGGTGGCCGAGCAGCCGTGGAACTACGAACTGAAGGGCATCTGGGGCGATCGCATCGGCCCTTGGCTGGTGGCGTTCAACGTCAATGAAGACGCGTCATTGTCTTCCCATGGCGAGCCCGCCACCCTCGAAGTGGACGGCAAGCTCGCCTACGGGGTCACCCGCGAGACGCAACTGGGGATCGAGGCCTACAGCGAGCTAGGCCAACTCCGGTCACCGGGTGGACTATCGGGCCAAAGCGAGGTCCTGTATGCCGTTCTCGATGGCACATTGGCGGGGATGGACTTGAACGCCGGCGTCGGGCGGGGGCTGACCACGAAATCCGACGGTTGGGTGTTCAAGGCCGTCCTCGGCTTTCACTTCTAAGCTGACGTGGCGGACTTGCGAACTACGTGCTGGCACGGCAGGTCGGGGGCAGGTCATCGATCCAGATGCCTTCGGTCCCACGCTTGCATCACCGGGCGGAGGTACCTTGTGCGGCTCGTTGCGGAAGCAAAAGCACGCCGGTGACGATGACACCCAGCAGTATCAGCGTTGCCAGCAGGCGGCTTACGCCAAATCCGCCATCGCTGAGCGGTTTGTCCAGAAGGTCTCCCAGGGTCGCGCCCAGCGGGCGTGTCAACACGAAGGCGGCCCAGAATAGCAACGCGTGCGAGCAGTTCTTGCAGAAATAGTAGAGCGCTGCTACGACAGCCAAACCAGCGCCGAAAATCAATGCGCCGTGTTCATAGCCAAGGCCCATGCCGCCGCGGTCGGTGCCGGCCGCCCAGTCGCCCAGCGCGGTTCCGAGGGTCTGCGAAAAGAGGATCGTGACCCAGTAAAACCATTCAACCTTGGGCGTCGTCACGCTTAGTACCGATACGTTGCCCTCGGACCAGTACCAGGCGACGAGACTGGCGAGCAGCATCGTGGCGACGATGGCCACCCCACCGGGGTAGCCAATTGCCAGCGAGCGATCAGCAAAGTCCGCCAGCGTGGTTCCCAGTGTGGTCGTAGCGATTATCGTCGCCCAATAGAGGAAGGGGCGGAACCGGTCGGCTTTGATCTGGGCCGAGACCAGGCCGATGAAGAACACGGCGAATATCGCCGTCCCAACCAGGTAACCCAGGTCGAGGGACATTGTGACCCAGTCGCCGCCGGTTTCACCAAGCGTCGTCGCAACGACCTTGATGAGCCAGAATCCGAGGGTCACCGCGGGAACCTTGCCCACTGAATTTTCCGGTCGTGCGCCAACCTTGTCCATCGTTCATCTGCCCTGAAGTTGTCAAATCCCGTTCGGTTCGGATCGTGATTGCCGTACCTGAATGCAGCCTATCGCAAACCTGAAAGCACCCTTAATAAATCCTTGATCCGCGCCTCAGGAAACGCCATTCGTGTACCGGGTATCGCCGTGCAGGCCACGCGCACGTGCGCAGGGTGCGCATCGCTGGAGGATAGCAATTGAGGCAATTTCCCATACACATTGCCGGCATGCCGCTGCTGGTGGCGGGCGTGACCTGCCTACTTCAGCTCGTAGGTTAGTACCGTGAAGGTATCGTCGAAATAGCGATTGGGATAGAAGTTCGCGACGGTTTTGTTGATCTTGCGGGTCGGATCCACGGTACCCTCAGCCGTCACGAGATAGATCGACTTGGTGGCCGGGTCTAGCGCCATCGTGCGCGCATAAGGGCGGGTCGTGGTCGCTTCCAACAGGCGGTATTCGTCCGGGCTGCGCTGCTCGTAGGCGACCAGGTTGGCGTCGACACCGTTGGACGTATAGACGCGGTGCGCCGCGGCATCAAAGGCTACGCCGTCGTTGCCGCGACCGATATCCAGCATCGCGACCGGCCGCCCGTTCTGAGTGTCGAAAACGGCCAGCACGGGCCGGCTACCCCGGCAGCCGACAAACAGCCGCCGTCCGACGGTGTCCACGGCCATTCCCGTGGGTTCTTCGCAAGGCGCCGTCGGCCAGAGCGCGTCCACCCGGTGCTTTCGTGCGTCAACCCTGGCGATCCGATTTCGGTCGCGCAGGGCCACGAAAAGCATGCCCGTGCCGTCGGCAACTGCTGCGTCTATCTTCTGGCTATCGATCGGTACCTCGCCGCTCGGCGCGCCGGTTCTGGCATCGAGGAAGGCCAGTTTTCGGCTGTCGCCCATCGTGATCGCGAGTTGGCCGGTGGCAGGGTCGTAAAAACCCGCATCTGCATCTTCCCCGATCTTCATTCGACCTAACGACCGCAAGGTGGAGAGTTCGAACGCCGTCACACTTCCGTCGTTATTGGTCGTATAGCCGCGATCGAATTGCGGAACCAGGGTTATGGCGTTCGCATCCTCGGATTGCGCGATGACGCTGACGATCTTCTGGGCATGCGTGTCATAGACGACGGCGCCGGCGCCGCGCCGGGCGATGAACAGGTAGTTGCGCGCCGCATCAAGCGCGAGATAGTCCCACTCGGGGTTTGCGCCGGGCAGTACCACTGCAGAGGTGAGCCGATGAAACTGCTGGCCATGAGCAAGGCAAGACATCCCCAACAGCGCGATAATGGCGCATGTGGTTCGAAAAGCGGGGAACCGTGCCATGATCAGTGCGCGATACTAGCCGCTGCGCCTGCGGCGGCCGGCTTCGCAAGGATCTCGTAGCGCAACAGTGCACCACCGGGTTTGCCGTCGCCTGGCGAGGCGGCGACGATCAACTGACCGAGTTCGCGAACCAAAATACCGGTCTTGGCGCCGGGAGCCGATGCGATCCGTGCAAGTTCCTCGTATTTTTCGGGGCCACGCTGGGCAAAAACGCCAATATAGCCTTCGCCGCCAAGCGCGTAGGCGCGCTGGTTGTCCGCGTCCCAGATGACTTGGTCGCAGTGCTCAGGGGCTTTGAAACTCGCGACTGTGCGGCCCGAGTCGGCATCGAGAACGATCATCGTCCCGGGCTTGCGCGCCACGACGAATAGTCGATGTGCCTGCTCGTCGTAGGCCATAGGCGCACTTTGCTGGGCTTCCTTGATGGGCCACGTGTCGAGCACGAGCATTTTTTCCTTATCCACGACGGCAACGTAGTTCTTTCCTGTCACTGTAATAAAAAGCTTGTTGCCCTTGCTCTGTATGCCCATGGCTTCCACCTTGTCGGTGTCGAACTTCAAGTCTCCAAAACGCTGCAGGCTCACGGGGTCGATCGCCGACAGGTACGTCTGCTGCATCTTGGCGTCGCGGCCGCCGCTGACGATATATAGCCTCCGGCGGCTTGCGTCGTAGCCGATGGCATCGGCGCCGGGTGCCGGCAGTGTGATGTTCGCTGTTACCTTGTTGCTGGTGGCGTCTATTACGCGCGTGCGCATGTCGCCGCCCGTGTCCGTGACGATCAGGCGGTTCTTCTCCGGCACGAAGAGTATCCCATGCGGCGTATGGACCACGCCCTTCAGGCTGGCCTGCATTTGCAGCGTGCGCAGATTGAAAATATCCAGCGTGCCGTGGTCCTCGGCGGCAAGCCAAAGCCGATTGCTTTTCATGTCGTAATCGAAGTGGTCGAAGTCGCCGGTGTAGCCGGGCAGTTCCGTCCGACCGTCCGGACGCAGAGTTAGCTCCTGTGCCGCCGCCGAGCATGCTGTGGCGGCCAAGGCGACCATGCATGCGACGCCTGCAATAGCATTTTTCATGATTGCCATCTTCAGAGCGCTAGTTTGCGCGATCAAACAGTTTCGCATAGCTGGGAATCCGTTTGGCCAGGTCGTCGCGCAGCGCGGCCGCCTTGCCCAGGTATTCCATTTCTGCCGAACTCGTGCTTGGATCCTTCGGGTTGCGGAAGGCGAAGACGATCAAACCTACGTTGGCACCGGCCGCGTCGCGCAAGGGCATCTGGACGACGAATTTGCGGTCCTTGTCCTTGGTGCGGTGCCAGCGCGGATCCAGGATCGTGATGCCCTTGCGGATGACGTCAATGTCATCCGGGTCGTCCGGGTTGCCAACGCGCTCCGGATAGGAACCCGCGAACATCGTGTATAGGTCCTGCGCGCCGGGCGGCACGCCGTGAAAGGTTACGCTCAGCAGTTCCGGGTGCTGCGCCATGGTCTCGTCGGCTAGTACCTGTGCGGCGATTCTGCCTGCCGGCGCCGCCCAGTTCTTCTTTGTCGCCTCTTCGGCACGGACCGTGCCGGCCGCCAGCATCACGCCCATTGCGATGCAAGCCACATAAGCGGGAGACCCCACAAGGGCAATACCGGCCCGCCGGGTCTCGGTCGCGGATGATTCCATTGCGCTCTCCAGTTGTTGATGGACGGCTGTCGCACCGTCCAATGATGATCAACAGCAATTTGCGCCCTTCGATCGGGCACTTCATCGAGGGCCTGCAGGCAATCTGCCCGGCTCGCCCCGACCTCTCTTTGCCCGGCAGGCTACGATCCCTTCCTAACTCCATCCTGAAGCAATCCTGAATTTGCATTTAGGCGGCGCGGGCGGAATTTGGGCTACCATTTCCGCACCATGAAGGCGCTCATCGTCGAAGATCAGGAACGGCTGGGCTTGTTTCTTGAGCGCGGTCTGAAGGAATGCGCCTATACCGTCCAGCGTGTCGGCACCTGCGCAGCTGCCATGGAGGCTTTGGCCGAATCAAGCTTCGATGTCATCTTGTTGGACTTGAGTCTGCCCGACGGCGACGGTCTCGATGTGCTGCGCCGCTGGCGCGCCAGCGGCTTCAATGAGCCGGTCCTGATTCTCAGCGCGCGCGATTCCGTCGAAGACCGCATCAGGGGACTCGATGTCGGCGCCGACGATTACCTGCCCAAGCCGTTCAGTTTCGAGGAACTCCTGGCGCGGGTCCGCTCCCTGGTGCGGCGCCGTTCCAAGACCAAGCAGGTAGTGCTGGATTATCGCGGCGTGCGCGTCGACCTGCTCAGCCATACGGCGCACCTAAACGACCGTGAAATCGAACTCACAAGCCGCGAATACGCGTTGCTTGAAGTGTTCATGCAGAACCCCGGCCGCATCCTGACGCGCACTTTCATTTCGGAGAAGATCTGGGCGTCGAATTATGACGTCGACACGAATCTGCTGGACGTCTACATGAGCCGTTTGCGTGCCAAGCTCGAAATGCCGGATGGCAAGCCGCTTTTCAAGACAGTACGCGGAGTCGGATACCAGCTCATATGAACTCCATCGGGTCGCGCATCACGCTTTGGTACATGGTGACCGTCACGGCGACGCTGGCCTGCCTGTTCCTTGCCGGGCATTTGCTGCTGTCACGCTATCTCGTCCACCAGCTCGATGTCATCAACGAGGGGCAGTTCAAACAATTGCAGTCCGTTCTGGGTGTCAACTATGCCGAACTGAACCCACACACGATTGATGACCGCATTCGCGAGGTGACCGAGTCCGCTTCGGCGCTCTTCTATATCGACATGCATGGACCGATGGACAACCGGTTTTTCCGCTCCAACAACCTGCATGGTCAGACTATTCCGGACATTCCCGGCCAGCGCGTCTACACGGTCGACGTCGATGGGGTCGGGGAAATGCGCGTCGGTGAATTCCTGATGCCGCCTTTCGAGGTCACGGTCGGCACTCCCATGGCACCTTTGCGCGACGTCATGATCGGGTACCGGAAGATATTTTTGGCGCTGATCATCGCCGTAATGATCGTCAGCATGGCGGTGGGTTATGCGCTCAGCCAGATCATGTTGCGACCCATCCGGATCATCCAGGCCACGGCCAACCGAATCCGCTCGGATAACCTGAACGAGCGCATACCGGTGGGCAAGGTACAGGATGAGATATCGCGGCTGGCGCATTTGCTCAACCAGATGTTCGACCGCTTGGAACACTCCTTCGCCGAAATTCGACGCTTCACAGCCGATGCTTCGCATGAAATCAAGACGCCGCTTTCGCTGGTGCGCCTGCACGCCGAGCGCCTGCTGGTCAACAGCGATCTGGGTCCAGCGCAGCGCGAACTCGTCCACGTGCAGCTCGAGGAAATCGCGCGAGTCAGCCGCATCATCGAGGAACTGCTTTTTCTCTCGCGCGCCGACGCCAAGGTTGTCACGGTCGAATCGCGGGTCCAGGATCCCGAATACTTCCTGCGGCAGTTCGCGCAGGACGCCAGCGCGCTGGCCGAGCATCAGGGGTCCAAATTCCAGTACTCGCACCAAGGCCGGGGCAATATCCCATTCGGCGAACAACGCATGCGCCAGGTGCTGCTAAACCTGCTCGCCAACGCGATCAATGCCTCGCCGCCGGGCGGCCTGATCCGACTGCAGTCCGTGCTGGATCCGTCCTTCTGGCGGCTGGTCATGAGCGACGAGGGCCCGGGGCTTGATGCGGCGCAGCGAGCGCGACTGTTTGAGCGCTTCGTGCGCTTCAACAAACCGGGAAGCGACGACTCCGGCACCGGACTGGGTTTGGCAATTTGCCGCAGTATCGTGCAACTGCACCAGGGCAGCATCCATGCAGAGGCAGGTGCCAACGGTTGTGGCTTGCAAGTGGTCATCGAACTGCCCTCAGCGACCATCTAGTCTGCCCTTGGCGCACGTGCGGCGCCAAACGCGTGTCCTGGCGTTCTGAATCCGAATTTAACTTCGGGACAGGAACAATTCAGGAAGCCGCTCTAGGCTTGCGCCAAGTTTCCATAATAAAGACAGCAAGGAGAGGCGATGAAGCACTTGGCGTGCCTCATGATCGGTGCCGCATTTGGCCTGCCGGCGGCAGCACAGATACCCGTGAAGATCTACGGCCAGGAACTCATCGACGAAGCGGTGGCCGCGCATCCGGAACTGCTGGTCGCGATGATGCATGTGAAGCCACCGATGGCCAGCGACAACATCATTATTGCGTCCAACATCGGCCGTCTGGGCAAGCTGGCCGATGAGGACGACATGCGGGTCATCGACACGGGCAAGAGCAACCTGGAGCTTGCCGCCGGCGGTACGCGATTTGAGGTCGAACTCGTGCTGCAAGACGTCACGGGTGCGACGATCGGCGCTTTGGGCTTGGTATTTCCGTTCAAAGAAGGCGCCGACAAAGCGGCCCTGGAGAAGCGCGCCGGACAGATCCGCGATGCCATGCGGCGGCATATTTCTACCGTCGGCGATCTGATGCTTGCCTATCCGTCGGATCCGGCCGTGACGACCAAGACGCATGCCGCCAAGCTTGTCGAGCAATTGCTGGCGCGGCATCGCGATCTGCTGTCCATAAGCGTGCAAGTCAAAGTCCCGGGCCGAAGCGCCAGCAGCGTGCTGGCATCGAGCTTCGGGCGCTTGGGTACGCCAACGAGCGAAGCCGACCTTGCGGTGCTCAAGACCGGTGAGCCCATTGTGCGGCTGGATGCGACAGCAGCGCGATGCGAAGCCGTCGCGGTCTTGCAGGACAAGGCGGGGTCGGCGATCGGTGTGCTCAATGCCGGATTCGCCGCGCAGGGTAGCGGAGCGCGGGGCGAGTGCCTGCGTGCCGGGATGTCGCTGCGCGACGAATTGGCGCAACAAATTACGTCTCTGGAAAAGCTTGTGGCACTCGATCCGTAGTCGGCGGGCGGCTTGCAGTCGCAGAAAAATCGGTGAATGACCCCTGGTCAGGCGCGCGCAGATGCGCCGCCGGGGATCGATGATTTCACTTCAAGGAGAGAGCCAATTGAAGCACACACCTCTAACTTCCAGTTGCGCCATGCGGGCCCTGGCGCTGCGCGTATCCGCGCTGGCCGGCGTGGCCCTGTCGGGGCAGGTCAATGCACAGGCGCTGCCTGAAGGTGCCCCGGCACCAGAGGCGGCCGCGTCCGAGGCGCCTGCTGCGCTTACTGCCATCATCGTGACGGGATCGAATCTGCCAACACTGCCCGATGAGGTTGCGGTGCCGGTTAGCGTGCTGGGCGCTGATCAAATCGATCAAGCCGGCGTCAATTCCAATGTTCTGGAGGTGCTGCGCAAGTCCGTGCCGTCCTTCACGGGGCGAAGCAATGCCGGCAACAGCAATGCCAACAACAACAACCAGAATACGGCGGGCGGTTCGCAATTGCAGTTGCGCAACCTCGATACGCTGGTGCTCGTGAACGGACGGCGCGTTGCGGCAAGCGGCATCAATGCCATCGGCGGAAAGAATTTCGTCGATGTGAACCAGATACCGGCGTCCTCGATCGATCGAATCGAGGTCCTTACCGACGGTTCGTCGGCCATCTACGGATCCGATGCCGTCGGCGGTGTCGTGAACATAATCCTGAAGTCAGACGTCCAAGGATTCGAAGCCGGCGGGCGTCTCGGATTCGCGGGCGGGGGCGGATACAAGGAGCGGTCGGGCTATCTGGTAGGTGGCGGAAGGCTCGGCAGCACCAAACTCACCGCAACGTTCAGCAGTTCCCACACGGACCCGCTGTTTCAAAATCAGCGTGCCTTCAGCTCGCCTTCCCCGCTGGCGGGGCGGACCTCGTCCGTTCCCCAGGCCATCGGCTACGGCGGCCAGAGCCCCGGCGCGCTGCTGGCGCCCTCCCTGGATTCGCCGCGCGAAACCAATCCGACCGGGACGGGCGCCACGGCCACCTCGGTGTCGGCGCTGATCGCCAACGGCACCTACGTGGTGTCCTCGCCCAAAGGGGCACAAGCATCCTACGACCTGTCGCAGTTTCAGACGCTGCTGCTTAAACAAGACCAGGACTCGCTGGTGCTCAACGCCGAATCCGAACTATTGCCCGACGGACACCTGACGGCTTTCGGCGACGTGCTTATCTCGCACAATAAGAGCTTCACGCAGTTCACACCCATCGACACGCTCGTCACGGTGCCCGCCGGATCCCCCTATAACCCGCTGACCACGGCGTTTGCGCAGGTGCAATTTGGGGACACGGCACTGCCGCACCAGTTCTTCGACACCTCGGACGCCGCACGCATCACGGCCGGGCTGCGTGGCGACCTGGGCAGCGGGTGGCAATGGGAGGCGGGTACCGTATTCAGCCAGAGCCTGCTGACCCAGGACCAGACCAATCTAATTTACAAGCCTAACCTGGCGCGCGCCATAGCCGGCGGCTTTGACTCGGCCGGCGCCCCGCTCGCCGGCGGCGCCTACAGCCTGGTCGTGCCGGGCTTCAATGAAGCCAATTCCCTGGTCGTGCAACCGGCGGTCGACCCCTTCGCCCGGGCGGGCGGTGTCATCGGCGGATCGCTCGCGAATCTGTACGGCACGGAAACCATCAAGGCCTCGAGCCGCCTTGCATCTGCCGATGCCAAGGTCTCCGGATCGCCCTTTACCATGCCAGCCGGCAAGTTCGGACTGGCAGCGGGTTTGGCGGTTCGGCGCGAGGCCGAGGCCGGCTACACCGATCCCAATGGCAACAATACCGGCCCGACCGCGCAGCGCTGGATCGGCGGCACCTATGCGGATCCCTTCAGCTCGAGCCGCCATATCAGTGCGGCATTCGTGGAATTTCGCGCGCCGCTGGCGAGCGCCGACCACAGCCTGCCGGGGGCGCATGCATTGGACCTCATAGGGGCGGTGCGCGCGGAGCACTACAGCGACGTGGGCGGGTCAACGGTTCCCAAGGTCGGATTCCGCTGGCAGCCGGCCAATCCGGACCTGACGCTTCGAGGTACCTTCGCAAAATCGTTTACCGCACCGACGCTTTACAACCTGACCGGCCCGACCGACACGCGCATCGTCGGTACCGGCGTCGTGCAGTCAGCTTTCGGCATCGCCGGCGATGCCATCAACGGTGAAGATGGCAACAATCCGAAACTGGCCCCGAGCAAGACCAATTCATATTCGCTCGGATTCGCCTTGCGTCCGGCGTCGATGCCGGGATTGGACGTGACGGTGGACTATTCCGACATCCGGCAACAGGGATTCCCGGGTGGCATCGGCTTTACGAACATCCTGCAAAGTATCGACCAGATGGGGTCGGCTTCGCCGTTCTACAGCAACTTGGCCATGGGAAATTTCCCCGGGGCCACGGGCGCGACGCAGCCGTTTGCGGTGCCGGGTTCCTTGAGCGCGTACCTGCGCGGCGGCGGAAATTCCCTGAACTTGTATGCCATCGACCAGTTCCGCAACTTGGGCGGTGTTCAGGAGCGGTCGATCAACCTGGCAGGTGAATACGAGTTGCGCCTGAAGGAAATGGGCGTAGTGACTTTCGCAACGAATGGGGCGATATTCCTGCACTACCTCTTCCAGGCACTGCCCGGCCAGCAGTTCTACGAATATGCGGGATATGTGACCAATGGCGGCACTGGCGTGCAGGGCACGGTCCCCAAGTACCACTTCTATTCCTCCGTCAACTGGAATATCCAAAAATTCGACCTGACCGTGGGCAACAATTTCCTGTCGGCCGTAAGCGACATCGGACCCGGCGGCATCGTCTTTGCCACGAGCACGACACTCAAAACAAAGCCGGTGCCCAGCTACCTGAGTTGGGATCTGCGCGCCGCCTATACGCAGGACGCTCCCAATCCGAAGGTGCAACAAATCAAGGGCTGGAGTGTCGCGCTCGGCGTCAACAATATTGCCAACCGCATGCCGCCGCTTGCGACGCAGGCTTATACAGACAACAATGCGGACGTGTCGACCTACTCGCCGATTGGCCGCCTCATGTATCTCATGGGATCCGTGAAGTTCTGATTTTCGACTTGAATAAATTCCACGTCGTCGCGCCACAAAGTTGCCCGCAATGGTGCGCCAGGTGCAGCGGCCTTTAACGAACCCGCGCGGCACCACGAACACAGAACGCCAATCGAAGAGCGGGACCCCCGCCGATCCACGCCCAGCGCAATGAACAGTGGACTTTATCCCGAACGCCGGTCGTCAAGGGAGAAAGCGCAACGCCCCGGAAGCGACGGGAGAGGCGGCAGCAATTTTCGATGATCGGCCGATGGCAATGGCCTGCATTCGTATGCACGGACAGCTTTGAGCGAACGCGACGGCGTTTTGGCATTGGCGCTCGATGCCAGCTTGTTCGCCGCATCAAGGAGTGGGTCGGCCTGACTTCGGGATCTTGGTTCTTGGGCTCAGCAAGGACTACCAGGAAGTGCTTATCGCCTGAAGCTAATTACCCCATCGATAAAGTGGAAAAGTATCGAGATGCTTATCGATGAAAATGCGCAGCTCAAGCCGCCGCCCGATCGAAAATAACGAGCGAAACAGCGTGTCAGACCTGCGCGGCGTTTCCGCGTCATTGACGAAACGCAGGTAATCAGCGACCGTCGTGAGGAAGCGCACTACTCGAGGCGAATCCATCGTCTTGAATCCGCCAACGTTCCTTCGCGTTGGATTCCTTTATCTGCATCGTCGTGACGAAGGAGATTGAGGATGGCGACTTTCAAATTCGCGCAGTACGGCATCGCGCTCTTGCTCACCCTCGCCGCCGTATCGAACGGTGCGTCAGCGGGTCAAATGGGCCCCTCGCAGTCCGAACTCGATCACTCCGCGGCTTCGACGGACTCTTGGTTGATGACGAACAAGAGCTATGACGGCCAACGCTATGTGGCCCTCGATCAGATCAACAGGAATAGCGTAAGCGGCCTCAAGGCGGTTTGCACCTTCGATACCGGGGTGCAGGCACCGGCGCAATCGTCGCCGCTGTTATACGACGGAAGAATCTATTTCACTGCAGCGCAAACCACGGTGGCGATCGATGCCACAACGTGCAAGGAAATCTGGCGCAATGAGTGGAAGCCCAAGGGCAAATTCCTGTCGCCGGTCAATCGTGGCGTCGGGATGAAGGATGGACGCCTCGTTAGGGGAACCTCGGACGGCTATCTGATCGCGCTATCCATGGCGGACGGCACATCACTGTGGGAACACCAGATTACGAGCTACGAAGAAAGCCATTATCTGAGCATGCCCGCAATGGTGGTCGACGACGCCGTCGTGTATGGCACGGCCGGTGCCGATTGGGGAGGGCAAGGGTGGATCGGCGCCTTCAAGCTCCAGGACGGCACTGAAATCTGGCGTTATGCCGCGCTTCCGGCGCCGGATTCCCCGGCGTCAAAGTCCTGGGGTTCGGCCGGTGCCATCGCGCACGGCGGCGGAAGCTTCTGGACTCCGGTTTCGGTCGATCGCAGCAGGAACATTGTCTACGTACCCACGGGGAATCCGGCGCCGGATTTCTTCGGCGAGGTGCGTCCGGGCGACAACCTGGGAACCAACACCGCGATCGCCCTGGACCTCAAATCCGGCAAGCTGATCTGGGCCAGGCAATTCGTGGCACACGATACGCACGATTGGGACCTTTCACAGACGAGTCCGTTGGTTGAGGCAAACGTCAAGGGAAAGCAACGCGATATCGTCATCGTCAGCGGCAAGGACGGTCGCCTGCGCATCGTCGATCGCGTCACGCCCGAGGTTCTCTATGACGTGACCATCTCGCAGCAGGAGAATGCCGAAACGCTTGCCAGCGTCAGCCCGCGGCACGTCTGCCCGGGCCTGCTCGGCGGACAGGAGTGGAGCAGCAGCGCTTACGACCCGACGCGGGGCTTGGCATTCTCACCCATGGTGAACTGGTGCGGCACGGTGACCCACGAGGAAGCACCGCCGGATTACAAGCCGGGCGTTCACTTTTATGGCGGAAAAATTGCGCAGGACCCGCTGGAACAGGCGCGCGGAATTTTGGCGGCTGTCGATGTCGCTTCCGGTTCTGTGCGCTGGAAGATGGAGGCGCCGGCTCCGATGCTCGCAAATGTCACGGTAACTTCCGGGGGCATCGTTCTGGCAGGCGATCTGAAGGGAAATCTGTACGCGGTCGACGAGGACAACGGCAAGGTGCTGCTGCGCTATTCGCTACCCGGGTCCGCGGGCGGCGGCATATTCACGTACATGCTTGCGAATCACCAATACCTGGCAGCAGTTTCCGGCTCAGTCTCGGCCTTCTTTGGTGGCGGCACGGATACCGTCAAACTCACCGTGTTGGCGCTGCCTTGAATTGCAATTCGAATGCATCTTTACTGCTTGGACCGGAACCGTGAGTGACAAGGCTTGGCGAATGCTTCCAGGAGCACTGTATTGATGACGGATCCCGCGCTTGCCAGCAGACGAATCGACCAACTGGGAGGGCAATAATTATGGACACGGACACTTCACCCCGTCATCATGCATTTGAGCGTCACGCGGGCTTTGCAGCGGAAGCGACGAAAGACATCGCCGGAGCGCTGAACGCACTGCTCGCGGATTTTTTTGCCCTGTATATGAAGACGAAAAATTTCCACTGGCATGTCAGTGGTCCACATTTTCGCGACTATCACCTACTCTTCGACGAACAGGCGGAGCAGTTGTTCGCCACGACCGACGCAATTGCCGAGCGGGTTCGCAAGGTCGGGGGTACGACCTTGCGGTCGATCAGCCATGTCAAGCGCTTGCAACGCGTGTTGGACAATGATGCGGAATATGTCACGCCGCTGGACATGCTGGCCGAACTGCGCGAGGACAACGCCCGGCTCGCGCAGCGCATGCGGGAGACGCATGGCGTCTGCAGCGGGCACGGCGATGTCGCAACAACGAGTCTGCTAGAGGTCTGGATCGACGAGGCCGAGCGGCGTGCGTGGTTCCTCTTCGAGGCCTGTCGGCCTGCCGAATCGGCCGGTCGGTGAGCGATTCGATTCATCGGTGCATTGCATCGCGGGGTGAAAGTTTGGGTGGCAAGCGCTTTACGGCGCGCGAAGCGGCATGCGTGCTGAGCGTGTGTGCAGTTCCTATTGAAATAGGGGAGAAGTCCATGCAAAGCAAGGAGGGCGATCAGGCGGTGTTTGAGCATATCGAGCGCCTCGTGACCGAGGAACATCACCTATTCGAGAAGGGCGCACTTGAAGAGGTCGATGCCAAGCGGCTGAAGTCCCTGCAGGTCGAACTGGACCAATGTTGGGATCTGCTGCGGCAGCGGCGCGCCAAGCGTGAAACGGGTCACGCCGCCTCAGAGGCGCAAGTGCGGCCGGCCGAAGTGGTGGAGCGCTATCGGGGGTGAGGCGCAGCCGTGCGGATCGCCGGGGCAGCACCTGACGGGAAAATGGCGTCGGCCAGTAGCATTCGACAATATGAGCACATACAAGCTACCGACTTACTTCATCTCGCACGGCGGGGGGCCGTGGCCGTGGATGAAGGAACAGCGTGACGGACCCTACCGCGAACTGGCGGCGGCCCTTGAAAAATTGCCGGGGCAATTGGAATCGGCGCCATCGGCCGTGCTGATGATCTCGGCGCATTGGGAGGAGCCGGCGTTCACCATCATGGCGGCTCCGGCGCCATCTATGCTGTACGACTATGGCGGCTTCCCCGCTTACACCTACCGGATCAAGTACCCGGCCCCGGGTTCGCCCTTGCTTGCGCGCCGGGTCAAGCGCCTTTTGGAGGACGCGGGCATGGTCGCGGCGTTGGATGATAATCGCGGCTTCGATCACGGCATGTTCGCGCCGATGGCCGTGATCTACCCGGACGCCGATGTTCCGGTTGTGCAACTGTCTCTGAAGGAAGGGCTGGACCCTGTCGAGCACTTGGCGCTGGGGCGCGCGCTGGCTGCGCTTCGCGACGAAGGCATTTTGATCATCGGCAGCGGACTGAGCTATCACAACCTGCGCGCCTTCGGGCCAGCGGCCAAAACGCCTTCAGCATTGTTTGATGATTGGCTGCAGCGCGTGTTAATCGAGAGTCCCCCCCGGCAGCGCGCCAGCGATCTTGTCAATTGGGAGGCCGCTCCATCGGCACGGCAGGCGCACCCTCGGGAAGAGCATCTACTCCCGTTAATGGTTGCCGTGGGCGCAGCCGAGTTTGATCCAGCGATACTGGTTTACCACGAGAAAAACTTTATGGGTGGGCTTACGGTCTCTAGCTTCATGTTCGGCCAAAAAGGCGATCCTCAAAAAATGGCACGCCAGGCATGAATACAAAGAGTGGACGCGGATCCCGTACTTGCAAAAGTCGGTAGAGGCGCAGCTGAATTCAAGGCTTGCCAATCCGTGTGCACGTTTTCCGGCGTGATACGAGCTACCAGATCATCGAGTTGCAGCCGCAATACCAGGCGCTCAATGGGCTCGGCCAGCGTCGCAAACAGCGCCGGACCCGGTGGCGAGCTGCGCCGCATTTCGCCCCACATCTGCGCCGGCGTAAGAGGGGAGTCGCTGCGCAGCAGCTCGCGCACGACAATCGTTTCGAATTGGGTCGCCGCACCATCATGTGGCTGGCGAATGATGTCGCCCACCACCCTTCGCAGCGACTCGCTGTAGAGGCGTCCAGCTGCCGCCACAGGCGGAACGTACACTTTGAGGACGTTGGTCTGAAGGTCGGACTGGGGTGCAGTTGCCACGGCGTTCACGAGAAAATCCTTCGGCCATTTTCCTTAACGTCGCCTTCTTGCATGATTTTCCTGATTACGCTGCCTCGCGAATTCGCATCTCAATGTGCAGGCCCGCGGCCGTGACCATGTTCACGAGCGCATCGAGCGCAAAGAGGTTGATTTTTCCTCTCATCAGGTCCGAGACACGGGGCTGAGTGACACCAAAGAGCCTGGCGGCCTGGGTCTGGCTCAATTGGGTGCGGGTGATGTGATCCTTCAGCGCTGCCATCAGCACAGAACGCAACTTCATGTTTTCTGCTTCCTCGGGCGTGTCCTCGATCGCATCCCATACGTTGGCAAATCGCTGCTTGCTCATTGGCCCAACTCCTTCATCACTTCGCGGCAACGTCTGGCTGCGATGTCCAGGTCCGCCTTGCTCGTCCTCTCTGACTTTTTCTGGAGCCACTGAAGGACATAAGCGGCATCGGCGAACTTCGCCAAATAGATGATCCGGAACGCGCCTGCGGCGTCCCGAATTCGAATTTCCTGGACGCCTTGGCCCACATTGGCTTGCGAACCGGCATTGGAGAATTATTCAAATATTTGTATCTCACGAGCAATTTGTTGTTTATCTTGGCAGCTCTTGCCCCTAGGGTGCCACAGGGACTTTGAAGGGACTTGCTGAGTACAGAACTGCCTTGCACAGAAGTGAATCGTCGGACCGGCGTCCGACAGAATGATTAATATAAACAATACGTTGCGCGTGCCAACCCAGCCACGAGCCAAGGGGCCGTGGGTTCGTATCCCGCCGGTCGCGCCAAATAATTATTATTAAATTCAACGTTTTGCAGAGATGCAACGCCTTTTTCTGCCCAAAAAATGGCTAAGGCACCGCCAGTGCGCCATTCAACGGAAAAATTACGGCTTGCGGGAAGTGGTCTGGCGCGTCTGCGCTGAGCCGATCTCCCATCGCGATTGCAATTCGCCGCAGATCGGGTGCGCGTACCGGCAACGGGAACCGGGTCGTAATGATGCGTGATCAGTAGCATCGTCCCGCCGCGGCGTCATTGACTCATGACGGCGAACTTGCGGCACTGCTAAAGGTCTTTGCTTGGACGGACACGCACCTAGCAAATATCAACCTGCCGACGGACGAACGGTCCCTGATCGGGCAAGGCTGTCTTGAATGGAATGTTGATCGACCAAATCGAAGGGGATGCTGGTCATACGCATGACCTCCTCATCAAGGATCAAGCCGAATGACTAGCAGGCGCTGAGAAATTCCCGCCATTTGGGTTTCAGGCAGGTCATGCGCCGACATGGTCGTCGCGGGGCTGGCATTTTTGGATGAGTGCACTTACGCTCGGAGCTGTGCATCGCTTCGTAAATGGCGCCACCAGAACGCTGCAGCGCGAGTGCCTGAATCGCCAACTTGAGCTATCAGTTGCTTACGAAATCGCGCACGAGTTGTTCAGCAATGCTCATCGATGAACGTCACACGTGCCATGGACATCGCAAAGAGAGTTTTGGTTCAAAGGCGCTGGTGCTTACTGCGAGCGCCGACTATTGGTCGACTGATCGCATTGGGCGGGGCGCTGCTTGCGCCCTTTGTTCAGGCGGCATCTTTGGACGCCTACGGAAGGCTGCCGTCGATCGAGCACGTTTCGTTATCACCGGATGGCACGCGGATCGCGTTCGTTCAGCGGGTCGGGATGCATCAGCAGCTGCAGATCCGCGCGGTGGCGGATCTGACACTCATCGCGAGCGCCAACGTCGATGATCTCAAAGTACGGGACGTTGAGCTAGTAGACGAGCGCCATTTAATGCTACTGACCTCGGCGACCATGGTGCCCGATGGCTACGGCGGACGGGAAGGGGAGTGGGGCCACCTGCTGATTTTCGACGTCGCGAAGGGCACGTGGAGCTCGGCGCCTGACCGCGCCAAGATCGTCGACGGCCCGGTCCAGGGTCTGCCACTGCTGGACGAGATTACCGGGCGGGTACAGGTACGTTACGTCAAGGGGCACACTGTGCTGTTCTTTCGTGCCTATTACCGCCTGGGCAAAGGACTCGTTCCTGCGCTTTTGAATGTCGACCTGGAAAACGAGCAGGAGCAGTTGATCTTCCAGTCGCCACTTAATTCGGAAGTACGCAGCCTGCGCTGGGCAGTCAGCGTGGATGGCAACTCCCTGGCTGAGCAAGAGTATTCCGAAAAAACAAAGCACTGGTCCTTATGCAAACTGGTGGACGGCGACTGGCAGGAAATCATCGGTGGCCAGTCGGAGCTCGATTTCCCGAAATTCCTCGGTTTCGGATCCAAGGACGACACGCTCCTTATGCGTTTGGGCGATGGCGGCGCCCCGAATTGGACTCCCGTGTCGATCAAGGACGGTACGTACAGTAAGCCGATTGCGCACGGCGACGGGCTGGAAGAACCAATAGAAGGCCGCGGCGGCGGCGTGATAGGGCGAATCGACCTAGTCGATTACCGGAGCTTCACGTTCCTCGATTCAAGCGTGCAGGCCCGCTGGGAGGCAGCGCTACGCGCGTTTCCTGACGATCACGTAAGCCTAGTGTCATTTTCTCGCGACCTAAAAAAGGGAGTTCTGCTCATCGATGGATGGTTCCATGGATTCCAGTACAGAGTCATTGATTTCGATTCTCTCAAATCCGATCTGCTGGGTCCGGTGTATTACGGTGTTCCGTATTTGCCGGTGCGCCGCATCGATTACCCATCGCGCGACGGCCTGCAGATACCAGCCTACCTGACCATGCCTTCCGGGCGAAAGACCAAGGGCCTGCCGCTCGTGGTACTAGTACATGGCGGGCCGATGGCGAGGGATACCGCGGAATTTGACTGGTGGTCTCAGGCGCTCGCAGATCAGGGCTACGCGGTGCTTCGGCCGAACTTCCGAGGGTCCACGATGGATTCGAAATTCGTCGCAGCCGGAATCGGGGAATTCGGACGCAAAATGCAGACCGATTTAAATGACGGTGTCCGCTATCTGGCAGACGAAGGAATCATTGATCCGGCTCGCGTCTGCATCGCAGGTGGAAGCTACGGAGGCTATGCCGCGCTCCAGGCCGCCACGAAAGATTCGGGCGTATTTCGCTGCGCAGTTTCCGTGGCTGGTCCATCCGATATGAAAGCGTTCCTGAACTGGGTCAACGACAGGCACCGTGATCGCGACAATATAGAGCAGCGCTCCTGGAGTCGGTTCACCGGCTTCCACGGACCCGACGATCCGGGGCTGGACCAGATTTCTCCAATCCACCACATTGACACCGTGCGAGCACCGATCCTCTTGATCCACGGCAAAGACGATACCGTCGTGCCCTACAGTCAGAGCGAGGGCATGTATGACGCGCTTCGCAATGCCAATAAGGCCGTTGAATTTGTCACGCTAAGGTACGAGGACCACTGGCTCTCCCGCAGCGAAACCCGGCTTGAAATGCTAAAGGCCTTGAGCGCTTTCTTGCATAAAAACAATCCAACGGACTGAATTTTCAACGGACTGAATTTTCCATCGGGCAAGGGCAGGCCTCTTGGGTGTGATTGCTTGTGGACGCGTTCACCGAATTTTCCGCGGGTCATTGCAAGTCCGTGTCTTTTTAGAGGCGAGGCGGGAATTGGGGGCAAGCACGCTTCACGCCTCGAAGTGAAGCGAAAGAGTCCTTCAAGGTCTTGCCATTGCAAGGCTGAATCTTGATTGAAACGACGGGAGTTTGCGCATGGCGCGGATTGACCAGTGTGTTGCATTTCTCTTCTGTCTCGTGATGTGCACGGGGGCCTGGGCCGATGGTGGCGAGGTTGCGCTTGGCGACCCGAACTGTCGGATCGTGAATATGGTTCCACGGCTACACGAAAAGGCGACCTGGTCGGGATCCTGCAAGGGCGGTTACGCAAGCGGAACCGGGGTGCTTCAATGGTATGTAGAAGATTCGCCGACGTCGAGATTCGAGGGGCAGATGGAAAAGGGGCTGCCCAATGGCGCCGGCGTGACCACCTATTCCTCAAACGACAGTCGCTACGAAGGGGAATATCGCGATGGAAAGCGGAACGGAAAGGGGGCTTTGACGATGGCCGGAGGGCTTCGAATCCGCGGTACGTTTGTCGACGACGAACCTAGCGGCGAAGTCGAGGCGGAGCGCAGCAATGGATATCACTACAAAGGCGGGTGGCGTGGCAGCAAGATGCACGGCACAGGCACGGTCACTTACGCCGACGGAATGAAATACACCGGAGAGTTCAAAGACGGGGCGCGTGAGGGATCGGGAATCGCGACCTTTCCAAATGGCATGCGGTATGAGGGAAACTGGAAGGACAACTACTTCGACGGCACGGGGGACATTGTCTATTCTGATGGCAGCAAGTATCACGGGGAATTCCGACATGGAATGCGCTTTGGCGCCGGTACCCTACAGAACGCGATCGGGCAAACGTACGAAGGGAACTGGATCGACAATCAGTTGTTCGGCAGCGGACGAATGAATGCGCGCAACGGCAGCAGTTACGTTGGCGAGTTCAAGAACATGCAGTACCACGGCACGGGTACCTTGACCGACGAGCACGGCACCGTATTTGCCGGCTCTTGGATCAACGGCTTGCTCGAGGGCCAGGGTAGCCAAACCGGCAAGGCGGGCGAAAAATACATCGGCGACTGGCATGTCGGCAAGTTCGAAGGTCAGGGCAGGCTGCACTACGCCAGCGGTGGCGATTACGTCGGGGAATTCGTTCAAGGTCAGCGCCAGGGCAAGGGAACACTGATCGACGAATGGGGTAATCGCTTCGACGGTACCTGGGAAGCCGACGAAATGAACGGCACTGGCGAGGTAATTTACAAGAATGGCAACCAATACAGCGGATCCTGGCGCTACGGCAAATACGACGGCAAGGGTCGAATGCAATATGCCGATGGCGGCATTTACGAAGGCGGTTTCAGCTTTGGTCGGCGTAGCGGTGGCGGGATTTTTATTGACGCACAAGGAGTGAAGACCGAGGGTGTGTGGTCAATTGGCCTGCTGCAGGGCGAAGCGGTGGAGACATCAAAGGCCGGTAAGCGGATCGTATGCCACTATGTAGATGGCGTACTGGAAGGCGCCTTTGAGGGGGAGTTGGACGATGGAGAGCAGATCAAGGCAATTATCCGCCAGGGATCCTTGGAGGGGGAAGCCACCCTGGTCTATCCGGGCGGGATGACCATACTAGCCCGCTTCAATCATGGACTTCCGAACGGCCGGTGGACCGTAAGGCTCGCAGATGGAAGCAGTTTTGAAACGGACTTCAAGCTGGGCGTGCGCAGCGGTCCGCCAATTCCGGTAGAGCTGCCGAGAATTCCTGGACTCAACTTGTGAATTGTTAATCGGTGTTTGCGGCTTCGACGCGTATGTCGTGTAGGCGCCGGTCCAATTTTGACCTCCCAATGGGCGCTGCGGCGCCGGCCGGCGGCACTCTGCGGCACACGGCCTGATCGATCACGCCATTGGTTGCCCCGAATTTGGCATGCCGGTTCTGCAGTTGGGCGTGGAAAATAACTTGTTTTTTTACCCATGACTTCTGCATGTCATAC
>Ga0209698_10002467_pt1 | contig 20950 bp, 21 predicted proteins | sample LitLauG_LLR_2012_FD_187203 | JGI IMG/M metagenome (GOLD analysis project Ga0209698, IMG submission 187203) | Freshwater sediment microbial communities from Pennsylvania, USA - Little Laurel Run_MetaG_LLR_2012 (SPAdes) (version 2) | ecosystem: Environmental > Aquatic > Freshwater > Creek >...
TACAACGCTTTCGGCGGCATCGGGAGTTCGCCTGCCTTTTACAACGGGAATCGGCTACCGTACTCGGAGAACTACGAGCTGTCTTTCCAACGGCAGATGACGCGCTCAGACCTGTTAACCCTGAGCTACGTGGGCACGCAGGGACATCGGCTGCTCTCTTCGGTGTCCGCGAATCCAGGCAATCCGGCGTTGTGCATGAGTACGCCAGGCTGTGGGCCGGGAGGCGAGAACAATATTTACATCAATGGAGCGTCGGTGGTTCTGGGCACCCGACTTCTGGGTGGTGCTGAGGTGCCCAACGGCACGGTTCCTGGAGCGCCGGTGCTTCCGGATGGAAACCAGGGCATCGTTCCGTTCGGCAATGACTCCTACTTCATCACGGCAGGTTTTTCTCACTACAACTCGGCGCAGGTGAACTACCGGCACACCTCCGGGAGGCTTCAACTGCTGCTTGGTTACACCTACAGCAAGGCGATCGATGACGCCTCCGGATACGGAGAGCAATTTAATCCCTACAATGCCAGCTTGAGCCGTGGCCTCTCCGCATTTGACACTACTCACAACTTCGTTGTGAGTTACAACTATGAGTTGCCCGTTGACAAGTGGGGCCGTCCCAACCGCCTCACAAAAGGCTGGGCGATTAGTGGAATTACCCGGTTTGCGACCGGACTGCCGGTGACCATGGTTGAGACAGACGATCAGTCTCTGCTTGGCACTTCCTTTGGCGGCCCCATTATCCTGCCGGTGGATACGCCAAACTTCACGGGACCTATCCATATTCTCAATCCACGTACTTCGGGCGGCCTTTATTTTGATACCTCTGCGTTTTCGCAGGCGCCGTTGGGACAGGAGGGTTCGTCACGCCGGCGGTTCTTCCATGGCCCGGGGATCAACCAGTGGGATGCCGCCTTGGTGAAGAATACCCAGATCAACGAACGAGTGAGCCTTCAGTTCAGGGCAGAATTCTTTAACTTGTTCAACCATACCCAGTTCCTGCCACCAAACGGAATCAGCGCGTATAACGCCTCGGGCCCAACCACGCAATCTTTCGGCTCCGTCGCAGGCGCTCTGGATCCGCGTCTTGGCCAGCTTTCTCTGAAGATTGAGTTCTAGGAAGATTCGCGAGACACATTGCTATCCCCTTCCGGGGGACTCTCAAGTCCCCCGGACGTACCTTGAAAATCTCCGGTTGCCCCCGCCCGAGAGCACCAGATCGCTCAGGAAGGTTTCGCTGCATGTCAGTCCAGACCGCCCTTGCCGCAACCCTTGTCGAACCCGGTCACTACGAGATACGTGAGTATCCGTTGCCGGAGCCGGCCGCGGGCTGCGTTTTGGTCAAGATGGAGATCTCGGGAATCTGTGGGACGGACAAGCATACATATCAAGGATATGTGGGTCAGTACGGGGGTGCAGGAGCGCCGCGTCCGGTGCCATTCCCGATTATTCAGGGCCATGAGAATGTAGGCACCATCGCGGCGATTGGCGGCGAGGGGCGTTACACGGATTTTGAAGGGGTACCGTTGAATGTCGGGGACCGTGTGATTGTCGGGCCTAATGTCAGTTGTGGGACATGCTACTACTGCCGACACGACTTTCCGTATTACTGCTGCGAAAACACGGTTGATTATGGGAACAACATCAGCTCCAGGAATCCCCCGCACCTGTTTGGAGGATGGGCCCAGTATCTTTATGTCGTGCCGGGCAGTTTCCTGGTGCGCGTACCGGATGAACTGCCATCGGAGATGGCGGTGCTCACAGAAATCATGGCCGTCACTGTGGGCCTGGACCGGGCTAAACAAATCTCAGCCCTTCCCAATGAGTCGTTTCGCTTTGATGACTCAGTGGTGGTGCTGGGTACAGGGCCGCTGGGCATTTGCTTTGTGATGAAGGCGCGCATGCTGGGCGCCGGGACGATCGTCGCCGTCGATCTTTCTGACTACCGGTTGAACTTTGCGCGCAAGCTTGGTGCCGACCATACGATTGATGCGAGCAAGACATCAGCAGCGGATCGTCTGGCGCAGGTCCGTGACCTTACGAACGGCCGTGGAGCTGACGTGGTGGTCGAGTGCGCCGGCGTACCTGCGGCTGTGCGAGAGGCTCTCGATATGCTTCGCCTGGGTGGACTCTTGGTTGAGGCAGGGAACTTTTCGGATTTGGGAGAAGTTTCCATCAACCCGCATCGCCATCTTTGCGCCAAGAACGTTCGCATTCTCGGTGTCGGCGGCGAGGAACCGGCGGCGTATGCGCCGAGCATGAGGCAAATGGTGCGCTATATGCAGCATTACCCGCTAGGTGAATTTGTAACTCACCGCTTTGGATTGCGGGACGTCGAGGCGGCGATGAAGAAATCCATGGCTGCGGACTCAATGAAGGTTGTAATAAATCCATGGACGTGAGCATTTTCTGACGCAGCAGACGAATTTCCAGTGAATTTCTACTCTCGAGGTCATCAACATGGCAGATGTTGCATCACGCTTTCATTTCGCTTGTGCGCCCGATAGCTGGGGCGTGCTCGATTATCCCGGTCCGTCGTGGAACCAGTCTTACGAGAAGATGCTCGATGAGATGATGACAGCCGGCTACACCGGCACGGAATTGGGTCCATATGGATTCTTCCCCACCGATCCAGTTGTCTTGAAACCACAGCTCGACAAGCGAAAACTCAAGCTGCTGGGCTCATTCGTACCGGTTGTGCTCAGTGATCCGGCTTCGGCTGGAATCGCAGTAGAGCATATTCGCAAGGTCGGTGACCTGCTGGCTGCGCTGAAAGCTCCTTTTCTGGTGCTCGCGGACGCGCAATCCGACGCGCGGAACAGCATTTCTGGCCGTGTGCTGCCGGACGGGAGCGCTGGATTGACTGCCGCGCAATGGAAGAACGTTGTCAAGGTGGTAGAGGAGGCGGCGAAGGTGTCCTCAGAGTTCGGACTGGACCTGGTGTTCCATCCGCACGTGGCAACTTATGTTGAGACGCCTGAGGAATGCGAACGTTTCTTTGATGTGACGTCTCACACTGGCGTCGGCCTCTGCCTGGACACGGGACATTGTGAGTACGGCGGTGGAGACACCGTAACGGAAGCGGCAAAGTTCGCCGGCGTGCTTCGTTTCTTGCACATCAAAGACGTAGATGCGAAGGTCCTCCAGGAAGCGCGCAGAAAGAAACTTAACTTCGAGCAAGCCATCGAAGAAAAGGTGTTTACCATCATCGGTCAGGGGTCGATTGACTTCCCTGGATTGTTCCGCCTGCTGGACAAGAACAAATACTCAGGCTGGATGGTGATTGAGCAGGACGTGAAATTCGGAGCCACAGTAATTCCACCGGCAGAGAGTGTCGCTGCCAGCCTCCGATATCTGCAGGGAGTTGTTCGGGACCTGGCCGCGGCTCCGGCGCGCTAACTACAACGGCTACGGCCCTCGAGGGGCTGATCGCAAGGTGTGGATGGGATGGATCTCTGTTGAAGGCCGATAACGAAGCCGGAGTAGCGCATGAAGTCGAGCATGCACGCTTACCGCGCCGGCTCGGGCTGCTGAATGCCGTTTCTATCAACATGTCGAACATGGTCGGGACGGGCCCGTTTATTACGGTCCCCGCAATTCTTGCGACCATGGGTGGCCCCCAGTCGCTGATTGCGTGGGGTGTTGGAGCGTTGCTGGCGATTGCGGATGGTTTGGTGTTCGCCGAACTCGGCTCCGCCATCCCTGCCTCTGGGGGCTCTTATATTTTCCTGCGTGAGTGCCTGGGCCGGGATCGCTGGGGCCACATGATGGCCTGGATCTTCGTGTGGCAGTTCCTATTCAGTGGAACACTGGAAATTGCGACCAGTAGCATCGGCATGGCGGACTATGCGGGGTTCCTCTGGCCACCTCTGGTGGCCCACCGATGGGGAGTGAAATTGCTGGCCGCGGCCATCACCGCCGCTGCGATGCTTGCCCTGTATCGCAAAATTCAGGACATCGCCCGACTGATGCTTGTGCTCTGGATCGGCATGTTGCTGACGGCGGCATGGGTCATCGTGACGGGCGCGACCCACGCCAATCCCAAGCTGCTTCTTGATTTTCCGCCTGGCGCATGGCAAATCGGCTTGCCGTTCATCCTGGGGTTGGGCAACGGAACCATGCTGGTGATGTTCAACTTTCTGGGCTACTACCAGATTTGCTACTTGGGGGATGAAGTCAAACATCCCGAGCGCGTGGTCCCGTTTGGCGTCATCTTCTCAATCCTGATCGTTACAGTCATTGACTTCCTGATCTCGGCGAGTTTCACCGGAGTCGTACCCTGGCGGGACATGATCGAACCGGGGTCAGTTGCGTTTAACGCCATTGGCTCCGTCTATATGGAGCAAGTGAGTGGCCATTGGGCCTCGATGCTGATGACGCTCATGGTGGAGGTGACGGCCTTCGCGGCGACCTATGCGATGATGCTGGGCTACTCTCGAATACCTTATGCTGCCGCGCTGGATGGTGCGTTTTTCCGCTGGTTCGGAAAACTGCATCCCACAAAGCACTTCCCGCACCGGTCGCTGCTGCTCGTGGGTTTTCTGGTGATTGTGGCGTGTTTCTTCGATCTGGTACAAATCATCACCGCGTTGATGTTAGCGCGCATACTGTCGATGTTTGTTGCACAGATTGTCGGTTTGCTGATTTATCGAAAATACAAACCGGACGCGCCGAGGCCGTTTCGAATGTGGCTCTATCCTTTCCCAGCTTTGTTCGCACTCGTCGGCTGGCTGGGAGTGTTTGTTACTCCCGGCTTGCAACCCGGTGGATGGCAGTTCATGGCCTATGCCTTTGGGACAATCGGTCTGGGGTTTGCCGCGTATCTGATACTTGCTTGGCGAAAGGGGGAGTGGCCGTTTCTGAGGAGTGATGCAGTCGATCTAATCGGTTAGTGAAATCATCCATCGTGCGCCAACTTTCACCTCCCGATGTGTACTGTGGAGTTTGAGTCGACCGGGCTTCCAAAGATCGGTTGCGGGACAAACGTGAGCCGTGTGAAGCCATCCGAACCGCTCGATATAGGGTCCGATGATCTGTTATAGAGTTTCATTTGTTGGTACAATGTCTCGCATGGTGCTGGCCGCGTGTCGCCCGGTCCGCCATAAAAAACTGAGCAGTTAGCGTCAAAGCGCTAAGAAGCTGACGGACTATGTTGGGCAAATTGGGAATCGGAGTGGTCGGTGTGGGCGAGATGGGCATGCGCCACGCGGAAAATCTGCGCCGGCTCGTGCCGGAGGCTAGCCTGCTGGCGGTTGCGGATGTTGCAGCAGATCGGGCTCGCCAGGCTGCTTCTGCACTCGAAATTGATCAGTGGTATGGCTCACTCGCGGACATGCTTGCGCGCCAGGATATTCGAGCTGTCGTAATCGCTACTCCAGACAAGTTTCATGCTGAGGCTATACGTGCTGCTGCCCAGGCGGGCAAAGACATTCTTTGTGAGAAGCCACTGGCGACCAACCTGGCGGATGCGCTTGGTGCGCTGGATGCAGTCGGTACGGCTGGCGTTCGATTACAGATCGGCTTTATGCGACGGTATGATCCGGCATATGCAGCGGCCATGAAGCGAGTGGAGGCTGGAGAGATCGGCGTGCCAGTAGTTTTCAAGTCTGTGGGCCGGGACAAGGATCTTCCGCCGATTGCCGCTTATTCTTCAAATGTGAATGGCATGTTGTTTTACAACAATACGATTCATGATTTTGACATCGCTCGCTGGCTGGTACGCGATGAGGTCGTAGAGACGCATGCTTATACGACAGTAGCAATTCGTCCGGAGGTTGCGGACTATGGCGATGTGGTGGCGAGCGTGGTGAACCTCAAGTACGCAAAGGGTGCAATCGGAAACATTGAATCGTATGCGCAGGCACTCTATGGCTACGACGTTCGGACCGAAATCGTCGGATCTAAGGGCTCGGTGTTTATCGGCAGCATGGAGAAGACGCCCGCCGTTTTCCTAAGCGTCAATGGTGGGACGCACATTCTCGCCGATCATTTCCTTTCTCGATTCGCCGATGCTTACCTGGCCGAAGTAAGAGACTTTGTTCATAACATGCTGAACGATCGTCCGCCACAAGTGACCGGCGACGATGGCCTGAGGGCGCTTGCAATCGCCGTGGCGGCGGAACGTTCGCATGTGCAAGGAAGACCGTGCAAGGTAACGACCGACAGCTCCGGCCCGGTGCGGTGAATGGTACTGGGTGAAGGGAGGGAAGTATGACCGGTTCTACTGCTACCGCGTACAAAAGCCCGCTCTATGAAATGACGCAGTCCACGCCAACCTGCCTGTGGAACGATTCTGCCTCAATTCAGGAGCTGACATATTCGATCGAGCACGGCGCAGTGGGCGCGACCTGCAACCCGGTAATCGTGCTCGGAGTCCTCAAGAAAGAGATGACACTCTGGAAAGATCGGATTCAGGCATTGATCAAGGAACGTCCGACTGCAACCGAAGAAGAGATCGCCTGGCAATTGGTACGCGAAATCTCGATTCGGGGCGCTGCGTTGCTGAAGCCCATTTTTGATGTGCAGCACGGCCGGAATGGAAGGCTCTCGATCCAGACCGATCCGCGCTTGTTCCGGGACGCACACGCGATTGTCGATCAGGCGATGGAGTTCAACAATCTTGCTCCCAACATGATCGTGAAGATTCCGGTTACCAGCGCGGGCGTCCTCGCGATCGAGGAAGCAACCTATCGCGGCATCAGCATCAACGCGACGGTGTGCTTTACTTTGCCACAGTGCGTTGCGGTTGCCGAAGCTGTGGAGCGCGGCCTGAAGCGCAGGGAGCGGGAGGGCAAAGAGATCGCAACCATGGGGCCGGTCTGCACGATCATGGTTGGACGTCTGGACGACTGGCTGAAAGTGTTGATCGAAAAGGACAACATTGCAATCGACCCGGGGCTATTAGAGTGGGCCGGCGTCGCGGTGTTCAAGAAGACGTATCAGCTGTTTCGTGAGCGTGGCTACCGGCTCCGTCTCCTTTCCGCAGCATTTCGCAACCACATGCACTGGAGCGAACTGGTCGGCGGAGACATTGTGATTTCGCCTCCGTATTCCTGGCAGGTGCGATTTAATGCCAGTGACATCAGGGTGCGCAACCGTATTGACGTGCCGGTTGACGACACGACGGTTGAGGAGCTGTCCCGGAAGTTCAAAGATTTTCGGCGCGCCGCCACCGAAAACGGTTTGACTGTCGCAGAGTTTGATTCGTTCGGTCCGACGCGACGCACTCTGCGTCAATTTGTCGCTGCATGTCACGACTTGGATGCTCTGGTCAGGGATTTTCTGATCCCAGACCCGGATCGCGCCTAAGTTTGCTGTTCCGACGGTGTCATAGGACGATTGCTGCACACTTGGGCTACGGAGGAAGACGTGGGAAAACTAGCGATTACTGGCGGTGAGCCGTTACGCAAGGCGCCTTTTACGCAATGGCCGTTGTCCACAACAGACGAAGCTAACGCACTTCAGGAAGTTCTCAGCAGTTCTAAGTGGGGCGGCCAACCGTTTCCCGGCAAGCACTCGCTTGCCTTTGCGAAGAAGTTCGCTGCAGCCCACAGCACAAAGTACGCCCAGTGCGTAAGTACGGGCACGGTCGCGATCCAGGCAGCTCTGATTGCCATCGGAATCAAACCGGGTGACGAGGTGATTGCGCCGGCCTATACGTGGGAAGGTACTGTCGGGCCGGTCCTCTTGCTGAATGCGATTCCCGTCTTTGTTGACATTGATCCGGACACGTACTGTCTCGACGCGAAACTGATTGAGAAGGCCATCACGCCAAAGACGAAGGCAATCCTCCCGGTCCATTTGGGTATGCGCTTCGCCGACATGGATGAAATTCTGCGCATCGCCACCAAGCACAAGTTGAAGATAATTGAAGATTGCGCGCACGCCCACGGTGGTATGTGGAAGGGCAAAGGGGCCGGCTCCATGGGCGACCTTGGCGCGTTCAGTTTTCAGTCGAGCAAACTCATTACGTCGGGAGAAGGTGGAGCGGTCATCACCAACAATCTGGAATACATGGAGAAGGTGCAAAGCTACATCAACGCCGGCCGGGCGAGCGTTACCGATGAGTTTCACCATCGCATTGTCGGGTTTAACTATCGCCTGGGAGAATTTCAGGCTGCCGTTCTCGGACCTCAGCTCGACCGGCTTCCCGAGCAGGCAAAAACACGTGAAGCCAACATGAAACATCTCGAAAACCGCCTGCGAAATACGCCGGGGATCGGTTTGTTAAAGCCTGACCCTCGGATTACGCGGCTCGCTCCCTACGGTTATGTTCTGAAGTATATTGCCAACGAAGCTCGTGACATCCCGCGCGCAGCTTTCGTCGCGGCCCTGCAACTGGAAGGTATTCCCTGCGACGGACTGTTCTATGAGCCGGTCTACAGAAGCTCGCTCTTCCCGGTCGACGCGACTGATTTTCCCGCTCTAAGCTGGGGCCGCGACAAAGCGCTCGACCTGCGATCCATGTACTCCTGCCCGGAGGCGGATCGCGCCGCCTATCACGAAGCGGTCTGGTTCATGCACCAGCTGTTTCTGGGTACCGAAAAGGACGTCGACGCGATCGCTGATGCGATTCACAAGGTCCTGGAGAATGTCGAAGAGCTTCGCTCGCTCGACCACAAGGCAATACGAAATCAGCGGCTGAGCAGGGCCGACCGCGAAAGCTAGAATCGGGACCGAATCGTACCGACAGGACGATTATTGTCGTGAAGATACACAAGAAGGTCGGATTTGCGGTCGTTGGCCTAGGCAGTATCGCCCAGACCTCAGTGCTGCCCGCCTTCCGGCGGTGCAAGAAGGCACAACTGGTTGCCCTCGTCAGCCGGGACAAGAAAAAGGCAACTCGAGTGGCACGGGAGTTCCGTGCCACCGCGGCCTACGACCAGAATGAGTTCGGCGAATGCCTAGCAAATCCGGATGTGGAGGCAGTTTATGTCGCAACTCCGCAGGGTGAGCACGCCCGGTTCGCCATCGAGGCGTCGCTGGCGGGTAAGCACGTACTCTGCGAGAAACCGCTAGCGGCGACGGTTGAGCAGTCGCGGTGGATCGTAGATGCGTGCAGGGCGAACGACGTACTGCTCATGACGGCATACCGAAAGTATTTCGAGCCGAGCACGGTCTTCCTCAAGAACTTGATTCATCGCGGCGAGCTGGGCCATATCGACATGATTCATACGGCGTTTAGTGAGTTGCACGAGCCCGGCAAGTCTTTGGAATGGCTGCTGGATGCCAAGCTGGCCGGTGGCGGGCCGCTGATGGACTTGGGAATTTATTGCGTAAACACCAGCCGGTGGCTGGTCAACGAAGATCCCGTCACGGTCAGTGCTGAAACATGGAAACAAGATGTCCGCCGGTTTCGAGAGGTTGAGCAGGGTATCGCTTTCCGCATGCACTTCCCGAGTGGTCTGGTGGTGCAGGGAAGCGCATCGTACGGAGCGGCCATGTCATCCTTTATTCATGTGCAAGGGACGATGGGTTGGGTCTCAATTACGCCGGTCTTTGATTTTAGTCAGGCGCGAGAGCTCACAGGCAACGTGAAGGGTCGGCGGATCGCGAAGCGTTTCACGATAACCGATGAATTCGCACCCGAGATCGATGCCTTTGCCTCAGCCATTCGCACTGGGAGCAAGGTTGAGCCGGATGGCGCTCAAGGGCACCGGGACATGATCATTCTGCATAGCATTTACGAATCAGCAAAGAATCAGGGACCGGTCACTGTGCGCTATCAGTGAAGGCGCAACTGAGACGAGAGACATATGTCTGCTGCTAGAAATCCTAGACAGAAGGCTGGCAAAGCCGCAAGCATCTATGATGTTGCTCGCGAATCGGCTGTTTCCGTCTTTACCGTGTCAGCCGTGGTGAACAATAAAAGTCACGTGGGCAAGAAGCTGCGCGATCGGGTCGAAGAGGCGATCCGCAAGCTCAACTACCGGCCTAATCTTATTGCCCGAAGTCTGGCCAAGCAACGCACCCATACGATCGGTATGATCGTGCCCGATATCGCCAATCCTTTCTTTCCCATGGTGGTCCGTGGAGCGGAGGACGCCGCTCAGAAGCACGGTTACAACTTGCTGCTATGTAATAGCGACGACAGCCTGGACAAAGAAGAGAGCGCGATCGAGTTGCTCCTCTCCAAACGCGTGGACGGAATTCTTCTTACCAAGGCTGCCGAAAGCTTTCGGCCTGCTGTGCGTCAGATGATCAAGGACGCAAACGTTCCGTTTGTGCTGGTGATGCGGACCTATCCCGCTCTGACCAAAGACGCGGTGATTACGGATGATTATCAAGGGGCGTACGACGCGGTCTGCCACCTGGCTCGGGCTGGCCGGCGCCGCATCGGGTTGATCAGCGGTCCGTTGAAAGTCAGCAATGCCATGGCGCGCTGGCAAGGATTTCACGATGCGCTCAAAACTCAAGGGCTCGCGTTCGAGCCTCAGTTGGTGATCGAAGGCGACTACCGCATCGAGTCAGGTTTTCGCGCTGGACACGCGTTGCTGTCGCACCATCCGGACGGCGTCTACGTCGCGAACCATCTCATGACGATCGGTCTGCTGAGGGCCGCGGAAGAGATGGGATTGTCGTGTCCGGATGACTTCGGACTAGTAAGCTTTGACGATTATCCGTGGCTGGGCGTCTTTCGGCCGCGCCTGACAACAGTAGAATTGCCCAAACACCAACTCGGTAGCGAGGCCGCCGAATTATTGATCGAACGGATCACGGGTAGCAAGAGGAAGGCCGTTGTAAGAAAACTGCAGCCGGAACTGCGCATACGCGAATCGTGCGGCTTTGGGCTGCATGTGTCCCGCGGACAGGCAGACTAAGTAATTCAACGGTGCGTGGCGGACGGCGTTTGAGCTATGATTCGCTGAAGTCAAACTCCACAGGCAACGCGCTTCGGCCTCGCATTTTCAGGCAAACGTAAAGACCGCCGACGGCCGACCAGGCTGCACCCACCGCCAGCGTGGATCCTTGCAATCCCAGAAAAATCACAAGGCAAAAAAGAAATCCAACCACGGGTGCAATGACGTCAAGGAGCAGGTTGCGCTGGCCGGCCTGCTCTCGACCAAAACCAAAGTGACGAAGCGCCACAAGATTTACTGCCATAAAGGCAAGCAGTGCACCAAAATTCAGGATCTCGACTGACCTTTCCCATCCGATTGTCACGGTTCCGATGTATGCGAGTACACCGACAATGGCCACGTTGTAGGTCGGGCTTCCGCTCTGCGGATTAAGGTGCCCGAATACTTGGCGCGGCAGGAGATTATCGCGCCCCATGCCGTACAGTAATCTCACAGCCCCCAAGTGACCGGCCAGTCCGCACGCCAGGCTTGAAACCAGCAGCACTATCCCGAACGCGGCAAACAGGCGATAGCCACCAACAACCTGAGCGACGTCCATGAACGCCGTCTCCGGATTTGACAGGGTGCGGTAGTCCGGCCAAACCCGCTGTGCGAGATAAACCTGGAACCCGGCGAAAAGGCCGGTGAACAAGCACACAAGCACTGTGGCCAGCAGCACGTTGCGCCGCGGGTCGTGCACTTCTTCGGCGAGAATGCTGACGCCATCGAAGCCGATGTAGGTAGTTGCAGCCAGCGCCGTTCCTGCCGCAATGGCGCGGACGCTGAAGGTGCGGGCGTCGTAGAGCGGTTGCACGGATATCAGGCCTTGCCAATGCTGATGGACAAAAATGTACCGCATTGCTTCAAACAGAAATGCCGCCATGATGAGTGACATGAAGGCGAGCAGAACTTGATTAGTGCGGGCGGTGGTTCGAATGCCCATCCAGCAGAGTACAGTCATGAAGCCGACGGAAGCGGCAGACAACACCGCGAGCGGCACATGAGGAAGCAATCTCTGAATCGTCAGGGCCGCGTAAAGACTGTTCTGCATCGGCTGGAACAGATACTCGAGGAACATCGCCCAACCCAACACGAAGCCTATCTGGGGGTTGAAGCCGCGGCTGACATAGGTATAGACGGAGCCTGCCGACGGATAAACTGTAGCCATCCTCCCAAAGCTCACCGCTGTAGCGGTCATCGCGACCATGGAGGCAAGCAGTGTTGTAACTGCATGCCCCTTCGATAGGACCTGTGCCTCACCAAACATTGGTACTGCAGCGATCGGTGAAATCAGAATGATGCCGTAGTAGATCAGGTCCCAAAGACCCAACACCCGTTTTAGGCGCGGTTCTGACCGCGCGATGCTGTTCGTTGGTTGCACCCTGCGCTCCACTTTGCTGATTGGCCCATACCCGATGGGGTGCTACGCTCGCGCTCGATCCAAGTTGAACCGCTAAAAGACTCTTTCCTTTTTTCTAGCCTCAACATACTTCTCTCGTGCCGCCCGTACCGGTGCGACTTCCGAAACTTCGGCGATCGGCACGTCCCACCAAGACTCATAACCCGGTACCCGTTTCGCATAATCGGTCTCAACTACGACCACTGAAGTTTTCGAGTTCTTTCGCGCTTCGATCAGCGCAGCCCGCAGATCCTCGCGGGCGGTCACGCGGACGGCGATAGCACCCAGGCTTTGTGCATTGCCGACAAAGTCTACCGGAATCTGGTCGCCTTCCAGCATCCCGCCTTTCCGGTAGCGGTACTCCGTACCCATGCCGCGATTCCCGCACGCTCGTGTGAGCCCGCCAATACTCGAAAAGCCGTGATTGTCGAGCACGACGATGTTGATCTTAACGCCCTCCTGCACCGAGGTTGCGATTTCCTGCGCCATCATCAGATACGACCCGTCCCCCACCATCACGTACACCTCGCGATCTGGAGCGGCCATTTTCACACCCAAGCCTCCCGCAATTTCGTAGCCCATGCACGAGTAGCCATACTCGACGTGATATCCCTTTGGATCTCGCGTCCGCCAAAGCTTGTGCAGATCGCCCGGAAGGCTGCCGGCTGCGCACACCACGACATCGTGAGGCCCGGAAACTTCGTTGACCACCCCGATCACTTCGCCCTGGCTTATGGGAGGACCCCAGCGCAGGTTGTAGATCCGGTCGACTTCCGCCTCCCAGTCTTCGCGTAACGACTTGATTCGGGAGGCATATGGGGCCTCCGTTTGAAATCCTTCTGCAGCTTTTGTCAGTTCCTGCAATGTGACCTGGGCATCGCCGACCAGCGGCAGGGCCGCTTGTTTGCCCGCGTCGAACTCGCAGACATTCACGTTGATGAAGCGAACAGCCGGATTCTGAAACGCCGTTTGCGAAGCGGTTGTGAAATCAGAATACCGTGTCCCAATCCCGATGATGAGATCAGCCTCGCGCGCCAGGGCGTTGGCTCCCGGTGTTCCGGTTACACCGATGGCGCCAAGAGCCTGAGGATGATCGAACGGCATTGCACCCTTTCCAGCCTGAGTCTCGGCGACGGGAATGCCAGTCCGCGCGGCGAACTCAGTCAAAGCTTGACTGGCCTCCGAATAGAGCACTCCTCCGCCGGCGATGATCAAGGGCCGCTGGCCTGAACGTATCCACTTTGCAGCGCGCGCCAGAAGTTCGCGGTCGCAGCGTTGCCGGGCCACTCCCCAGATCCGCTTTTCAAAGAACTGCGCTGGATAGTCAAATGCTTCCGCCTGTGCGTCCTGGGGCAGGGAAAGGACAACCGCACCGGTATCCGATGGCGAGGTCAAGACCCGCATCGCCGCCGGCAGGGAAGTCAAAATCTGCTCCGGCCGCTCGATGCGATCCCAGTAACGGGACACCGGCTTGAAGCAATCGTTTACGGAGATGTCCTGGGTGGCCGAGGATTCCAATTGTTGCAGCACGGGTGCAACGTTGCGGCGAGCGAAAATATCCCCCGGCAGCAAAAGAACGGGGAGCCGGTTGATGGTTGCTAAGGCCGCCCCGGTGACCATGTTGGTCGCGCCAGGGCCGATCGAGCTGGTGCAAACTAATGTCCTCAGACGATTACTGGTCTTGGCAAATGCCGCAGCCGTGTGAACCATCGCCTGCTCATTGCGAAAGAGGTAATAAGGCAGACCTGGATCCTGTTCGAGCGCTTGGCCGATCCCGGCAACGTTGCCATGCCCAAAAATTCCAAGGCATCCTTGGAATAGTCCCTGCTGTTTTCCGTCGCGCTCGGTGTACTGATTCTTCAGGAATGAGATGATGGCTTGCGCCACGGTTAGTCGAGTCGTCATGGTGATCTCACTCCTCAAAGGCTACAACAGAGCCTCGCAGGTGGGGTTCTGTCCCCTAAAATATACAGCAGGCTTTGTCTAAGCGATTAGAGCAAAGAACGTGTTGTCCTCGGCCGCATGGTCCAGAGCTCTCGCTTACTTCACTAGCGGTAAGCGAGGGTCGGTCGCGTTCCATGTGGAACGGATCCACACATGTTCCGAGTCTTCTGTCACTGCTAATGCCCGGGACGAGCCGGCGAGAAAGTTCAAGTAATACACATCGTATCCCGGACCCGCGACCACGGGATGAAAGCCGCTTCGCACCAGAACAACGTCGCCGTCCTGAGCTTTCACCGTGCGCTCGTTGGAGTCTTCGCGAGAGTACAAGTGCTGAAAGGCAAAACCCTCCGGCTGCTGGATGCGGTAGTAGTAGATTTCATCCAAATCAACTTCCGAAGGAGGATTATGAACGTCATGTTTATGCGGCGGGTAGCTCGACCAGTTTCCTCCCGGAGTGTAGACCTCGATTACCATCAGTTTGTCGGCCGGGAAAGCCGGGTTCATCACGTCGACGATCTGCCGGGACGCGTTACCGCCTCCGCGCAGCCCGCTGACGACATCAGCAGGAGTAATCAGTCTCGGCTGCAGGCGGGCAGACGAAGGAACTCGACACTCCGCGATCTCGCAGATTGCGTCAGCCGAAAACGTGATCTGGTTGCCGGTCGGAAGATAGACGGCATAGGGAAGGCCGTCGAACACGTTCTTTCGCCGCCCAATATGCTGGGCGCCTTGTCCCCAATCCACCATACAGGTGCCGCCCAGCAGCACGAACGCGGCTTCTTCGCCGCTGGTGTGTGTCCGGTAGACATCGCCCGGCTGCAAGCGTCGCACCAATAGGCTCATCCACTCCCAATTCAGCCGCTGGCGGGAAAGGTGAAGAAGCTCTCCTCCCTTTTCCGGGGACAGTTCCTGGGAATGCACCAGAGTATCGCTCGCGCTCATATGACCTCCTGCGCAAATGAAGGATGCCCATCTCTGTCAATTGGATCGTTCGCCTAACCGCTTTGACACTATGGCAAAATGCGTGTTTCCTTGTCAATCGGGTCCAGAAGGCCGGGTAGTGTTTAAGAAACATCAGCGAAGTTCTAGATCACTGAGAGAATTGTTGACAATGAATCGTGAACTTTTGTAAGGCGTCCTTCGCATCTCTATACTGAGGATTGCGGCACCAGGGCATCCAGTTCACTGAGACCCCAGGTCGGAATTGCACCGGCTCGGCTGGCGACGAGTGCGCCGAGCCGATTAGCGAAGTCGGCGGCTCGTTTTGCGTCCCAGTCCATGTGCAGGGCGTGCATTAAGGCGGCGGCAAACGCGTCTCCGGCACCAATCGCATCGACGACGGATACTGAGTATCCGGGAGACTCCACGTAGTCGTCCCCGATCAACAACGCGCAGCCTTCGCTTCCGCGCGTCACGCAGGCCCCCTCCCAGCCGAAGCGTGAGGCCCACGTGCGACATGCGTCTTCAATGCTTTTGTGGTGCCTATCGCTGAGCAGATTTTCCAGGAGGCTGACTTCCCCATCATTCAGCTTTGTAATTGTTGCCGACCCAAGTAGGTGAGAAACGGTTGCACGATCAAAAGAGTTTTCCCGCAAATTAACGTCGTAGAAGCGCTTCGCATGGGGGACGGCGTTGATGACTCTTGTGGTAGTCGAGCGAATGACACTGCTTGTTTGGGCGAGCGTTCCAAAGTAAACCCAGCTTGGACCAAGACCAGCCAGTTGCTCAACCTGGTTATCTGTCACCTCGGCAAAATCGTACGCCGCGGGCCTATGTATGACGAAGCGCGGCTGGCCATCGTCGCACAGAGTGACCGAAGCGTACCCAGTACAGTATTCGGGCAGACTTGCTATATATTCAGCACTGATACCGAGTGCACGGATTTGGCTCAGAGCCTTGGATCCCCGTTGGTCCGTCCCGACGGCACTAATTATACTGACGGCGTGCCCAAGCCTGGCAGTGTGCGCTGCAACGTTGAGTGGGGCGCCGCCCAGATACTCAGTCTCCCCCACTACGTCCCACAAAACCTCGCCAATGCTAATGAGCTTCAAAAGGATCCCGATACGGATAAATAAACCTATCAAATTGCAATCGCTGGGTATTATGCCAAAAACGAAACCTGAACGCAGTCTGCAACCAGCCACGTGATAAATCGCATGGCGCGGGCTACGGAAGCACGAGGGCTATCAATTCCTGTCTCGTTAAGAGAACGTTGAGAGCGCCAGCACCCGGTTTCGAAATCACGTCGCGTGAGTCCCATATCCGGAATCACTAGCCCAATCTCGCCATCGACAGGGTGCACCCCTCATCTATAATTCACCGGTGCAAGTGTTGGGCATTCTCTTGATGGAAGAGCTACACACGTTGTTCGGCGCCAAAGCCAATCCCGCCTAGGTTTTACGCGCCCGGGCCGAGCTTCAGATCGCTAAAATTTGGATCGTGGAGGCCTGGTGAAGATCAGATCGCGACACTTTTACTTGTCGCTGCTCGCCGTCTTCACTTTGGGGCCGCTTCTGGCGCCTGCTCAAACCGTTACCGCTACTCCTGCGAGTGTTTCGTTTGGCAACCAAGTGGTGGGAACTACGAGTCGGTTCACAAAGTTACCCTGAAAAACGGCCAAACATCGGCCATCACAATCACAAGCATTAAGACGGGCCTGGCGGACTATGCCCAGACCAACACCTGTCCGGTCAGCCCGCAGACGCTGGCCGCGGCGGCAACCTGCACGATTTCGGTCACGTTCACGCCCGCCGCCCTCGGCACGCGGAGCGACACGCTTACGATCGCTGACAGCGGAACTTCCAGCCCGCAGAAGGTTTCGCTCACCGGCACTGGAACGGCCCCTTCGCTTGTCTCGATTGCAATCACTCCGCCAACAGCTTCGGTCATTGCCGGCAGTACTCAGCAATTTACAGCGACGGGCAGCTACAACAATGGAACCAAACAGAATCTGACCAACTCCGCGAATTGGAGTTCGTCGAACGTTGGGGTCGCGACCGTCAGCGCCGGCCTGGCGACCAGCGTCGCGCAGGGAACGGCGACCATTAAGGCAAAGTCGGGCACGATTACGGGATCCGCCACGTTGACGGTCACCGCGCCGGTACTGGTCTCGATCTCGGTGACTCCTCCATTGCCTTCGGTGGCGTTGGGAAAAACCCAGCAATTTACGGCGACCGGAACATATTCCAATGGCACCACGCACAACCTGAGCAGCACAGCCACCTGGGCATCTTCTGCGACCGGCATCGCAACGATCAGCAACAAAGGGCTCGCAAGCACAGTGGCACAGGGAAGCAGCGCCATCAGCGCCACGTCGGGAACCATCAGTGGTTCCACGACCTTGACGGTCACTCCTGCCGTCCTGACTTCGATTTCCGCTGCACCCAAGACGCCTTCGATCGCCCTGGGAAGGACGCAACAGTTTACGGCGACCGGAACCTACAGCAATGGCGCGACCCAGAACCTGAGTAGCTCCGTGACGTGGACCTCGTTGGCAACTTCAGTCGCAACAGTGGGCAATGGCGGTCTGGCGACGAGCGTGGCGCAGGGAACAGCAACGATCACAGCCACTGCAGGCACTATTAGCGGCTCGGCTACGCTGACGGTGACGGCGCCGACCCTGACGTCGATTTCCGTTACACCCCAGACCTCGTCGATTGCGCTGGGAGGGAACCAGCCCTTTGCTGCGACCGGTACCTACAGCGATGGGACCAAGCAGACGCTGACCGGTACGGTTACGTGGTCCTCATCTGCGACGAACATTGCTACGATCGGTAGCGGGGGCCTGGCCACAAGCGCGGCCCAGGGTACTGCGACGATTGCGGCAACCTTGGGGCCGATCAACGGATCGGCGACTTTGACTGTAACGGCCCCGGTGCTCACTTCGATTTCCGTAACGCCAGGTGCTCCTTCGATTTCCCTGGGGGGCACGCAACAGTTCAGAGCTACGGGGACGTACAGCGACAACAGCACTCAGGATCTTACGAGTTCGGTGACCTGGAATTCCTTGCCCTCCGGCGTTGCGACGGTGAGTGCGGGGCTGGCGGGTAGCGTCGCGGTTGGAACAACATCAATCACAGCAACCTCCGGCACGATCAGTGGCTCGGTAACCTTGACGGTTACGCCGGCCGTGGTGACCGCGATTTCAGTCACTCCCTCCGTAGCGTCGATTGCGGCAGGCACATCTCAGCAGTTCGCAGCCACAGGGACTTACTCGGACGGCTCCACAAACGATCTGACGCAGACGGCAAACTGGAGTTCGTCTGCGTCGGGCATTGCGAGTGTAACCGCGGCCGGCCTCGCATCAGGTTTGGCGCAGGGTAGTTCCATCATGACCTGCGGCTGCTGGAGCAGTTTCGGGATCGGCATCGCTCACCGTGGGCCCGCCGAGCTTGGTCTTGATCTCCGTCAGCCCCGCGAACCCGTCTTTCGCGGCCGGCACGACTCAACCGCTGCAGGCGACGGGCACTTACACCGACGGCAGTACACTCGACTTGACCGGCGCGGTCACCTGGAGCACCGGCAGTCTGACCGTTGCCAAAGTGAATGCCCAGGGAGTGGCAATCGGTGTAGCCGTCGGTAATACGACGGTGACCGCCAGCTCTGGCGGAATCTCCGGCACGACAACGCTCGGGGTGACGCAGGCCGCTCTCGTCTCGCTGGCGATTACACCGGCCATTCCGGCGATCCCTCTTGGAACGACGCAGCAATTTGCCGCCACCGGAACTTTCACCGACGGCAGCACGCAGGATCTGACCCCGACCGTGCAATGGGGTTCCGATAACTCCGCCGTTGCTACCATCAGCAATGCTAGCGTGCAGGGATTAGCTACCAGCGTGGCCACCGGCACCGCAAACATCACGGCCACCGCCGGCAACATAACGGGAAGCACGACCTTGACGATATCTGCGGCGGCGCTGGTTTCGATTCAGGTGACACCTGATTCTCCCTCTATCGCCCTGGGTACGATGCAACAGTTTGCCGCGATCGGGACTTTTACCGACGGGAGCACGCAGGACCTGACCACGCAAGCCACATGGGCGTCAGACACGCCGTCGGTGGCGACGGTGAACAAGGCAGGAACGGCAGCAAGCGTGAGTCAGGGAACGGCAAACATCTCGGCGGCCTCCGGATCCATTAGCGGCTCGACGGCCTTGACCGTCACGGCTGCGCAGCTGGTTTCGATTGAGATCTCGCCCAATACGGCGAGTATTGCTCTGAGCTTGACACAGCAATTCACCGCAACCGGAACTTTCACCGATGGAAGCACCCAGGACCTTACGCAGACTGGACACTGGAGTTCGACCGGAGCCGGAGTGGCGACGATCAGCAACTCGGCCCCGACCGCGGGTCTGGCCACGAGTGTGGGCATCGGAAGTACTAGCATCGCAATCAGCTCGGGGACCGTCAATTCGTCGTCGTCGCTTACCGTCACGCCCGCCGTGCTCGCGTCGATCACCATTAACCCGCTGAATCCTGCCATCCCGCTGGGCACCAACCAGCAGTTCACTGCGAGAGGCTCTTACACCGATGGCTCGATCCAGGATGTGACCTCGGCTCGACCAACGCCAACACCGCCTACAACCAGGCCTACAACTGGATGGTCGGATCGTCGTTTGGCAACTGTTCAGAGAACGGCTCGGTTTGGACTTGCACCACGACTCTGCCAAACGGTGTCGCAGCTGCGGCCATTTGGGATACTTCCCAAACCTGCACGCCATGCTCAACCACAAATCAGGTAGTGGGCAGCCAGTACCTGTCCTACCAGGGTCTGTTGACGGGCGGTACCAAGACAACGATTGTCGGGAATACTGTTCCGGTGGGCATTCAACCCATTTTGCTGCAAGCGCAATAATCATGGGTCTCCAGCTCCCACAGAGTTGCGCCGATCCAGTAGGCGAAGCCGCGCTGACGAGACGAGAGACTGTTTGGAGCGGCAGAAATCGCACATCGAAACGCTTTGCCGTTTGCTCTCAGCCGGATTCGTGGACAGGTCGTGCAGAGAAATGCGCATTTGGACAGTCATCTCTCCCATAAGCGTACTTCTCGCCCGCGTACTTGTGAATTTGATCTGGAAATGACGTCAGGTTTGCTCGTCATCCAGAAACAGCCCTGAACTGCTTAGTAGGCTAGCGTGGAGTGTTTGGTCCAGCAGGCTGCCACAATTCGATCGGATTTCCCTCGGGGTCATGCACACGGGCAAACCGGCCGGTGGGATCGGGCGGGTAAATCTTGATCTCGATTCCTGCGGCCCGTAGCTGGGCGGCCATTTTGTCGAGATCCCGGACTCGAAAGTTCAGCATCCAGACCTTTTGGGCATCCCCGAAATATTTGGTTGTCTCAGGGAAAGGCGCGAACGCGGTGGGGCCTGCCTCTTGCTCCCAAACGTGTTCCCCTTCGTTCGACGGTGGGAGCGAGACTCCCAAGTGCTGCTGGTACCAACTTGCCAACGCTTTCGGATCTTTGGCTCGGAAGAAGAATCCTCCGATTCCCGTCACTCTTTCCATCTCCGCCCCTGTAGCGAGCCCATTCTTAACGGCTGCCCCCGCAGCGGGAGGAGAAGTCGGTGGCTGTGTACCCGTCTGCGCCGCGAGGCCTAGTCGGTTCCGGCTCAAGATGAAGCTCGACCCAAAAGCGAGTGAGAGGGTTCGTAGCAGTTGGCGTCTGTGAAAATGCATCCTATCCTCCTCGGGAACTAAGTGGCTAAGTGTTTTCCGTTCCGACGGCCTTGTCAATCAACTTTCCCCAGCGCTCGCGACAGACGCCGGCGTCTGTG
>Ga0209698_10002468_pt1 | contig 20947 bp, 15 predicted proteins | sample LitLauG_LLR_2012_FD_187203 | JGI IMG/M metagenome (GOLD analysis project Ga0209698, IMG submission 187203) | Freshwater sediment microbial communities from Pennsylvania, USA - Little Laurel Run_MetaG_LLR_2012 (SPAdes) (version 2) | ecosystem: Environmental > Aquatic > Freshwater > Creek >...
CCCACACTAGCCTTAATCAAAAACCACCCATCAGCCGATCAGGACTCGATGTCAACAACCTCTTGACACACCACATTTAGCCCCTGAGGGCCGGACAGCCTGCTCACAACACCGTTCATGAGACCAGTTCTAGTGTGAGACCGGCAGGCTGGGCGGAAAACTCATGGAAATCGCATCGTCAGAAATGAACGAGATGACGATGTTCGTTTCCGTTGCAACCGGCTGGCCGTCTTCCAGGTAGGGGTCGTAACGCCATTGGCGGACAGCGTTGACTGCGGCCGCGGCCAGCAACCGGTTCCCCGAAATGACTCTCACGCTGCGCACCCTGCCATCCGAATCCACCCGCGCAGTCAGCGCGACCACACCCCGTGTGTTGACGTCCGGATAGACCGGATAGACGGACCGCACCGGTGGTCGGGAGGCTTGGATGCTGTCATTCCTCGAGACTTGGAGGTCTGGAGTGGAAGCCGGAGTCGGGATGCGAGTCCCTGCTTTTCGAACTGGCACGACTGTGACCGTCGAGGCCGGCTGGACGGGAGATTTCGCCACGTAGGGATGGGTGGCCGTGTCGGCCGGGGCGCTGACCACCACGCTCCGCAAGGTAACCGAGGACGCGCGGGGCTGGGAAGAATCTGGTGAGGTCACCACGTTGCGTTGAGCGGGAAACTGATTGTGTGCATGGGAGCGGGGGATCCCTTCGAGTCGATGCCATGCCACCAGAGAGACGACACACAGAGCCAGCACTCCCGCCACCGCGGCAATCCGCGACCATGCCACCTCGGGCAAAGAGGAGCGAGTGGGCTGAGGGTTGGGCGAGATCCCCGGACGCGACGCCACCACCCTCTTTTTCTCCTGCTGTTCCTTCTTCGGAATGAGCGAAGCGGCGGTGCTTGGCGTTGGCGGGACGAAATCCTCAACCATACCAATCACCAGCCCTGGGTCGGGCAGATCTGAGACGGCGCGCTCACCCTTGCTGAACAGAGTGATCACCAATACACGCTGGCGCGCGTTCAGGAGCGGAACGGGCAGCTGGTGAAAGTTGCGAAACGTCCAGAGCAGATAGACGCGTTGCCAGAGAGACAGTTCGACGCGCACGAATCCCTGCTGGGTTTCGAACAGCAAGAAGCCGGATTGGAGCCTGCCCAGAAACACTGGTGCCACCAGAACCTACCCTGATAGATGCAGCTAGGGTACCAACAGGTTGGGATTGTAACCCATAGATAATAGATTTGTTATGCGCTGAGCCGGAACAGCCTGGACGAGCTGGTGCAAACCGTTTCATGCGCACAAGGCAACCGCACGGATCGCGGGTCAGGGAGTGGTGGTCCCCGGCCGAGGCTCGAGGATGAGGTGGTGACTGTAGCGCGAGCGGCGCCGCTGCGATTCCTGCAGAGGGTGGGCGGCCGCGACCGCGCACAGGACATAAAACATGGCGGCATTTGCCGGGATCTGCAAGTTGAAATCAAGCAAGCTATGAATCAGGATTCCTATGCAGCCCAACAGGGCGGCAACTGTGAGGCTGCCGTTTACGGTTTCGGTCCAGTCGTCGAGTTTGGACCAGGCATGGCGGAACGTGAGCGCCAGAAACCAGATGGCGATGGCGAATCCGGCGAGCCCGGTCTCGGTCAGGAGTTGCAGGTAGTCGTTGTGCGCCTGATTGACGAAAAAGTTGGTGTAGAAGCTGCGAAATTGCGGATAGACCTCGGGAAAAGTACCCAGCCCCCATCCCAGGAGCGGTTTTTCACGCCACATCCGGAGGCAATCGCGGTCGATGGTTAAGCGCACGCCTCCGGAGAGTTCCTGCTGGCTCTCGGAATGAATACTGGCGAGACGGCGGGTGAGTTCGTTGCCGCCAATCCAGACCAGGCAGCCGATCATCGCTGCCAGACCAGCGCCGAGCAGCAGGTGCTGTTTCCAGTTTCCTTGCCGCGGACGCAGCAGCACCACCAGCAAAACTGCTTGCACGGCGAACGCGAGCATGCCGCTGCGGGAGCCGCACAGGAAAATGGTTCCGGCCATGACCGCCGCAATCACAGCCACGACGATCTTGCGGGCTCCATGGGTGAAGCGGGTTGCGGCCAGCACCAGCAGAAAAGGAGTGAGCATCTCCATCAGGCCGGCATAGTGGTTGTGATTGACGTACGGCCCGTAGGGCTGACCGCCGTGGATGGGTGTCCAGAAGCCGTAGAACTTGCCGTTCGGAACAAGCCCTTGCACCAGGGAAAACGAGGCCAGCATACCTGCGTAGCCACAGAGCACCCAGGCGAACTTGTTGAGTTGTGACGCGCGCTGCATCGCTTGCGTGACCACGAACACCAGCAACCCGTCGCTGAGGTACAGCAGGAAACGAGAGTACGTCGCGTGACGATAGGCCGTCATGCCGGTGAGCAATTGGAGCGTGATCAGGGCAGCAAAGGCGAGCATCGGCCGGTAGAGTGGGTGCGATACGATCTCGATTTCACGGTTTAACCACTGCCGAAGTCCCCATGCCAGGAACAGCAAGGTAGCGCTCGCCTGCAAGGCAAGAATTGCCCAAGGCTCTACCGCGCCTAAGGCGAGTGGCGCCGACAATAGAATCGCTCCGGCGCCCGCCAGCAGCATGGAGCGGGAGAGTATGGGCCGCGCTGCTTTAGTCACGCGTGGCCCTTCGGGTTGGAAAGCCATGGCTGAACTCACGGGCTTTCCTTGGCTGCTGCCGGTGAAAGTTCAAAACTGTCAAGCCACAGCTTGCCACGGATCGGGCTGCCCGCGGGCGAACGCTCAATGTTGAGCGCCAGCAGACTTGTGGAATCCGGAACCGCGATTTTCGATTGCACTGCCTTCCAGATGTCGGAGTCGGTGAGTGGGTCGCTGGTGAAGAGTGCTACGCCCGAGTAGGCGTCGCGGAGCACGATCAGCGGCCCTCCCGCGCCTTCGAATTCCGATGACTTGTAATAAGCGGAAAAATCGTAGCTCGTTCCCCCGCGCACCGGAATCAGTTGCTGGATGCCAGCGTCATTGATTCCCGGACCTTCGAACGTGATCGAGAGCGAACGATGGCCTTCGTGGAAGTCGGTCGGATCAAGTTGCGGGCGAACTCCCGTACGATTCACATACGTCCAGTCAAAGCCCGCGTTCAAAATGTCCAGGCTGAAATCGGGATTCACCACCAGGTTATCCGGGGTGGGGAGGTATCCGGAGAGGCCGAGAATCCCGGAGGCCTGTTCCCAGGCCGTCATCGCCGCGTCGGGCCTGCGTGCCTGGATGAGATAACGCACATATTCGAACAGATGGCTGGACCCAAACTTCTCCCGCTGCTGAACCAGACGGTCCCAGGTTTTGATCGTGCCCTCGGTTTGGTTCTTACTCGCGAGCAGGTTCAGGAAAGCGATGAGCGTATCGGGATGGGGCGGCACGACGTCGCGAAGCAGGGCATCGACATCCGGACGCACCCGCCAGCAGTATTGCAGGGCGGCAGGCGCGAGCGAGAGGTCGTTTTCGATCACGACGTGGAATTCGCGGAGGGCACGCTCCGGGTCCCCCGCTACCAGAAAAAAGTTGGCAGCCTCCCAGGCGACATGAGGAGCAGTGGGTTCGGCGTGGAGAGCGCCTTGAATGGCTTGGAGCTGTCCGTCGGAGTTTCCAGCGATCTGCTCGGCCGAGGCCAAGTCCAGCCAGAAGCTGGCCTGATGAGGGTTAAGCCGGACGGCTGCCTGGTAGTGATCGAAAGCGGCCGGGGGATTGGGATCGGCAAACGTGAAGTATCGCCCAAGTTGGTTCTGATAGTCGGCGTTTCCGGGTGACAGGCGTGCGGCCCGCTGCAGGCTCGCCGGGTCGCCATGAGCGGCCAGGTGGCCGGCAGCAAATTCCACTCCTGCCAGGAGCAGGTACAGCGCTGCGAGCGAGATCAGGCTGGCGGGGAACAGCCGACGTCGATAGCCTGCGAGCGCATAGACCATGGTCAGGATCTCAGCAAGCTGGTTCGTTACGCACCGGAAGCCGCTTTCGGATGCGGCGGTTCGTCCAGCGGCGCTTCGGAAGCTTCCTCTTGATAGTAGTGAGTGTATTTTCCCTGGTACTCGTAATAATAATAATAGTCGGGTGAACTCAGATCGACGGCATTGAGCAGGACTCCGGTAACGTGGGCGTTGACCTGCATGAGTATGTCGCGCGAGCGCCGCAGCGCCTGCTTCGTGGTCTGCCCCGAACGGATGACCAGGATAATGGCGTCGACCCTCGGCGACAACACGACCGCGTCCGTGACCGAAAGCGTGGGCGGAGTATCCACGACTACGTGATCGAACTGTTCTCGTAATTCGTCCAGAACCTGCTTCATGTTCGTCGAAGCCAGCAGTTCGGCGGGGTTGGGCGGCGGGGTTCCCGCGGGCAGGATAAAGAGATTGGGCAGCACGGGCGAGACCGTAATCGCCTGCTGCAGAGTAGCGCTTCCGGTCAGGACGTTGCTGAGACCGCTGCGCGGGCCCAGACCGAGCGTTTTGTGAACGCTGGGACGGCGCAGGTCGGCGTCCACCAGCAGGACGCGAACACCTTTTTGTGCCAAAACGATCGCGGAGTTAATGGCCGTTGTCGTTTTGCCTTCCTGTGGACGCGCGCTCGTCACCATGATGACTTTGGGCGGAGCTCCCAGGCTCGAAAGCAGCAACGAAGTCCGCAGGGCGCGATAGGACTCCGCCATTTGCGACTGCGGGCGCGCCTGGGTAACGATTTCAACGGCCTCCTTGGAAGAGGCCAGCGTCAACTGTTTGGCGTGGCTGCCATTGGCAGGCCATTTGGAGCCGAGCGGAATCATCCCCAGGGAGGGAAGAGCGGAGATCAGTTGCGCCTGCTCCGTGGTCCGCACCGTGTTATCCATGTTTTCCAGCAGAAAGGCCAGGCCTACGCCCGAGGTAATGCCCAGCACCAGAGCGAACAACAGGTTGCGCGGAATGTTGGGTTCGACGGGAGCCGTGGGAACGCGGGCCGCATCCAGAATCTTGATGTTGTTGGAACGCAGTCCGGCGGTGACTCCCGCCTCTTTCAGTTTCTCCAGCAGCCCTTCGTAAAGAGTCCGGTTGGTTTCCACGTCCCGCTTGAGCAAGCTGTATTCGATCGCGTTTTCGTTCAGCTTATTGGCCTGCTGCTTCTGTTTCTCGAAGGCGTCGCGCAGCATGTTCTCGCGTTGCAGGGCCGCCAGGTACTGGCCGCGCAGGTGATCCACCGCCTTACGGGTTTCTGACTGAAACTGCCGGTCGATTTCTTTCAGTTGGTTATTGAGTTGGGCGACTTTCGGATACGCCGGGCCGAACTGTGTGCTGAGATCGGCGATCTGGATCTTGAGGTTGGCCTGTTGTTCCCGCAGCTTGTCAATCAGTCCTGAACCCACCGATGTCGTGTTTCCCACGGAGTCCGCGCTGATGGCAGCGGCCACCGCTTCGGGGTCGGTCGACTGAGTCTGGCGGTAGGCGGCGTCTCGCTGCATCCGCTCGGATTCGGCCGAGGTCAGTTCTTTGTTGAGCTCGTCGAGCTTCGCGGTGGTGATATTCTGCTTCTCGTCGATCCCGAGGATTTCGTGTTCTTTCTGGTAGCGAACCAGCTTTTCCTGGGAAGTTTCCACTTTCATTTGCAGGTCGACCAGCTGTTTTGAGAGCCAGTCGGACGCCTGCATGGTCGATTCAAACTTGGTCTTGAAGTTCTGCTCGATATAGGTGGCGACCAGCGTGTTCACGGCGCTGGCTGCAAGCTGCGCATCGGTGCTCCGGTAGTGGATTTCCATGATGCGGGTGTTCGGGATCGAAGACACGCGCAAGTTCCCTTTGAAGCCTCCCAGCAGCGCGGTCGTGCGCGAGGAATCCCCCAGGAGTGGATCGGCAACCAGATTGGGCTGCGGACGGTCGGGCTGCCCGCCAAATTCAGGACGCTTATCGAGATTCAGCTGTCGAACCACCTGTAGTGCCAGCAGGTCGCTTTGCAGGATTCGGACCTCCGTGTCGAGATCGCTGGGGTCCATGTAATCGACCACCGGGATGGAATCCTTAAAGGTGATGACGTTGGAGTCGGCTTTGTTTACGGCGATGCGTCCAATCGCCTCGTAGACCGGGGTCTGACGCAGACTGGCAACCAGGGTAGCACCGAAAATCCCCAGAATGCAGGCCAGCACCATCCACTTGCGCTTGATCAGCACGCGCATGTATTCGCGCAGCGTCGATTCCTGGGAAGGCAGAACGGTATACAGCCCCGAGCCCATGGGCTTCATGAACTCCGTGGGCTCGACGGGTTGCAGCTCCCGTGGCCCGCTGTTGCGTGGAACCAGAGGTTCCAAATCCATTGCTACTCCTCGCCCCTGCCACTGTAGCGGGGCGGCCAGCACCCGACACAAAGTTTCCACTCCCGAGCCTGCGGCAGCGCCAAACGGAGTGTTATGAGGGATTTGCCTGATTCTAGCACCACCCGAGTTTGGAATCGGTCAAAATTCGCGGCGCTGCCCTTTTGTTTTTGGTGCACGTCCGGCGACTGGAATCCTCGGCTATACTGACGGCACAAAGACTTGCCTCTGATTACATTGTCTTCCAAGGGCAACCATGGTGAATTGGTCGCAGGAATCGATACTGGTGACGGGCGGTACGGGCTCGTTCGGAAAGAAATTTGTTGAAATCATGCTGCGGGAGTATCAGCCGCATCGCCTGGTGATTTTCAGCCGCGACGAATTGAAGCAGCATGAGATGCGGGCCGCCGGGTTCGACCATCCCAGCCTGCGGTACTTTATCGGGGACGTGCGCGATGTGGAACGCGTGCGACGCGCGCTGTCGGGGATCACCCTGGTGATCCACGCGGCGGCGCTCAAGCAAGTGCCGGCTTGCGAATACAACCCGTTTGAAGCGATCCAGACCAACATCATGGGCGGTAAGAACGTGATCGATGCCGCCATCGACCAGGGCGTCCGGCGGATTCTGGCCCTGAGCACGGACAAAGCCGTAAACCCGATCAACCTGTACGGGGCCACGAAGTTATGTGCGGAGAAGATGTTCGTGCAGGCCAACGCCTATGCGGGCGCAAAAGATACGCGGTTTGCCTGCGCACGCTACGGCAATGTGGTGGGCAGCCGGGGAAGCGTAATTCCCATTTTCCTTGAGCAGCGCAAGCGCGGGAAGATCACGATCACCGATCCGCGCATGACGCGCTTCTGGCTGACCCTGGGGCACGGAGTTAAATTCGTGATTCACTGCCTCGAGCAGATGCATGGCGGGGAGATTTTTGTTCCCCGAATTCCCAGCATGCGACTGGTAGACCTGGCCGAGACGATCGCACCGGGCTGCGAAGTGGAATACATCGGGATTCGCCCAGGCGAAAAACTGCATGAGGTACTGGTTTCGGAGGACGAATCGCGCCAGACGCTCGAAACCGAGCAGATGTTTGTCATTCAGCCCTCGCACCCCTGGTGGAAATCGGAGAACTGGGTGCACGCAAAGCACCTTCCGGAGGGATTCCGTTATTCCAGCGACTCGAACGAGCGTTGGTTGACGCGTCGCGAATTGGAAGAACTGGTCGGCCCCGAAGCGAGTACGACCGAAGCTGTTCCAACCTCTGCCTAGCATGAGCACCACTCCCGCCAACCTGCAACCTCTCGCAATCCACGGGGGTACCCCGGTGCGAGAGAAGTTGTTGCCCTACGGACGGCAGAATCTCAACGAGGAAGATATTCACGCAGTCGTGGAAGTTCTGCGGTCGGACTGGCTGACAACCGGGCCGAAGGTCCCGGAATTTGAGGAACGCTTCTCGGAGTGGGTGGGAGCGAAATACGCGGTCAGCTTCAGTTCGGGGACAGCGGCGCTGCACGGGGCGGCATTTGCAGCGGGACTCGGTCCGGGAGATGAAGCCATCACCACGCCGATGACGTTCTGTGCCACCGCGAATTGTGTCCTGTACCAGGGAGCGATGCCGGTATTCGCGGATGTGAGTGCGGACACGCTCAATCTCGATCCCGGCGAGGTTGCCGGCAAACTCTCGCCGCGAACGAAGGCCATTCTCGCGGTCGACTATGCCGGGCATCCCGCGGAACTTGCTGTGCTGCGCTTACTCGCCGGCCAGCGCGGCGCGCTGCTGATTGAAGATGCGTGTCACGCGTTGGGCGCGAACTACCACGGCGCCCGCGTAGGCGGCATCGCCGACATGACAGTGTTCAGCTTCCACCCGGTGAAGCACCTGACCACCGGAGAAGGCGGCATGGTCACCACCAACAACCGGGCTCTGGCCGAAACCATGCGGCGGTTTCGTAATCACGGCATCGGTAGCGAGGCACGGCAGCGCCAGGAATCGGTGCAGTGGTTCTATGAAATGGTGCAACTCGGCTTCAACTACCGGCTGACGGATATCGCCTGCGCCCTCGGAATCTCGCAATTAAAGAAGCTCGATCCGAACCTGGCGCGGCGCCGCGAGATTGCGGCGCTGTACACGAAGGCGTTCCGGCAATGGCCCGCGATCGAGGCCCCTGCCGTGCGTGATGGAGTGGATCCGGCCTGGCATTTGTATCCGATCCGGCTAAACCTCGGATCGCTTTCGGTCGGACGCGCGGAAGTTTTTCGGGCGCTGCGCGCTGAGAACATCGGCGTGAATGTGCACTACGTCCCGGTTCACAAGCACCCCTATTATCGGGACCGTTTCGCTTACCAGGGCGGCGAGTATCCCGTGGCTGAGAATGCCTACGATCGGCTGATCAGCCTGCCCATGTTTCATGCGATGACGCCGCAGGATGTGGAAGACGTTATCCACGCGCTTCATAAAGTCGTTGCCAATTATGCCAAGTGAAAGGCGAGCGTTCCCACTCTGCTCGAACAAGCTGGACCGAAGGCCATGTCTGGAAAATTGGGTTACGCAGGCTATCGCGCTCTGATCGTGGGGTGCGGTTCGATCGGCCGGCGCCACCGGCGCAATCTCCAAACCATGGGCCTGCGGAATATCGGCCTGTGCGACACCAGTCCCGAAGCTCTCCAGCAGTGCCGCGGGGAGTTTGGTGGGGAACTTTTCAGCGACTATTCCGCAGCCCTTGAGAGCTTTCGGCCCGACGTTGTCCTGATCTGCACGCCGCCGGTGTATCACGTGGAGGAAGCCCTGGCTGCGCTCCAGGCGCGCGCCCACGTCTTCATCGAAAAACCCCTTTCGCACGAGTCGGGCGGCATCCACACCCTGATTGCCGAAGCGCGCCGGCGCGTCCGGAATGTGCAGGTCGGGTACAACATGCGGTTTCATCCCGGCTTGCAGATTTTGAAAGAACTGATCGATTCCGGAAAAATCGGACGCGTGCTCTGGTTGAGCGCGGAAGCCGGACAATACCTGCCGGACTGGCGTCCCTGGCAGAGCTACCGGGAAAGTTACAGCGCCCGCAAAGAGCTCGGGGGCGGAATTATCCTCGACGGTTCCCACGAACTGGATTACATTTGCTGGCTCTTGGGGCGTCCCACGGAAGTCACGTGCCGGGCTGAACATCTCAGCAGCCTGGAAGTGGACGTTGAAGACTCTGCCTGGATCTACCTGAGTTTTCCGGACCGCCGGCGGGCAGAACTGCATTTGGACTTCGTACAAAGAACCTACACCCGCACCTGCAAAGTTGTGGGTGAAACCGGCACTGCGCTCTGGGATTTCGGGTCCCAGGAAGTGCGCTGGTTTTCCGCCGGGGATCCGAACTGGAAAAAGATTCCGTACACGTTCGAAGTCAACGACATGTATGTCGCCGAGATCAGTCACTTCCTGAAGTCTCTCGGGAGCGGAACGGGGCCCATGGTGGATTTGGAGCAGGGGAGAGACGTGATCCGGGTGGTGGAAGCCGCCAAGAAGTCGTCGGAGGACGGCAAGCCGCAGCCGTTAACGTGGACCAGCGAAGCCGACGGAGGGCCGGTGGTGGCCGTTGTGCAAGCACGCATGGGATCGCGCCGGCTGCCGGGGAAAAGCCTGGCGGATATCGAAGGGAAACCCATGTTGTGGCATGTGGTCGAACGGGTCAAGCGAGCCCGCCTGGTGGATCGGGTCGTGGTCGCAACCTCGACCCAGCCGGCCGACAATGCGATCGAGGAAATGTGTCACGCACATGGGATCGCCTGCTACCGGGGCAGTGAAAACGACGTTCTCGACCGCTTCTATCATGCGGCTCGGGGGGAACGCGCGGCTAAGGTGGTGCGCATCACCGCGGATTGCCCGCTCATGGATCCGGAGGTGATCGATCAGGTGGTCCGCCGGTTTGAACGGGGCGACCTGGATTACGCTTCCAACGCAATGGTTCGGAGCTATCCGGATGGGTTGGATACGGAAGTTTTCTCCTTTGCCGCGCTCGAATGCGCCTGGCACGAAGCGTCCAAGACTTCCGAACGCGAGCACGTCACCCCCTATTTGCGCTCGGAGAAATTCCGGACCGCCAATGTCGAAAACCATTCGATTTGCCTGTCTCAACACTACCGCTGGACGGTCGACGAGGCGGAGGACCTGGAATTCATTCGCTCGGTGTACCGCGCGTTTCGTGAAAAGCGCAATTTCGGAATGAACGACGTGCTGGAGCTGCTGGAGAAGAATCCAGGCTTGGAAAAAATGAACTCGGAAATTGTGTCCAATCGCGGTTACTACAAGAGCCTCTATGAGGATGCGACGGCAGCGGCGGCCCCCAAGCGGTCGATTGAACAATCGAAAGCGTGGCTGGAGCGGTCCGGCCGAGTGATTCCCGGTTCGTCCCAGACCTTCAGCAAGGGCTACAACCAGCACGTGCGGGGCGTGGCGCCGGTATTTCTTGCGAAAGGCAAAGGCTGCCGGGTGTGGGATGTCGACGGCAATGAATACATCGACTACATCCAGGGGCTGCTCCCCAACATTCTGGGCTATGCCCACGAAGAAGTGAACGCCGCGGTTGCGGAACAGTTGGCACAGGGGCACAGTTTTTCTCTTCCCCACCCGCTCGAGGTGGAACTGGCGGAACGCCTGACGCGGTTGATTCCATGCGCGGAAAAAGTGCGCTTCGGCAAGAACGGTTCCGATGCAACGTCCGGGGCGGTGCGCGCCGCGCGCGCACTCACCGGGCGCGATCGGATTGCGTGTTGCGGTTACCACGGCTGGCAGGATTGGTATATCGGAAGCACCACCCGGAACGCAGGTGTCCCCGGAGCGGTGCGCGCGCTGACGCATCCGTTCGTGTACAACGACCTGGCGTCCTTGCAGAAACTGTTGAACGACCACCGAGGGGAGTTCGCGGCGGTCATCATGGAACCGGTAAATTTCTGGCCACCGGCGGATGGCTTTCTGGAAGGTGTCAAGCGTCTGACTCGTGAGCACGGGGCGCTGCTGATTTTCGACGAGATCTGCAGCGGGTTTCATTTCGGTCTCGGAGGCGCACAGAAAAGATTTGGCGTGACTCCCGACCTGGCTTGCTTCGGCAAGGCGATGGGGAATGGATTCCCGATCGCGTGTGTGGTCGGCAGAACGGACGTAATGAAGATCTTTGAGGAGATCTTCTTCAGCTTCACATTTGGCGGAGAAGTAGCGTCGATGGCAGCGGCGATGACCGTGCTCGATATCCTGGAAACTACCGACGCCTTACTCCGGATGGATGCGAACGGGCGGGTCCTGCAAGAAGCGTTGAACATGCTGGCCAAAGAGGCGGGATTGGAAGAGCGCATCAAATGTATCGGCTATCCGTTCTGGTCGCTCATCAAGTTTCTGGATGCCGATGGCAAAGACAGTCTGCTGATACGGAGTCTTTTCACGCAGGAATGCGCCAAACGCGGTGTGCTGTTGCTGGCCACACACAATATGACGGCGGCACACGACGCGCTTGCCATCGAGCAGACCCTGAAGGTGTATGCGGAGACGTGCAAGACGGTAGCCAGTTGGCTCAACTATCCACATCCCGAAACACACCTCGAAGGCGAAATGATCGAGCCGGTGTTCAAGGTCCGCTGACGCCGGAAATTTGCAAGTAAATCCGGACTGATTGGGGTAGATGAAACCAGGCGCACTTCTGATTCGGGCGGACGCGAACGGCGCGATCGGGACTGGACACGTGATGCGCTGCCTAGCGCTGGCCCAGGCTTGGCAAGACTCGGGCGGTGTTGCGAGCTTGGCCGTGGCAGAGTTGCCGGAAGCACTCTCGTCACGGCTGATTGCAGAAAGGGTTTCACTCTTTCGGCTCGATGCAACGCCGGGTAGCGTCGGAGACGCGGCCGACACGATCGCCCAGGCTTTGCAACTGGAGGCGGAGTGGGTGGCCATTGACGGTGATCGCTTCCAGAGCACTTTCCTTGAAACCGTTCGGAACGCTGGCCTGAAAGTCCTTCTGATCGACGATTTTGCCGACCGGCTGTCGTTTCCCGCCGATCTCATCGTAAATCCCAATCCGGGCGCCGATGTCGAGTTGTATCGGGTGCGAGGGGCCGCAGTTCCGGTGCTGACCGGGACTGCTCACGTGATGCTGCGACGCGAGTTTCAGCAAGCTTCCCGAAGCCGGGAGATTCGCGAGCGGGGAAACCGGGTCCTGGTCACAATGGGAGGGAGCGATCCCGAGCAATTGACTCCGGGCATAGCGGCGGCTCTTGCGACGTGCCCGGATCTTGGGATCACAGCGGTCGCCGGAGCGGGTTACTCAAAGTTAGACAAGCTTCGAACTTTCGAGGTTGCCAATCTGCGAGTTGTTTTCGATTCTCAAAACATGGCGGAAGTCATGGCGTCGTCGGATCTGGCAATCATTGCCGCCGGCGGGACGCTGTGGGAGCTGCTCTCCGTCGGATGCGCTGTCTTAAGCTATTCTAGGAATGCCGTGCAGTCACGCGTCGTGCGGGATTTGGCGAAGGCGGGAGCGGTAGTTGACCTGGGTGAGACCCGCCACTTCGATCCGGTAAAGTTGCGGGCTTCGGTGGAGGAATTCGCGGGTTCGCGGGCTTCACGCGAACGAATGGCGAGCCTGGGCCGTGCGCTGGTTGACGGCAGGGGAGCCACCCGGATCGTCGAAGCAATGCAGCGCTCAGGAGCGCGTTGATGGTTGGCATGGTCCCAATCGTAGCTTCCGATCAAGAAGAGTTTCAGCGGATGGCGATTGAACATTTCTCTGAATTGAATCCCGCATTTGTTCCGCACAACGATTGGAAAGAGCAATACTTTCAGAATATCCTCTCCCAGCCCCAGTGCTCTCTTCGGTGGATCGTTTGTGACGGGATCAGAGCTGGCTTCATTCTCTTCGGTTTGGAAAATCACCGGTTCCTTCCCCGCAAGACCGGTTCGATTTACGAAGTCTATGTTCGTCCTGAATTCCGCCGCCGTGGTGTTGCCGGGATCTGTGCCAAAGAGGCAATTCGGGAGCTCTGGACATACTCTCCTTCGAAGATTCAACTCGAGGTCACCGAGGGTCAGACGGCTGCCGCTGCGCTTTGGAGGTCTTTGGGATTTCAGAAGGTCACGGAACGATTTGTGCTCGTGCGGGGCACGCCATGAAGATTGCCATTGCGCAGCCGACCTACTTGCCGTGGCTGGGCTACTTCGATTTGTTGGATCAATCCGATCAGTTCGTGTACCTCGATAGCGTGCAGTTCGAGAAGCGGTCCTGGCAACAGCGCAACCGGATCAAGACTCCAGCCGGGCTGCAGTGGCTCACGGTACCGGTTATCTCCCGAGGGAAGAGGGAACAGCGCATAGTGGACGCGGAGATTGGGGTGGAATTCTGGCGCGATCATCTGCGCACCATTGAGATGAACTATCGCCGTGCTCCGTTCTTCGATCGGTATTATGACGCGCTGAGCGATTTGATGCGCTCGGCGGCGTCCAGTTCGAATCTCGCTACGCTCACGATCAGCCTGCTGCGGTGGTTCGCCGAAGTTATGGATATCCGGACTCCGACGCTCAGATCGTCGGAACTGCCTGCGCAGGGCAAGCGAACGGATCTGTTGGCGGAGATCTGTCAGTCGTTAGGAGCGACAGCGTATCTCTCGCCGCTTGGGTCAGCGGAGTATCTCCTGAATGAGCTGTCAATCATGACGGAGCGGGGAATCGAAGTCGCGTTTCAGCATTACGAACACCCCGTGTACGGTCAGCTTTTTCCGCCGTTTCAACCGTATGCTTGCGCACTCGACCTGTTGTTCAACGAAGGAGAGAATGCGCGGGCGGTGATTCGAAGCGGTCGGCGTCCGCCGTTTCCTCCACAGGAAGCCGCGCTGCACCTCGGCGGAAAGGTGACCTCGTGACGGGGAGCGGCCTCCAGATCGGCAGCCGGTGGATTGGGGCGAGCGCGCCGGTTTACATCATTGCCGAACTCTCCGCCAATCATAACCAGAATTTCGAGCGGGCAGTTCGCATTATTCACGCCGCGAAGAACGCCGGCGCGGACGCGGTGAAGCTCCAGACCTACACGGCTGACACGATTACGCTGCGCAGCGACAAAGAGTATTTCCGGATCGCAGGCGGTACGCTGTGGGATGGGCGCATTCTTCACGACCTCTACCAGGAGGCGTCTACGCCCTGGGAATGGCAGCCGAAACTGAAAGCGATTGCTGACGAACTGGGCATGCATCTGTTTTCCAGCGCCTTCGACGATAGCGCCGTTGATTTCCTCGAACAAATGAACGTTCCCGCACACAAGCTGGCGTCGTTCGAACTGGTGGACATTGGACTCATCCAGAAAATGGCTCGTACCGGGAAGCCCCTGATCATGTCTACGGGCATGGCCAGCAGCGAGGAAATCAGCGAAGCGGTGCAGGCTGCGCGCAAGGCGGGCGCCAGCCAGATCGCGTTGTTGAAGTGTACGAGCGCTTATCCGGCGCCGCCGGAGGAAGCGAACCTGCTCACGATCCCGGAACTGGCGCGCCGCTTCAACTGCCCTGCCGGACTCTCCGACCACACCATGGGCATTGCGGTTCCGGTGGCTGCCGTCGCGCTGGGTGCGTGCATCATCGAAAAACATCTCTGCCTGAGTCGAGCTGACGGAGGGCCCGATAGCGCGTTCTCGCTCGAGCCGGAAGAATTCAAGGCGATGGTGGATGCAGTGCGCACGGCGGAGAAAGCCCTCGGATCGCCACAGTTTGCACCGGGCAAGCGCGAAGCCAATAGCCTGAAATTCCGGCGCTCCTTGTTTGTGGTCGAAAATGTGAAGCGCGGCGATCTGTTTACGGAACAGAACGTGCGTTCCATTCGTCCGACCGATGGATTGCATCCCCGGCACCTCAACGAAGTCCTGGGGCAGCGCGCAGCCCGCGACATCGCACGCGGAACCCCGCTTAGCTGGGAACTGGTGGCGCGCTGAAACACCTTTCTACGATGGTCGTCTCCCAGCTAAGACCGATTCCAGATCCTCAGGACTGATGGACGTCTGAAGACCTCGGCGCGTTGTTTCCGTGACGTGGAACTGTTCCAGCAATTGTGGGATTCCGCGAATGGCTTCCGGCGAGGCGAGCGGACAGGCTGCGGAGAACTTTGCGTACTGCTTCCCGTAGTCGTACCAGGACGCATCAAACCAGCTCAGCAAGAAGCAGGGAACTTCCTTTGCAGCACACTCGACCGCTACGCTGGATTCCACGGTCACACTGAACCACGCCCGCTCGAACAGGTCCGCGGTCATCGGTCCCTCGCGCAGATCAACCAGACTCCGCTGCTCTCCGGAGAGTACGTTGTCCACCAGGGCCTTCCTCATCCGATGACTTTCAAAAGGATGCAACTTGACCACAACTCTGCGATTCGTCTGGCGGGCAAGGGAGCACAACTCTGGCAAGACTTCCTCATAAAGCACTTCGGTGCGGCCCAAAGAGAGCTCGTAAGCTTCGGAATAAAAAACAATCCAGTCCCGCTCTCCGCCCGAGGTTGGCGCCAGGTCGCTGCAATCTCGAGGGCCGCCAACAACTACCTTGTCTGGTGAAAGGCCACACCACTCAACCAGGTAATCGCGCGCCATGTCACCCCTCGCCAAATAGGTATCCGAGCAGGTCCCGCGGATTCCGAAACTCATGTTCAGCGCGCCATGATCACAAAACACGGTGCGCAGCTTTCGAGATCTGGCCAACAGGATGGGCAGGCGCGTGAAAGGGTTGTACTCGTCTCCGGAGAGCACGCCGGCAATGGTCTCTCTGGCAAAAACCTGCCGCCATGCTTCTCGGATGCCTAACCCACGCTGCAGAAAACTCGGGAAGCCGTCCAACGCATGCAAATTGTTTGCCACGCCAACAACGGGATTCGTTGTGAACGGACCGCTCTGCATCTTTCGCCACGTCGCCAGGAGATCCGCCTGCTCTCTTGCGAGCGCGCGTGAGGGCCGTGACGCATACGAAGCGAGGGAGCGCACTTCTACATTGCCAGGAAGCTTCTGAAGACGGCCATTGCGCCGCGTGACCACGAGCAGGAATCGACGATGCGGGAGCATCTGCGCGTAAGCCGCCTGGGCTCGCGAAACATTGACGTAGGACGAGGGAAGCAGGAATGCTGGTTCCGAAGACTTCGTAGGCGCCCGGCTCACATGGCGTCGAAGACGGTAGTCGGTGTCCCACTTGTCCAGAGCAATTTCCGCCAGTTGGGGCAGTCGCAGAATAGACGCGGCTTTCAAGTAGCGGCCCAGGCTGCCTTGCCGGTTCGTCCTGGATTCCGCAGAAAAACTCCTGATCTCGCGGTTGAGCAACAGCGTTAAGGCTGGCAACGCAGAATGGGGTCGGGTAGCCACCAACTCGGCATGGTCAGGGATCTGCTCGGCGAGCACGGACAACAGCATGATCTGCTCGAGTCGCTGGTAAGGCTGAACAGAAAATACTTCCCACCAGTCCACCGATTCCGAATCCACCAGCTGACCCAGTCCGGCATCCAGGATCTCGCGCATCCGCCGGCGATGTTGCTGATGCTCCAGGAGGTCGTAAATGCTGACCACGCGGTAACCGAGGCGCTCCGTCTGCCGTTCGTAGAAGTTGCGGCCGGACCAGCCCAGATCCACGGCCAAACTCCATTTGTCCTCAGCCCAGGGCCCATCTGCCGCCGAATCGGTTGGATGCACCAACAGGATTTTCATGAATCGATTCTTTGCGGGCAGGCCCACATGCTGAGACCCTGGCAGCCACAAGTCAGCCTCAAGAGCAGGATAGATTATGATAGAACGCTCGAAGAGATGCCAACCAGACAGCAGGCGCGGTTCGCGCCTGTTCGAGTGCAAGAGTCCTCGGGATCTTCGGGTGAGAACGTAGCCAATCGTGAATCAAAACGCGGCTCAGATCAGGATTGCCCCTTCCGACGTAACGAACGCTCTGCGTTCACTGGGCGTGGCGCCCGGGAGTGTCGTCTTTGTGCATCCGGACGCAATTGTGGCCGCTCAGTTTCCGCCCATGCCGAACGAAGAACGGCTTGATCTTCTAATCGGAGCGATCGATGCGGCGATTGGCCCTGCGGGAACTCTCCTCATGCCGGCGTTCAGCTACAGTTTCACCAAGGGCCAGCCGTTTGACGTTTGCAACACCCCCAGCGCGGTGGGCATGGTTACGGAACGATTTCGCACGCGTCCCGGCGTATGCCGGTCCGCGGATCCCATCTTCAGCGTTGCTTGCCGGGGACCTCTGGCGCAAGAATTGTGCGGACTCCAGATAACAGAATGCTTCGGATCCGAATCGGTGTTTGCCGCCCTGCATCGGCTGAACGCCCATCTGATTGATCTGGGCTGCTCTTTAAGCCAGGGAGGCACCTTCGTGCACTACGTCGAGACCGCCCACGGCGTGGACTATCGCTACAAGAAAACATTCTCAGGCACCGTGGTCCTCCCGAGTGGGCAAGCAAACGATTGTTCCGTCATTTACAACGTGCGGGATCTGGCCCGCAACTCAAACGGCGATCTCCGTCGATTGCAGAATCGCCTCGCCGAGGATGGCAAGCTGCGGAGCGCGGACGTGGGCAGGGTAAGGATCCTTGCGGTCACTGCGGATGATTTGTTTAGTACGGCGTGGAAAATGTTGGATGAGGATCCGGTATCGCTGATCGCCGAAGGAGCCGAGAACTGAAAGCCCAACCGATGTGCCCGAGATCGAGCGCTACGGGTGTCTGCTGATGAGCGGCATGGGGATCGGCGGCCAGATGTACGGATGGGCCAGCGACTTGTTTCCAATTTGCCGGAGCATCACCGGGGACGGTGTCCGGCAGACGCTCCGTTACCTGCAAGATCTGCTGCCCGAACTGAAGATCAGCGAAGTGCCGTCGGGTACCAAGGTGCTGGACTGGACCGTTCCCGACGAGTGGAACATTCGCGACGCATTCATCGCGAACGAAGCCGGAACCCGCATCGTCGATTTCCGGCAGAATAATCTGCACGTAGTTGGATACTCCGAGCCCGTCGCTGCCGAACTGACTCTCGATGAATTGCAGCCCCACCTGCACTCGTTGCCCTCGATGCCGGATGCCATCCCCTACGTCACCTCGTATTACGAGAGGCGGTGGGGGTTTTGCATGAGCCAGCGACTGCGAGACTCGCTTCGTCCGGGAAAGTACCGCGTCCTGATTGACAGCACGCTGGCTCCGGGGTCGTTGAGTTACGGCGAGATCCTCTTGCCCGGAGCCGAGCAGCAGGAAGTCCTTTTGTCGACCTACATCTGTCATCCCTCGATGGCGAACAACGAACTATCAGGCCCGGTCGTGACCGCGGCCCTGGTTCGCTGGCTCCAGTCATTGCCCAATCGCCGATATACCTACCGGGTTGTTTTTGTGCCGGAAACCATTGGCTCGATCACGTACTTGAGCAAACATCTGGACACGATGAAGGGGAACACGATTGCCGGGTACGTGGTGACCTGCGTCGGAGACGATCGCGCCTACTCCTTCCTCGAATCGCGCAAAGCGAACACGCTGGCGGACGCGGTCACAAAGCATGTGATCAAGAACCACTATCCTGACTGTGCAATCTACAGTTTTCTCGCGCGCGGAAGCGATGAACGCCAGTACTGCAGCCCCGGCGTGGACCTTCCGGTTGTCTCGTTGATGCGTTCGAAATATGGCACCTATCCTGAGTACCACACTTCTCTGGACAACCTGAGTTTGATTTCACCGCAGGGACTAGCCGGGGCCTTCGGCGCTCTGCAAAGGTGCCTTTCGCTGATCGAGGCAAACGCGACCTACCGCGCGGTTTGCAAGGGTGAGCCGCAACTGGGTAAACGAGGCCTGTATCCGACGCTGAGCAAGCGGGGAAGCGGCCTGGAGGTGCAGACGATGATGAATATTCTCGCTTACGCAGATGGACAACACGACCTGATCTCACTCGCCGAAAAGATCGGAGTGCCGGCGGAAACTTGCATACCGGTGATCGAACGCTTATTGCAGGAGCGCCTGCTCGAACGAGCCACCTAAGACAAAATCACGCTGAAGGAAAAGCTCACGATGCCTCTCAAGAATCGCTCCCAGAATCGGCCCGGCGCTACTCGCTCTCCGAAAGAGCAGAGCTATGCTGCGGAGATGGAGCAATGCATTGCCAAGAGTCCGTTCTCAAGCCTCGACCGGCTCCGGAATTTCCCGCTCTACGCGCCCCGGCAGGATCTGACGAATTTCCTGGTTCGTTATGAAATTTTCAAACGAGTACTCAACGTGCAGGGTTCGGTCATCGAGTGCGGGGTGCTCCACGGCGGAGGACTAATGGCGTGGGCTCAGTTCAGCGCCATCCTGGAGCCGACCAATCACCAGCGCCGGGTCGTGGGTTTCGATACTTTTCGCGGGTTCCCAAAGCTGTCGAAGCAGGATCGCATGAGCGAGTCAGGGCATGCGCGGCCGGGTGGCATGGCAGTCGATTCCTACGATCACCTGCAGCGTTGCGTTGAACTCTTCGATCAGAATCGTTTCATCGGGCACGTTCCAAAGGTCGACCTGGTTCGTGGTGATGCGGTGAAGACAATTCCCGCTTATTTAAAGAAAAATCCCCAACTGATTGTCAGCCTTTTGTACCTGGATTTTGACATTTACCAACCGACCCTCGCCGCCTTGAAACACTTTCTTCCCCGCATGCCGAAGGGGGCAGTGATCGCGTTCGATGAACTGAACCTGAAAGATTGGCGCGGGGAGTCGATCGCTGTTCTTGAATCGCTGAACTTGCGGGAGTATCGCATCGAACGCTGCTCGTTTGGGTCTGTAATTTCCTTTGCTCAGATTGGATAACGGGCTCGTTCCTTGGCCCTGCCGGAATTTCTCTGCGACCCGCGGCCAAGGGTCTGCGATAATCTGGAGCAACGATTCGTCAACTGGCGTAAACAGGCATATCTTGAACATCCCTGATACAGCCCTCGAGGCCTCACAGCCGTCGGTCTCACCCAGCCATGAAGCGCGATTTCGCAGCGAGATGGGCCAGATCTCGCGGCATTCGGCCGTCTTCTTCGCTGGAACTCTGTTCACCGCAGTTGCGGGATACCTCTTCAAAATCTACCTGGCACGTGTGCTGGGGGCGGAGGCGCTGGGAATCTATGCGCTTGGCATGACGATCGTCGGGTTCTTCGGGCTGTTCAACGGATTGGGCCTGCCGCAAGCCGCGGTGCGCTTTGTGGCCGCATATTCGGCGACAGCACAGTGGGAACGCCTGCATGGCTTTCTTCGTCGGGCGTTTGGGCTGCTGGGAACTGCCAACGTGGTGCTGGCGTTGGCGATGCTGATGGTGGGGCCGTGGCTGGCCCGGAGCCTGTATCATGCGCCCGCTCTCGTACCCTATCTTCGCCTGTTTGCCGTGATCCTGATTCTGGGCGCGTTCACAAACTTTCTCGGCCAGGTTCTGGCGGGATATAAAGACGTCGCGCTCCGCACCGTCATCACCAACTTCGTTGGAAGTCCCGTGAATATTGTCTTTGCGATCGTGCTTCTCAGTCTGGGCGTCGGCCTTCGTGGATATCTGCTGGCCCAGATCGCGAGTACCGTAGTTGTTCTGCTTTTGCTGTTCGCGGCTTCCTGGAAATTAACGCCTAAACCTGCGAGAGAGGCTCCGGCCGCTGCCGTGCCCCTGGAGCGCGAGGTGTTCTGGTTTTCC
>Ga0209698_10002469_pt1 | contig 20946 bp, 24 predicted proteins | sample LitLauG_LLR_2012_FD_187203 | JGI IMG/M metagenome (GOLD analysis project Ga0209698, IMG submission 187203) | Freshwater sediment microbial communities from Pennsylvania, USA - Little Laurel Run_MetaG_LLR_2012 (SPAdes) (version 2) | ecosystem: Environmental > Aquatic > Freshwater > Creek >...
GTGATGCCGAGCACGCCGAGCGCGGTGGAGACGGGCGCGACGGCCGGGTCCAGCTTGCGGATGCCTTTGCCGTTCGAGACCACGTATTCCTGCCAGCCCATGTAGACGTCAACAATGTCGCCCACGGCGAACTTTTCGTTCTTCGATTCGACCACGCGGGCGACGCCTCCACCCACCATCACGCCGCCGACCTCGACGGGAGCCGCGTAGCTCTTGGCTCCGCTGATACGTCCGCGCATGTAGGGATCGACGGATAGATACATGGCGCGCGCCAGGAATTCGCCGTCGTTGAGCGGCGCAATGGGCGTCTCGACCATCTTAAAATTCGATTCTTCAGGCAAGCCCACGGGGCGCGAAGCCAGCACGAATTGGCGATTGACGGATGACATGATCCCTCTCTTCCACAATTAGGAGTGCGAACCGTTATATTATGCACTAGACCATATGGCAGACACACAAAATTTCAAGAATCACGCGATGTTCGACCCGCCGTTTCACTTTTTCCTGGCGCCGCTCGGATTAATCGCATTTATCTGGTCGGTTTACGAGCTCGTCAAGAATCCGGGCTGGATGGCGGGCGCGCATGTTCTCGTCGTCCTGTGGCTGGTCGTGCTGGTTTTCAAGATGCGCCTTTATTCCCTCAAGGTACAGGACCGCGTCATTCGCCTGGAAGAGCGCTTGCGCCTGCAATCGATCCTGCCTGCCGCGATGCAGCCGCGCATCGCCGACCTGAGTATCGATCAATTGATCGGACTGCGCTTCGCCTCCGACGGGGAAGTGGCCGGGTTGGTGGAGAAGGCGCTCGCCGGGAACTGGAACCGCAAACAAATCAAGGAAGCGGTTCAGAATTGGAGACCGGACCATTGGCGCGTCTGATTGTTGCGATCCTGTGCGCCGGACTGGCCGCGGCGCAGGCGCCGAAGCCCGAACTCCTGTGGCCCAACGGAGCGCCCGGCGCCCTGGGCAATGCCGATACGGACAAGCCCTCGCTGACTGCGTATCCTGCCAAAACGCCAAACGGCACCGGAGTGATCGTGTGCCCCGGTGGAGGCTATCGCGGCCTGTCTATGGAGAAGGAAGGCTCCGACATCGCGCGGTGGCTCAACAGCCTGGGTATTTCGGCGTTCGTGCTCAAGTACCGACTGGGTCCCACTTATCATCATCCGGTGATGATCCACGACGCGCAGAGGGCGATTCGCACCGTTCGCTCGCACGCGGCGGAGTTGCGCGTTCAGCCCGACCGTATCGGAATCTGGGGATTTTCGGCGGGAGGACATCTGGCGTCTACCGCCGCGACGCATTTTGACGCAGGCGACGGCAACGCGGCCGACCCCATCGACCGCGCCGGGTCGCGTCCGGACTTCGCGATTTTGTCGTACCCGGTGATTTCGCTCGATAGCGAGTTCGTCCACAAGGGCTCCCGCACGAATCTGCTGGGCGAGCAGTACGACCCGGCGCTGGCGGCGGAATTGTCCAATGACGAGCGCGTGACGGCGCAGACGCCGCCCACGTTCCTGTTCCACACCACAGCCGACGCGACGGTTCCGGTGGAGAATTCGGTTCGTTTTTACCTGGCGCTGAGGAAAGCAGGAGTCCCGGCCGAGTTGCATATCTTTGAAAATGGTCCACACGGGGTTGGATTGGCTCCCACGGACGCGACTTTGTCGGCTTGGCCGGCGCTGTTGGCGAACTGGCTGCGGGAACGGGGACTATTGCGGTAGCTTACGATTGAGCCGCCAGGCGTAAATCTTGCGGGCTGCCCGCATCCTGACGCATGGCGGCTCAGAACCGAAGATTTCCAGGAACATCGGCCGGCCGTTCCGCGTAGGAGTTTTTATCATGCGTACCGCTTTAGTTTCCCTTGCCGCGCTGGCGCTGGGCGCTTGTGACGTCTACAAGGCCGTACCCGGGCCCATCGAGCATTTCCAGAAATCTGTGGACCTCGACAAATCCGAACTGGCGCGCGTCCAGCTCAAGATGGGAGCCGGCAAGATGATTGTCGAAGGAGGGTCGGCCAAGTTGATGGAGGGCGATTTCGCCTACGACATCCCTTCCTGGAAACCGACGGTGCGCTACGACGCCACCGGCTTCCGCGGCGAATTGCTGATCGAGCAGCCCACGCGCGCCCAATCCACCAACAACATTACCTACGAGTGGAACATCAAGCTGAATGACAAAGTGCCGGTGGAGTTCGCGGCCGACCTTGGCGCGGGCGAGGCCCGTCTGAACCTCGGCTCCCTGAATCTTCGCAGCGTCAGTATGCAGTTGGGCGTCGGCGAGGTGAACCTGGATCTGCGCGGCAATCCCACGCACGATTTCAACGTTGACATCCAGGGAGGCGTCGGCCACGCGGAGGTCCATCTGCCCGCCAGCGCGGGAATTATCGCCAGCGCCCAGGGCGGCATCGGCCATATCGAAACGCGCGGCCTGAAGCAGCGCGACGGAAAATGGGTCAACTCCGAAGACGCGCATCACCCCGTCACCATCCATGTCAACGTCCAGGGCGGAATCGGCCATATCGCCCTGATTGCGGAGTAGCGTTTACAATACGAGTGAATGAGTATTTCGGCCGCGGAGCCTATCCGCATCTCCACCCCGCAATGTGAAGCCGGCATCGGCAAGGTGATTCGCACCGCCAGTTCCGCCGATTTGATCGATGGCGTACGCGTCCAGCCGTACGATCTGTGGCCTGACGACCGCGGCTATTTTCTCGAAGTGATGCGCATGGGCCAGGGTCTGGCTGCCAGTTTCGATCCGCGCACCACCCAGGTATCGTCGGCGCTCAGCTATCACGGCACCATCAAGGCGTTCCATTTCCATAAGTTTCAAACCGATTTGTGGGTTCCCATGTCAGGCGTGTTCCAAGTCGCGCTGGTCGACCTCCGCCCGGACTCGCGCACCTTCGGTTTGAAGAATACTTTGTACGTCGGCGACCTGCGGCCGTGGCAGATTCTGATTCCCCCGGGCGTCGGCCATGGCTATAAAGTGGTGGGCCAAGGCTCCGGCGTGCTGGTCTACGTCACCAACCAAATCTACAATCCATCCGACGAAGGACGCATCGGTTATAACGACGCCTCCATTAACTACGACTGGGAGACGCAGCACAAGTGAGAACATTTCTGGTGACCGGGGGCGCGGGCTTCATCGGCAGCGCCTTCGTCAGGCTCGCGATCAGCAACGGTTGGGCGCGTGTGGTCAACCTCGACAAATTGACCTACGCAGGCAATCTCGAAAACCTGCTCCCCGTCGCCTCGAGCCCGGATTACCGCTTCGTCCACGGCGACATTTGCGACGCGGCGCTGGTGAACGCGCTGGTGGCGGAAGAAAAGCCCGACGCCATCGTGCATTTCGCCGCCGAATCGCACGTGGATCGCAGTATTCTTTCGCCCGCGCCCGTGTTCGAGACCAATCTGCGCGGCACGTTCACGCTGCTGGAAGCCGCGCGCGTCCACAACACGCCGCGCTTCATGCATGTTTCCACCGACGAGGTTTACGGCAGCATCGACGCTCCGCACGAGGCCGACGAGCATTATCCGCTGCGCGCCAGCAGCCCGTATTCGGCATCGAAAGCCGGGGCGGATTTATTGGCGCTATCGTATTTCATCACCTACAAACTGGCGGTAACGGTGACGCGCGCGTCGAACAACTACGGTCCGTATCACTTCCCGGAAAAACTGATTCCGCTGATGATCTCCAACGCCATCGCGGATCAGGCATTGCCGATTTATGGGGACGGCATGCAGATTCGCGACTGGCTGTATGTGGAAGACCATTGCCGCGCGATTTACGCGGCCCTGGAACGCGGACGCGCCGGCGAAGTGTACAACGTCGGGGGCAGCCGCTCGCTCGCGAACGTCGAGGTGGTGAAGATGATCCTGGCTGCGTTGGGCAAGCCGGAGAGCCTGATGGTGACGGTGAAGGATCGGCCAGGCCACGACCGCCGTTACGCGTTATCCAGCGAAAAGCTGATGCGCGAAACAGGCTGGGAAGCGCAGATGCCGTTCGAGCAGGGCTTGCAGGCGACCATCGATTGGTACAAGTCCAACGCGGGGTGGATTGAGCGCGTGAAATCCGGCGAGTATCAGACGTATTACGAAAAGAATTACGCTGGCAGATAACGCTCGTTCAGGTCATCCTGGACGAGGCCCCAGTCTTCTCCATTGAAGATCTTCGTTGCTCCGGCGCGCGCCATTTCGAAGCCCCAGCGCAGCATCTCGCTTTGATCGAGCCATGGGACGCTCTTTTCTTTGAGCCCGCCGAAAAATTCCGCGCGCTTCCATCCGCTGGCGCTGTTTCCGTGTTCAATATGGTAGGCCCGCATGGGCGCGGCGAGCACCTGCTCCTTTGCGCCTCCGTAATGCGCCGCCCAACACAGCGCCGAGTCAACGTTCATGGGATAAATTTCCAGCTCAGGATAGCCTCGTAGCGCGAACCAGCGGTCGCGGGCCAGTAGCGTGAAATCGCCGCAGGCGGCCAGATGCAGAAAATCCGGCGCAGGTTCGGCGTAGCGCAACGCGGGATAAATCATGCGCCCGGCGGCGCGCCGCAACGCCCAGTAGGCGCGAGCGATCCCATCATGAGCGGGCGAATCGGACAGCTTGAGGCCGCGCACGCACATGTTCAACGCGCGAGGCTCGCCTATGGGCTTATGGCCTCCGCCGTCGATGTGCAGCTGGATTCGCTCGGGCTTGCCGCTGAGCGAAATGTTGACGATCCTTCTCGCCCCGACGCGTTCCTGGCCCAGCATGGCCGAGCCCGAGCGTACGCCCGGACCCGCGGCGATGTCGATCTGCAAATATTGATTCCCGCCGTCAACAAAAATCTCGGCGTCATTATCGAACCAGCGAAACGGCTTCGCGCCGTGTATTTCTCGCGCGAACCAGCCTGTGCCGAGCCTGATGCCGCTGCCCTGGCTCGCGATGTCGACGTCTTCGAACCTGAAGCCGCCATCGGGCGCCACCGTGGACATTCCCGCCGCCGCGTGGATGCGGATCATGTGATGCGCGCACCACGCGAGTTGGTCTTGAACCGGCGCGTCAGGGACGTCGGCTGACACGTCCGAACGATCAATGCGGTACATTCGGTCTTTTTCGAGCGTGCGCGAGGCGAGAAAATGTATCAGTTCATCGGAAAACAGCAGGTCGATATTCGTCGCGAGAACGAATTCTCCGCGCGCGCGGCGGATGCCCGCGTTCTTCGCGATCATCTGATGCAGCGGCAGCGCATCCGCGTGCGCGAAACGACGATGAATCGCGGCGGGCACTTCGATGATTCGCACCGCGCACGGACCGGGCTCCGGCCAGCGCAGTGCCTCTGCCAAGGCCGGGCGATCCTGGGGCGGATTCCACTCGACCAAAATCAACTCGGCGGATAAATCGTGACGCCGGCACTGCTCGAGAACCCCAGTGACGAAGATCTGCATGCGCTTGAGCAGATCGCCTCCATGATTGTCGTTGCGCGATGCGGCGACGATAGAGATGTAAGGCGGCAAGTTACTTATATTAGCCAATGGGCAGCGTCAGCACGGCGCGGCATCCGCGGGTGTCGGCGCGGTTGCGCAGTTCGAGCGAGCCGCCGTGCGCTTCCGCGATCTGACGGCTCAGCACGAGTCCGATGCCGGAGCCTCCGGGTTTCGTGGTGAAAAACGGGACAAACAGATTGGCCGTGTTCGACAGGCCGTGGCCTTCGTCGTCGATGGTGACTTCGAGCGCTGTAGCGGTGCGCGACCAGGATACGCTGACGCCACCTCCTGTTTCGAGCGAGGCATCGACCGCGTTGCGCAAAAGATTGATCAGCACCTGGTCGAGTTGGTCGCGGTCGCCCCGAATCGCCAGTTCTGGCCCGGCATGAATCGACGCGGAAATGCGCCGGTCAAGAGACACGATGTTACGAACCCATTCACCTACGTCCACCGAGCCCAACTGTGGGCGCGGCAGCTTGGCCAGCCTCGCATATTCGCCCAGAAACCGGCTCAGCCCTTCGCTGCGCGTGGCGATGATCGAGAGACCGCGAGAGGTATCCTCGCGCCAGTCTTCGGGCAGGGGATCGCGCTTCAGCAACGATTCCAGACTGCCTGCGATGGATTTAATCGGCGCAAGCGAGTTGTTCATCTCATGCCCCAGCACGCGCACTAGCCTCTGCCATGCCTGCAATTCCTCTTCGCGCAAGGCGCGCGTGAGATCGGTGACCACCAGCAATTGATGCGGCAAGCCTCCTTCGCGAAACGTGGAGCGGTGAATGCCCCAGCGCCCCCGCCCCGAGGGGAACGTCCGCTGCGTGCTGCGTGATTCATCGCCAGCGAGAAAATCTTCAAGGCCCAGCGAAGCCGCGCTGGCGTTCATGATGCGCTCCGATGCCTGCGCCAGCAGGCGTTCGCCCGCGCGATTCACCAGCCGCAGGTGCTGTTCGCCATCAAAAGCGAAAATCGCCACGTCGATTTCTTCCATCACCTTGCGCAACAGCGTGGTGGCTTCCAGAGCGCCCAGGCGCTGTTCGCGCAACGTAGCCGCCATGGCGTTCACCTGCTGCATGACGTCGCCCAAGGCGTCCTCGCCGGTGCCGCGTCCGCGGATGGAATAATCGCCCTCGCGCATCGCTTCCAGCAGATTCGCCAGCGTCCGCAGAGGCGACGCCACCTTGTCTCGTACGGCCGCCGCGCAGGCCCACCATCCGACGAGCACCACCGTCGAAAGCGTCCACTGCACCTTGGGCGTATGTCCGCCCGTCCACAACAGCGCCAGCGCCGTGATCACTGCGGGCAATCCCGCAGCCAGCGCCAGCAGCAGCATGCGCTGTTCGTGAACCGGCTTGAGCTTGGACAAATCCACTTACAGACCGTAGCGCTGCAGCCTTCGATACAGCGCGCTGCGGCTCAACCCCAGCGCGTTGGCCGCGTGGCTGACATTTCCGTTGTACCGCGCCAAAGCCTTCTTGATGAGGAACGCCTCCACATCTTCCAGGCTCATGTCTTCCAACCGCATCGACCCCTGCGCCGCCGGACGCAGCGCCAGATCGCCCTGGCGCACCTGCGAATCCTGCGCCATCAGCACAGCGCGCTCCACCACGTGATTCAGTTCGCGCACGTTGCCCTGCCAGGGATGCTCCAGCATGCCCTGCATGGCTTGTGCGTCGAAGCCTTGCAGGTTCTTACGATACCGCCGGGCATGGGTGTCGAGAAAATAGGCGGCGAGAACAGGAATATCTTCGCGCCGTTCGCGCAAAGGAGGCAGATGAATTTCGATGGTGTTCAGACGGAACAGCAAGTCTTGCCGAAATCGCCCCGAATTCACTTCTTCCGGCAGCAGCGCGTTCGTCGCAGAGATCACGCGCGCATCAACCTTACGCGTCTTCGATGACCCGACGCGCTCCATCTCGCCGGTTTCCAAAACACGCAGGAGCTTGGCTTGCAGGTTCATCGGCACATTGGCGATTTCATCCAGGAACAGCGTGCCTCCGTCTGCCAGTTCGAAGCGCCCCACGCGGTCCATCTTGGCGTCCGTGAACGCGCCTTTGACGTGGCCGAACAGTTCGCTTTCAAAGATTCCCTCGGCCAATCCGCCCGCATTGACGGTCACCATGGGGCGTCCGCTGCGCAGCGAAACCGCGTGCAGCGTCCGAGCCACCACTTCCTTGCCCGTCCCCGGTTCACCCGTGATGAGCACATTGGCGTCCGACGGTCCGACGCGTGAGATTAACTGCAGCACTGGCTGCATGGCCGTCGATTCCGCGATCAGCGAGGGCCTGCCGTCGGTGCGCAGCAGCCGATTTTCCGCCTCCAGGCGCTGTCCGCGACGCAGGGCGCCGCTCAACTCCACCTGCGTCCGTACGATGGCCAAGAGGCGAGCGTTATCCCAAGGCTTCTGGATAAAATCGCGCGCGCCGCGACGCATGGCTTCCACCGCCAGATCGACGCTGCCCCAGGCCGTCATCACCACCACCGGAACATTGGTGTCGATGGCCTGAATGCGCATCAACGTATCGAGCCCCTCCTGCCCGGACGTCGTGTCGCGCGTGTAATTCAGGTCCATCAACACCACGTCGAAGTCGCGCGTCTCCAGCGCGGCCAGAATTCCCATGGGCGACGCGGCCGATTCGATCTCAAACCCTTCGCCTTTGAGCAGCAACCGTAGCGCTTCCAAAACATCGGGCTGATCGTCGGCGATCAGTACTCTGCCATCTTTGTGCATTGTTAAGAGTGTAGCGAAGTGCAGGTGCAATCCCCCTGCCGTTGGTAAACCATTGGGAGGACGGTGTTTCCCGCCGAGCGACTGTCCGTTTTTGGGACGCCCGCGACTAAATCGCAACACCCCTCGGCGCGGTAAAGTCCTCGTCCGTCACGTTACCCGTATTCAGCACGCCCGCGGGCTCGAAACAGAGGATCTCCGCTTCCTCATCCGCGCAAGTGCGATGCTCCACACCTCTGGGAACCACCACGCATTCGCCCGGCCCCATTTCCACAACGCGGTCGCGAAACTCGACGCGGAAGAGGCCCTTCCAAACCAGGAAGAATTCGTCCTCGTGTTCGTGCAGATGCCAGGGAAACTCGCCCTGCACTTTGATGATCTTCACTTCCTGCCCGTTCAGCCGCGCGATCACTTTAGGACGCCAATGCTCATCGAACAGGGAGAACTTTTCCGCCAGGCTGACTTTGGTCATCTCGGCGTAACCCTTAAGGATTGCCGGTGCCAGGAGGAGTCGTTGGCGTAACCGGCTGCATGGGCTGGGAGAATCCGTTCGATCCACCCGCCGCACCGTTCTGGCCAGGCCCTAGCCCGTTTTGGCCTGGCGTCAGAGGATTGCGGCCCGTCGGGGGCCCGTTCGTCTGATCGTTGAGCGAGAAGATAAATTCCCACTCCTGATACTTCTGCCGCTTGTTATACGTTTTGATACTGGTGCCCTTGTAATTGGTCGCCACGCCGGCGATGCCGCCCGACTGCATGCCCCCCGCCGTACCCAAGCCATTCGCACCCGCCACCGGATTCGGATTCGTAAGCTGGTTGTTGATCGCCTGCGTGGCCGGATTCTGGCCGAATCCGTTGGCCGGATTGATGCCCGGCGCTGAGATGCCTCCGATGGCGGCCGACGCTGCGCCCGTCGTGCCCGCTGCGCCATTTGGGTTCAGTTGATTCTGCGGGACGGCCGTCGGCTGAAACGGCACCAGTTGACCGTTAGCGTCCACCTTGAATTGGTTCTGCGTTGGATTAAACCCCTGCTGCCCCGGCAAAGGAAACTGGCCCGGCATCATTCCTGGCAGGCCTGGCTGGCCCGACTGCCCCGGCATCTGTCCGGGCATTTGTCCCCCCAGCATGCCTCCATTGAATCCCACAGCGCCCGATGGAGGAGCCGCGGGCTGGCCGGGCTGCCCCGGCTGACCGACGGGCGTCAGCGCAATAGGAGCCCACGTCGCCGGATCGTTCGAGTCCTGGTTGGCGTTCGGTTGAGTATATGCGTTCCCCACCACGTCGCTGGGACGCCGCATCACCGCCGCGTTCACATCGGGAGGCGCGTTGGGATCGGTCGTCGATGCTGTGGTGGTGGCGCCACTGGATCCTGTCGACCCTGTCCCCGCCGACCCGTCGGTCGGTTTGCCGTCCGGGCCAGTGGTGGGCTTTTGTACCAGCGAATCGGTGAGCATGCCCGCGGCGTTAATATGGATCAGCCGCCATTCGTCCTTGCCCGTCATCGGGTCGATGTAGCGCTTGCGCAGGTAACGTTTATTGTTCGTGTTTTCCAGATCTTCAATCTTCTGCGGATACTTTTTCCACGCGTTGACGTAAAGCTGGATAGCTCGCTTGTACTGCTCGCCGCGGTCGATCAGGATTTGTTCGCGGTCGCGCTCGCTTTCAAACGCCACGCGCGGAAGCTGCATGTAGAGGAACATGGCCACAATCGCGGCCATGGCAAACACCACCAGCAAAGCGAAGCCGCGTTCTTTAACAGGCGCGGGCCTCACGACTGCACCTCCGCCACCAGAGGCAGCGTCTGCTGATCGTGCGATTGCAAGTCTTCCACCACGGCGGAATTGATGCCGATCCGGACGATTTTATAGCGCCCTCGAATCACGTCGTTTTCGCCCTTGATCTGAATATCGTCGCCGTCCAGGAAAAACGCCTGCCGCGCTGGACCCACGGCGCGATTCGCGTAGCCGTAAAACCTCAATGGAATCGGCGGCGCGGCAGGCTTTATGTTACCTGGCGCGCCAGGCCCGCCGGGCATTCCCGGCCCACCCGGCTGGCCATTCATTGCAACCGAACCTGGGCGGATCGGAGGCACCGCAGGCGGAGGAGGCACCGGCGGCGCACCATAATCGAAAATACTGCGTGAACCGCCTTCAAGCGGCACCTTTTGCAACTTGGCGAGCAGTTCCAGCTTCAAGGTCGGATCGATCTTCGTCACGTCGGTGCCCTCAGGCAACTTCAACGTTGGCCGGAAATTGTCCGCGCGCGCGCCGCTGCGCGTTTCGAGCTTCGCTCCGGAGGAAACTTCGGAAGTTTGTGGGGCTCGCGTGATCACAGAAGGCTTGGCCACCGGAGCAGCGGCCACCGGAGCAGCCGTCCGCGGCGCCGAATCGTCCCGCATCATCCAGAAATACACGCCGATCATGGTCACCACCAGCGCGCCCAAAATGGCGTACTGTTTGGGATTGCCGCCGACTTTGTCCGGAAGAAACTTCATTCCACCGAATCCTCGCGCACGAAGGTATTCAGCTTCATCGAGATCGAGAGCAGCTTGCTGCCGGTCTGCGGCGCGGCATTCAGCGATTCGATGATCATCAGCGAAGGCGAGCGGTCGATCTCATGCACGAAGTGCAGCAGGTCCGCGTATTCACCCTCGTAATTGGCCGTAATCGACATCATGCTCAGCGTGTCTGAGCCGTCGATCGGCTCAAACGCAATACTCGTGTCCTTCGCTTTTATTTTAGATCCCGCCGCGGCCTGCCCCAGTTGGGACAACAGTTGTTCGCTGCGTGCGCGGCTGGTCAGAAAATACGTGCCGAGGAATTTATCGCCTTCGCTGCGGCCCAAATCCACCGCGGCCACGTGCGCCTTGGTTTTCTCAAGCGCCTCGCGCTTGGCCTTCGCCTGCGCCTGCAGCTCCACAAGCTGCCGCTCCAAATCCTCAGCCGAGCCTCCAGGAGGATACAGAATCAACCCGGCGGCCACTAAATTCGCGACCAGCAACGCGCCCACAACCACGCGCAAAACAAACTGGGCCCGCGAGCCGCTGCTAAAGTTTTTGCGCATAATTCACCGTGAACCTGTATTTGTAAATCGGCTCCTGCAGCGTGGGAGGCTGGGTGCTTTTTAAGTCCACCGGGCCGAACAACGGAGACTTTCTCAACCGCACCAGAAACTCAATCACCTGCTCAGGGGATTTCGAGCCCACCTGCACATCCAGAACCACCTCGTTCTGCGAAGTAATCTGCGGCAGGCGCACCGAAATCAGCCGGACTTCGTACGGCATCACGCCTTCCAGATCGGCGAAAATCCGCGTCCAGGAAATCGACTTGCGTTCGAGCAGCGTATTCAGCAGCAGACTGCGCTGCAACACCTGCGCATTGGCCGGCTCCCGCAATTTCGCGTCGAGCTTGGCCTGCTGCGATGTCAAATCCAGGACCTGCGTGTTGAAGCGATCCACGGCCGCGCGCGTGTCTTTCACCCGTTCGCGTTGGGCGAAAATCAGGAACACCATGACGCCCAAAAGCACTGCCAGAACGGCGGCCAGCGCGGCGGAGCCGACAATGATGGGCCTGTCCTGACGAAACGGCTCGGACGATAAATTGATCGGGACGCGCACCTAGTTCACCACCGTTTCGAGATATCCGAGCAGTCCCGCGTTGAACTCGCCCGGCGTGCCGAGGCGGCTATGCATCGGCTCTACGTCGCACTTCAGGCCCTGCGGCGCCCCGTGTTTGAACCCGCACAGAATCAGTTTTCTTACCGGCGTCGCCAGTTCGTCCTCTACATAGGCGAAGGTCGGATACAGCACCGATAAAATCTCATCATCGTCCGGACCCTCCAGCATCACGCAGCGGAACAGCTTGATCGTCGCGCCGGAAATTACGGTCACCGTCAACACGCGGCCAGAGAGTTTCGCAATCACCGCGACGCCCTCGCCGCGATAGAGGTTCAATGCGGCCAAAGACGACGTGGTCACCTCACCAGGATGAAATCCCGCCGCGCGGAACAGCGCTTCATAGCGAGCGACGATCTCGAACGCCATGGTCACGGCCAACACTTCCACTTTCTTGCCATGCGCCGGCTGGACGTAATAGCTGACCGCGGCCGATTCGATGTCGAACGGAATCGTCTTCTTGATACGGAACTTCACCAGCGACAACTGCTCCGCCGGAACCGTTGGGAACGAATCGAAATCCAGCACCGTCACACGGGCTGCGTAATCCGGCAGAATCAACGCGGCCGGACGGCGTTTCTTCCCTTGCAGAGGCGGAGCGATGTGCTGGATCATGTCGCTGACGCGCTCCGGCCGCAGAATATTGTCGGCTGACGGCGTCACTGTGATCGTCTCCGGCTCAAACGCCTCAAACCCCGTGCGCGTGCCCTGAGCGTAGGAAATGCCCGCTTCCGAAATTTCGAAGGCGTGGTCCGGCGGAGGGTCCTTTACGAGGCGCGTCAATGTGCTTAAAATACTCATCCTTCTATGAACGTGACCTTGTTAATCTCTTTGAGCGTCGTGATTCCGGCCTTGGCCTTCGCCAGTGCCGCTTCGCGCAGGAACGTCATGCCTTCGCCCGCCGCCTGCCGCCGGATTTCCGACGCCGGACGCTTGTCCAGAATCATTTCGCGGATGCGCTCGCTCAAATCGAGCAACTCATGAATCGCGCTGCGTCCGCGGAACCCCGTGCCGCCGCATTCGAAGCATCCTGTGCCTTCGACAAACTCCACCTTACGCCATTCGTCGGGATGGAGGCCGCTTTCCACCAGGTATTCATCTTCGTAATGCACGGGCTTTTTGCAATGCGCGCACACCACGCGAACCAGCCTCTGCGCCAGAATGCAGTTCAGCGCGGAAACGAAGTTGTACGGCTCCACGCCCATGTTCAGGAAGCGGCCGAGCACGTCCAGGACGTTATTCGCGTGGACCGTGGTGAACACCAGGTGGCCGGTCAGCGCCGCGTTGATGGCGATCTGCGCCGTTTCCTGGTCGCGAATTTCGCCCACCATGATTTTGTCCGGATCGTGGCGTAAAATCGAACGCAGGCCACGCGCGAACGTCAGTCCCTTTTTCTCGTTCACCGGAATCTGCGTGATGCCCTTGATCTGGTACTCCACCGGGTCTTCAATGGTGATGATTTTGTCTTCGTCGTTCTTGATTTCGCTCAGGCCCGCATAGAGCGTCGTCGTCTTGCCGGAGCCGGTCGGCCCGGTCACCAACACCATGCCGTACGGTTCTTTAATGTAGCGGCGAAACTTCACCAGATCGCTGTCGGCAAAACCCACCACATCGAGCGAGAGCTTGGAAAACTTCTCACTCATGGACTCTTTATCGAGCACGCGAAGCACGGCGTCCTCGCCGTGGATGGTCGGCATGATCGACACGCGAAAATCGATCAGCCGGTTCTTGTAGCGCACGCGGAAGCGGCCGTCCTGAGGAATGCGGCGCTCGGCGATGTCGAGCTCGCTCATCACCTTGATACGCGAAATGATGGTCGAGTGCCAGTCCTTGGCGATCGGAGGCATGGCGTAATGCAGCACTCCGTCGATGCGGTACTTGATCGCCACTTCCTGATCGCGCGTCTCGATATGAATATCGCTGGCGCGCCGCTCCAGCGCGTTGAAGATGGTCGTGTCCACCAGCTTGATCACCGGCGCGATGCTAGAATCGGTGGCCGAAAGGCGGTCGATCGAGAGCGTCTCGTCCTGATTCTCTTCGTCCCCGACCACGTCCAGCGTGAAGCCTTCGGTGACTTCTTCCAATACGCGCTGCGACTGCTCGGTTTTCTTCAGCAGGTCGGAAATCTGCGAAAGCGTGGCCACCTTGACCCGCAGCTTCTTGCCCAGCAGTACGGCTAATTCGTCGATCAGGTTAAGGTTGCGGGGATCGGCGAGTGCAATCTCCAGCGACCCGTTATAGGCCTGAATCGGCACGAAATTGTAGCGGAACATCAGGTCCACCGGGACGGACGTGAACAGGTCGTGATCGATGCGCACCTCGCGCAGATCGACGAATTCGTGATAGTAGCGCTCGGCCAGCGCGCGCGCCCGAGTTTGCTCCTGCAGAGGATCGGTCGGGATCATTTTGTCGAGCGTCGCCATATTATGTATGCACCGTTTCCCCGAGCGAGAAGATCGGCAGGTAGAGCGAGACCAGCACGAACGCCACAAAAATGCCCATGATGATCATGATCACCGGCTCGATCAGGCTCAACGCCGCCGTCACGCTGTTGGAAACGTCCTCTTCATAGAACTCCGCCACGCTGGTCAGCATCTGCGGCAGCGCGCCGGTAGACTCGCCGACCTCGATCATGTCCAGAGACAGGCTCGGAAACAGCTTCGTTTTGCGCAGCGATTGGGATAGCGCCTGCCCTTCGCGCACCAGTTTCACGGCTTCCGCCAGAACCTTGCGCAAAACCTCGGTTCCCAGCGAATCGGACGCCGTGTCCAACGCCTGCATCAAAGGAATGCCTCCCAGCAGCAGCGTTCCCAGGACGCGCGAAAACTGCGCCACCTGATACTTCAGCCAAACTTCGCCCGCCACCGGGATTTTTAACAGGAACCGGTCCACGCGCTCACGCCCAGAAGCGGTCCGCGCCCAGAAGCGGAATCCGACGATGGCTCCGATCAGCCCGGCGAATCCAACCAGCACGTAATTCCGGGCCGTCGTGCCGATAGCGATCAGGAGGCGCGTCGGCGCGGGCAGCTCCGCGTCCATACTCGCGTAAAGCTGAGCGAAATTCGGCACCACGTAGGTGACCAGGAACACGATCAGGCAAATGACCAATAGAATCAGCAAGGCCGGGTACATCAGGGAAACCAGCAGCTTCTTGCGCACCGAAAGAGCCAGTTTCTGGTAGTGGATAAACCGTTCGAGTACTTCGGCCAAGGCGCCGCTGCGCTCGCCGGCCAGGACGCTGGTGACGTAGATGGGCGGGAAAACGCCCTGCTTGGCGAAGGCGTCCGATAGCAGCGCGCCGTTGCGAATCTCCTCCCGCACAGCCACGATGTGTTTCGATAGCTTGGGGTCCGTCAGGCGGTCTGAGAGCAAATCGAGCGCCTTCAGGATCGGCAGCCCGGCCCGGATTAGCGTCACAAACTGTTGATTAAAAATGAGAAACTTCTCTGTGTTCAGCTTCCCGCCGGACGGCTTCACCGGCCCAACCGCTCCCTTACCCTCAATCCTAGGCTTGATGGAGTAGATCAGGAACCCCTGCTGGGAGTAGCGGTCCCGCAGCTCGCGCTCGGAGGCGGCCTCAGCCACTTGCTGATGAATCGCGCCCCGCGAATCGGCGTATTTAAGGGTCCATTCGGCCATGAAAGATGCCGGGCGACACCTCGCCCTAGTAACTATGACGTGACGCGAGGCGGAAGTGTGCAAATGAGGGCGAATGTTACTTGATACGGTAGACCACGGCGTCATCCAGCCAAATTCCGCCGATTTGGTGGCCCCCCAGGCGCATCCCTTTGACGGAAGCGGTCTTCCCAAACAAGGCCCGCAACTCGCGGATGAACGGATCGCGGTTCCCCATGAGGCGTACGTCGTCAAAATCTCTTGACTCCGGATCGTCCTTGCGCAATGCGCCGATTAACGCTCGATAGGCCTCTTGGGGGCTCTCGTAAAGCGGAGTGCCGACCACCAGCTGCCATCCGTGTTCCTCGGTTAGAATCCAAACCGCGACGGAAATGGGAAACTTTGCAGCGTCTAGCGCATCGAGTATTTTCTCGCCCAGTTTGACGTCCGCGTCTAGTAGTGCTTTTTTAGCCATTGGAGTATTCCATATTTCCGATTTGCGATGGCCTCAACTAAGGCGCCGGCCGCCTGCGCAGAGTGGGCGTTATACCTGCTCTCTTCGCTCCATTGACTCACCACTTCCCAGCGCAGGGCGAACTCCGATTGTCGCATAGCCTCGTCTAGCGCCGATTTCAGCCCGGCAACGACGATCAGATCGCGGATGCTGTGCGTGTAACTGCTTTTCACACGCCTCAAATCTGGAAAGTCGTGCCGTTCGGTCGATTTAGCGATGCACGCCTTTAGTGCGCACTCTATCGAATAGCCCGCCAGATAGTACGCACCGTCCGGCATTCCGGCAGCAAGTAACACGTCTGCCTCGCGCAAACGAACCGATGCGAGCTTCTGTAGATCTTTTCGAGTCACTGCAAACGGCAGCCCAAACTGCCTATTTCTTCCGCTTCTTTTTAAAAAACACGTCCGACGCTCTGGTGGTTGAGATCAGCATGACGAACAGCACGCCTAGCGCCACCAGGGTCGCCACCGAGCCCACGATCACGTAATCGGACTCCTTCATCGGCGCGGGCATGAAGCGGAGCATCAGCGCCGTCACTAGCGCGAACACCACCAGCGCCACCGCACCCAATATCAGTCCGCGTTTCATCAGTCGTATTTCTCAAACAGGACTTGCTTGCGGTCGAAGCCCTTTTCTTTCAGCATGCTTCTCACCTGATCCACCATTTCCTTCATGCCGCAAAGGAACACGTCCATGTCACGGCGCTCGCCGATGGCTTCGTTCAAATGCTCCTGCACATAACCACGGCGGCCGGACCAGGATTCGCCCGGACGGCTCAGCGTCGGCAGAAAACGGAGGCGCTCCATCTGTTCGAACTCCGCGCGATAGAGCAAATCGTGTTCATGCCGCGCGCCGAATAGCAGCGTGAACTGCCGCGCCGGGTCATGAGCGTGTGCCCTCAGCATGGAACGGAACGGCGCGATGCCCGTGCCCGTGGCGATCAACAGCGAATCGCGCGGCGGAGTCTTCAACACGAACATACCCATTGGCGGCTTGATCTCAATCGCGTCGCCGGGCTGCATGGCAAATAAACGCGGCGAAATGCGCCCTTCTTTCACCAGGTCCAGGCACAGCTCAAAGCGATTCGTATTCAACGGCTCCGATGCGATGGAATACGCCCGCGTGATTTTCTTATCGTCGAACGCCTGCTGGATCGATAAGAATTGCCCCGGCACAAACGTGAACGGCTCCGAGGTTTCGAACAAGAAATGGCGCACATCCGGCGCGATCTCGCGCGATTCGATTAACTTTGCTTCCATGATTCCCTGGCCCTGTCGAGCAGCGCATCCACCATCGCCGGATGCCCATCCAGCGGCGCCGTCACCGAAATGCTCAGCCCCGGAAGCGCGGTCTCTACCTCTTTGATCAGACGCGGCAGGTCGCGCTGCAGATGCAACCCAAGCGTGAGAAAGTAGGGAATCACCACCACGTTTTGCGCACCACGCTCCGCCAGCGCCTCCACTGCGCCGCGCAAATCCGGCTTACCGCATTCCAGAAACGCCGGCTCCACCGCGCCCAATCCACCGCGCGAACGCACTTCCGCGGTCACCGTGCGAACGGCTTCATTGGCGCTTTCAATGCTCGATCCGTGCGCGAACACTACATAACCTGTCATGCTTGCACCTTCTTCGGTTCGGGAAAATAAGTTCGTAAAAAGTCCAGGAATGCCCGCCCGCGCCGACGCCGGTTGTTGTGCTGAATCTGCAGCCGCTCCAGGAACACCAGCGTGCCCAGGACGTCGGCGTCGCGTAGCGTCTCCATGCCCGCTTCCTCCGCCATCGCCTTGCGCATCTTTTCGATCGTCTGCGTCAGTTCGTCCTGAATCGCCGCGGCGTATGGATTCTGCGAGCGCGATTCGTAAATCAGGCCGGAGTTGAGTGTGCGGTACGTCTTCACCATCGCCTCCAACGCCTCACGCGCGTCGGAATCCACGGCCTTTTCCCGCTCCATCACCAGTTTCAGCGCCAGGCTCATGGTCAGCACTTCGCGCTCGTGTTTTTCCAGAAAATCGTCGTTCAGGCGGATGTCGAGATTGGGGAAATCCTTCTCGGTCAGCTCCGCCGGACGCTCATGCCGGCGCGCATCGCGCAGGAAATCGCAATTGAGGGGGCAATCGATCGTGTTTTCGCGCTCTTCACCGCAGCATTGCGGGCAGATATCCGCGCCGATGCCGGGACAATGGCGGCGCGCGCGGCGCTTCTCGCACTTTGTGCAGACTTGGTTCACGTGGTGGATAACTCCATCGTATCGTATGATCGAAAAATGGCGCGAACGGATGTTTATTTGAAGGTGGAAGTCGATATCGACGACAAGGAGCGGCCGGAGCGCCTCGCAGCAGAGATTTGCCGGGTAATTAAGAAGGTGTACGGCGTCCGCGCGGCGGAAGTATCCAGCATCGTCGAACGGGAGAACTAGAACGTCAGGACAGCCTTCCCCATTACCTGGCGGTTCGCCAGCGCCCGCAGCCCCACTGGCGCCTCTTCGAACGGGAACGCCGTGTTCACCGACGGACGAATCTCGCCCGCCGCGTACATCTCCATCAGCGCGGCGTGCGCCTCCGCCGGATACGACGGATGCATGAGCACATAAGCGCCCCACAACACGCCGACGAGCGATATATTCTTCAGCAGCACGCGATTCAGCGCGATGGAGGGAATGCGCCCCGCCGCGAAGCCGACGATCAGAATGCGTCCCTCCGGCGCGACGCACTTGGTGGATAAATCGAACACATCGCCGCCCACCGGATCGTAAATCGTATCCGCGCCGAGCCCTCCGGTAATGTCCTTCACGCGATCCACCCAAGCTGCCTCCGAATAATCGATCGCGAAATCCGCGCCCTGTTCCCGCGCAAACGCGAGCTTGGCTTCGCTGCCGGCCGTCGCGATCACGCGCGCCCCCCGCGCCTTGCCGATCTGAATCGCCGACATGCCCACGCCGCTGGCCCCCGCATGCACAAGCAGCCACTCTCCGGGGCGCAGCCGGCAGCGATGAGTCAATGCGAAGTACGACGTTTGATACACAATCGGCATCGCGGCCGCTTGTTCAAAGCTCATCTCCGCGGGCATCGCGAAGACGCTTTCTTGCTTTGCGTACGAATATTCCGCGAACGCACCACCCAGCGGAAGCGCGATCACCCGATCCCCTGGTGCGACGCTCTCCACACCCCAACCCACTTCGTCCACCACGCCCGCAACCTCCGCGCCCGGAGTGAATGGAAACGGAGGCTTCACCTGATACTTGCCCCGCACCTGCAAAATGTCGAAGAAATTCAGCGCCGCGGCGTGATTGCGGATGCGCACCTGGCCCGCCTCCGGTTCGCGCTCCGCAACTTCATCGAGCGTCATCGTTTCCGGCTCGCCCCAGCCGTGTACGCGCCATGCCTTCATTTAACGCCCCTTGAAATTCGGCTTACGCTTCTCGTGAAACGCCGCGGTGCCTTCTTTGACGTCGTCTGTGTAATTGGTCGCGAGCGTAGCCAGCGCCGCATCCTCTAATGCATGATCCAGCGTCATGGAACGCTGTTTCACCATCATGCGTTTGGCCAGCCGTGCGGCGATCGGCGGCCCCTCCGCCAACTGGGCCGCGAACGCGCGCACGCGCGGCATCAATTCATCGTCGGCAACAACTTCGGTCACCAGGCCGAGCGTCAGCGCCTCGCGGGCCTGATAAACTTCCGATAGCAGAGACATTTTCAGCGCGCGATCCAGGCCCATGGCGCGGGGAAAATAATACGCGCCTCCTTCGTCCGGCAGCAGACCGAACCGAAGGCTGGTATCGCCCAGCTTCGCGCTTTCCGCCGCGATGCGAAAATCGCAGGCCAGCGCCAGCGTCAGGCCGCCTGCCACCGCGGCTCCGTTCACTGCCGCAATTACCGGCTTGTCAAAACGATCCAGGAACCGGATCAGCGCATGCATGTTCTCGCGCATCTCCAGCATCGATTCCAAAGTATGCCCGCGGTATCGCGCCGGATATTGAAAATCGCGGCTAATGTCGCCACCAGCACAAAACCCTTTGCCCGCGCCCGTCAGAATCACCGACCGAATCTCATCGTCATCGCGCGCATCTTCGAGAGCCTTCAGGATCTCGTGGACCATCGTCTCCGAATACGCGTTGCGCTTCGCTGGACGGTTCATGGTCACCGTCGCGACGTGGCCCGATTTTTCGTAGATGATCTCGCTCATAAACTGGGGCCGAGGTTGGCCATGCCGCCGTCCACGATCAGCGATTCGCCCGTGGTTCCCTTCGCCACCGCGGCCAGGAACAGCGTCGCCTCGGCAACATCCTCCACCGACGCCAGCCTCCGCAAGGGTGTGATTTTCTCCACCGAATCGAACTGCTCCTTCGGCCATCCGGCGAAGCGCGTCCGCACGAAGCCGGGCAGCACCACGTTCACGCGAATGTGCGGAGCCAGCGCGCGCGCCATCGACTTGGTCATCGTCACGACGCCCGCCTTCGACGCCGCGTAGACCATCGAACTGCCCTGCCCCGTGATCGACGCCACCGACGATACGTTCACCACCGACGAGCCGTCGTTGCGTTGCAAGAATGGGGTTGCCGCGCGCACGCAATAAAACACCCCGCGCAGGTTGGTGTTCAGCGTCTTATCCCAGATTTCATCGGTCAACTCGTCCATGCGCGCATGCGGAATGCGCGTGCTCCATCCGGCGTTATTCACTAGATAATCGATGCGCCCGAATTCGTGGATCGCAGACGCCATCAGTTGTACCGCTTCGGCGTCTTTCGACACATCCGCGCCGACGGCCACCGCGGTGCCGCCGGCCGATTGAATGGCCTCCACCACGCTCACCGCGGCGTCGCGAGAGCTAGCGTAATTCACCACCACTTTCGCGCCATGCGCCGCAAAAAGCTCAGCAATCGCGCGACCCATCCCGGTGCCCGCGCCGGTCACCACCGCAACTCTATTGTCGAGTTTCATGTCGCACCATCGTAATACGATTTTGACG
>Ga0209698_10002470_pt1 | contig 20945 bp, 22 predicted proteins | sample LitLauG_LLR_2012_FD_187203 | JGI IMG/M metagenome (GOLD analysis project Ga0209698, IMG submission 187203) | Freshwater sediment microbial communities from Pennsylvania, USA - Little Laurel Run_MetaG_LLR_2012 (SPAdes) (version 2) | ecosystem: Environmental > Aquatic > Freshwater > Creek >...
CTCTTGGTGGCCAAAGTCATGGCTGATGGGCTGAGCGCCCGCATCGTGGCTAAGGAGCAGGCGCGCTTGCGCTGGGGAAAGCGCAAACTCATCCTGACATTTGCCGATTTGGGTTATCCATCGCTAAATATGCGGCTTCAAAACCCGCCGCCTTGGCTGCGCGAACTCGGAGTGAAAAATTGATCGCCCCCGCGCCGCAACCGCCGTTTGCCGTGCCAGACGCCGTCAAGTTCGCGGTGCCGCTCTTTGTGCTGATGATCGTGGCCGAAATGGTCTATGTGCGCGTGGCCAAGAAAGGCCGCTATCAGATCACCGATAGCGCCGCGTCTCTGTCGATGGGCTTTGGCAACCAAATCGTTGGCGTGCTGTTTGGAGCGGCGATCCAAACCAGCGCTTATGTGTGGGTTTACGAGCATCGCTTGGTCACGCTGCCTTGGACGGCGGCGGTGATGGTCGCGTGCTTCTTCGGCGAGGACCTTGCATATTACTGGTTTCACCGTGTGGCTCACGAACGGCGCTTCTTTTGGGCAAGCCACGTCGTCCATCACACCTCGCAGCACTACAATTTGACTACGGCCTTGCGCCAAACTTGGACCGGGGCGCTTGGCTTCAATTACATCTTCTGGCTGCCGCTGCTCTATTTGGGCTTTCCTCCCGCCATGGTGGCGATGTTTAGCGGCTTCAGCTTGGTCTATCAGTTCTGGATCCATACCGAGTTGATCGACCGCATGGGGCCCTTTGAGTGGCTCTTCAACACGCCTTCCCATCACCGCGTCCATCACGCCGTCAACGCCAAGTATCTCGACGCCAATTATGCGGGAGTGCTGATTATCTGGGATCGGCTGTTTGGCACCTTTGTGGCTGAGGATAAAAAGACGCCGCCGCGTTACGGCATCGTCAGCCAGCTCGGCACCTTCAATCCGCTGCGGGTGGCGCTGCACGAATGGGCGGGCATCGTGCGCGATGTGAGCGGTGCGAAATCGCTGCACGAAGTCATAAATTATATGTTCGGCCCGCCCGGCTGGAGCCCCGACGGCTCGCGCAAAACCAGCGCCTCGATCAAACGCGCCTGGGCTGATCAGCAAGCCGCCGCAATTGCTGGGGAGTAGAGCGGGTGTATGCGCCCGGGCCTTTCGTTGTCGCCGAGGAGGACGCCGACGCCTTGATTACGCGCTTGGCGCGGAGTGCGGCCGCGCTTTTGGTGAGCCTTAACGAAAACGGCGAGTTCCTCGCCACCCACGCGCCGCTTTTGTGGGATGGCCAGGCGCGCATCGCGCGCGGTCATATCGCCCGCGCCAATCGGCATTGGCAATGCAGCGGCGCGCGCGCGCTCATCGTCATATCTGGGCCTGAGGCCTACGTCTCGCCGAGCTTCTATCCTTCCAAGCTCGAGCACGGGAAGGCGGTGCCGACTTGGAATTACGAGGCCGTGCATTTGAGCGGCGCTGTCGAATGGTTCGACGATCCTGTCCGCCTCAAGGCCTTGGTGGGCGAACTCTCCGCCGTTCATGAGCACGATCGGCCTCAGCCCTGGTCAATTGGCGAGGCCCCCAGCGCCTATATCGAGGCCATGCTTGGCGCCATCGTCGGCTTCGAAATGCGGGTGGAGAAACTCGAAGCCAAGCGCAAGCTCTCGCAAAACAAGAGCGCCGCGGATTTCGAAGGCGTGATCAGAGGTCTTGAGGATGGCGCCGGCGCCGGCGCCGAGATCGCTGCTTTGATGCGCGCTCTTGGTCGCGCCTCAGATGATGCAAACTCCCCTTGATGGCGCTTCACATCATCAAACTCTGCGTCGGCGCCGAGAGCGTCGAGGATTTGGCCGAATGGCAGATCGGACAATTGAAGCGCGCCCAGAAAGCCAAAGCCAAAAGCGTCAACGCCCATCAGAAGCGACATCCGGTCTGCGGCACCCGCATGTGGCCCAAACGCCTGGAGGAGGTGCTGGCCGGGGGCTCGCTCTATTGGGTGATCAAGGGCGTCATCAGCGTGCGTCAAAGCATCGTCGCCATCGACGATGTCATCGACAATCACGGCCAACGCTGCGGACTTTATCTCGACGCGCACCTCCAGCGCACCAGCCCCCAACCGCGACGCGCCTTTCAAGGATGGCGTTATCTTGAGGCCAAAGATGCGCCTGCGGATTTGAGCCTGGCTGAGGGCGGGGCCGATTTGCCGGAGCATTTGCGCCGCCAGCTGGTGGAGCTGGGCGCCTGGTGAGGCCAAGGCGACAGCGGGAGGGGGTTCGGGTTTGGGATCGTTGACGCGCGGCGCCATCGCGCCGGTTCATCATCCAAGGCGCTCTACGACCCCCGCGCAGAAGTCGCTCAAATCTGGCTCATCATGATAAAGCCCAAGCCCTATGCGCAACACATCATCGCGCGCATCGGTGATGATGTCGGCGTCAAACAAAGCCGCCTTCCATTGCCCGGCATTTGGATGGCGTAGGGAAATGAAGCGCGATTGGGGACCGCGGGGGTTGGGCTTCAACACCTGGGCTTGGGCAAGGGCCCCGGCTTGACCTGCTTCGATCATGGCGATGAGCTTTTCGCGGAGCTCGCCAATGCGGGCGCTGATGGTTGGCGTGTCGAGGCCTTCGTTCGCCAACATCGCGCGCACCGCGTTGAAGCGATAGACCCCGGTTGGGTCATAGGTGGCCCCCAAAAAGCGCAGCCCATCTTTTGTGTACCCGGCGCGATCGCCGTGCCGGGCCTCGATGGCGCCGAATTCGGCAAACCAGCCGGTATCGACCGGGCGCGGAGCAAATCCGGGCGGGGCATGCAGGTAGCACACGCCTTCACCCGCCATGGCGTATTTGTAGCCCCCGCCAGTCAGAAACACGCGATCGGCGAGGCGAGCGAAATCACATTCCATGGCCATGAACGCGTGATAGAGATCGAGTATCACCCAAGGCCCATCCGGGTGGGCGATGGCGGCCAATTCTTCGGCCCCGTCAAAGCGCAGCCCGGTCTTGAACATCACCTGGCTTAGGAAAGCCACATCGGGGCGCTTCTGGCGCGCCGCGGCCAGATAGCGTTCCGTGAAGCTTTCGAACGGCTCGCAGGCCACGATGCGCCGCCGGATGCGCCCATCTTCCTCCCAGCGAGCGCCTTGGCGGCGAAAGGCGTGAAATTCGCCGTCGCTGGTCAACACATCGAGCGGCGCCTGGGAGGCTTTGGCGGAAAATACCCGCATCAGCAGCTCATGGGTGCTCGGCGCCAACGCGATGGTAGAGGGATCTGGAAGCTTTAACTCGCTTGCGATCTCGCGCTGGGCCGCGGGAATGACTGCGCCGAAGATTTTCTCCCACTTGCGATCAGCGAGCAAGGCTGCGTCGTTCCAGGCCGCCATATGCGCATCGTAGGAGGCGTCTGGCCACAAATGGTGCGAGTGGGCCGCGAAATGGCGCCGTCCTGGCGCTGCAGCGAGCGCGCGCGAGAAGAGCCGCTTATAGGAGTTCACAATTTGGTTCTCAGCGACCAGACCTCGGGAAATGCGCGCCGCGTTAGCGTCTGTTGCAAATAACCGACGCCTTCGGTGCCGCCGGTGCCGCGCTTGCGCCCAATGATGCGCTCAACCGTCAGCACATGCTTGTGGCGCCATGTGAGCAGCGCATCGTCAAGATCCAGGAGCTTTTCTGCGAGCTGATAAAAGCCCCAATGGGCTTGGGTGTTGCGATAAATTTGGAGCCAAACCGCCTCGACGGCGTCATTGCTTTGGTAAGCTTCGTAGCGGGGCCGCTTCAACACAGCCTCAGGGATTTGGAATCCAGCCTTGGCCAGTTGGGCCAGCACATCATCGTACAAGCTGGGGGCGTTCAGCGCCGCCTCCAGCAGCTTTGCCTCTTCGCTTCCCGGCGCCTGGAATTTCAAAAACTGCGCGTCCTTAATGCCCAGCTGAAATTCCAGCGCGCGAAACTGGTAGGATTGAAACCCCGAACTGGCGCCCAGAACCTCACGGAAGTTCAGATAGTCGGCGGGCGTCATGGTGGCGAGGATGTCCCAAGCCTGGGTCATCACCGCTTGAATGCGCGAGACCCGCGCTAAGTGCTTATAGGCTGGCACATGGTTGCCGACGCGGATTTCGCGTTGGGCGGCGGCGATCTCGTGGATGGCCTGCTTCATCCACAATTCCATGGTCTGGTGCAGGATGACGAACAAAAGCTCGTCGTGGCGATCGGTGCGGGGGTGTTGGGCGGAAAGCAACTGGCCCAGCCGCAAATAGCCCCCATATGTGACGCTCTCGCTCATCGCAGTCGCGTTCCTCAAATCGAATCATCGCCTTAGAGCACGCGCCTGGGTGGCCGAAAAGTCGCGGCTGCGGCGAAGTGCGGCAAAGCTTCCCGATTTGGGGCTTGGCCGGCGCCGGCGACCTGCTAGGGAGGGGGTGGGTGAGGCAGAAGCCAGGAGGCGCACGATGGGCGGCATAGGACGCATCATCATTTTTGTCGTGGTAGCAGCGTTGGTCGGCGCGGGGGTCGTGTTCTTCGTGCTGCCGAACAAGGCAAGCAGCAGTCAAACCATCGTCGTCGCCAGGCCCGCCAGCAGCGTCTTCGAACGCTTGGCTTTGGCGCCGCCCGGCACCCATATCGGGACCGGCGTGACGCTGACCCGCATCACCTCTGCGCAAAACGACGTGGTGACCGGCGAAGTCGCCTACGCCGACGGCAAGACCGGCGCGGTCACCTATCACGTGACGCCGCAGGGCAATGGCTCGAGCGTGGAAATGACCCTCGACGAGGGGCTCGGGACCAATCCGCTCAACAAGCTCAAGGTTCTGACAGGAGGCGATGTGGCGCCGCTCATTCACGGCGCATCGGCTGCCGTGCAAAGCGATTTGAACGCTTTGCCTGCGGCCGACTTCACCAACCTGCAATACGACATCGTGCAGGTGGCCTCGCAGCCCTTCTTCTATATTGAAAATTGCTCGGCCACTGATGCGGGCTCGATCACCTCGATCATCAATCAGGCGGTGGGCGCCATTCCCGCGATCATGCGCGCCAAGGGCATAACCCCCTCAGGCCCGCTGATGGCGGTGGAGCCGCGGGTGGTGCAAGGCCAATATTGTTATCAGGTCGGCTATCCCTATAGCGGACCGGCCCCGCGCGGGGCGCTCCTGGTGGGCAAGGCCGGACAAACCCCAGGCGGGGTCATGATGCACGTGCATTATACCGGCGCTGAAGGCGACGTGGTGCCCCAGGTCTATAACAAGATCGACGCGCTCTTGGGCGCTGCCCATATCGATGACCCCACCACGTCCAGTGATGATTGGCCCACCTACGAGGTGTACAATGACGACCCGACCCAAGCCGGGGGATCGCACAATCGCGAGATTTATTATGTAACAAGGGGCGACATTTCGCGCGCCACCGCGATTGTGCCGCCGCACGCGCCAAGCCCGCCGGCGGCTGCGCCCACAGCGGCGGCCCCGGCGCCAGCCCCGGCTGCGTCGACGACAACGACAACCGCGACGACGACCAGCGCCACGATCACAACGGCGCCTGCGACGACGCCGTAATCGCAAGAACCTTTGCGAACCGAAGGCCCGCGACGAGTTTGGTCGCGGGCCTTTTTGTTTGCGCCGTCGCGGGCCTTGGCCGGGGGTTTAGACCGCCATATTGTCGATGAGCCGGGTTTTGCCGAGCCACGCGGCGGCGAGAATACGCGCGCGTGTGTGTCGATCAGCGAGCGGCGCCAGGCTTTGGGCGTCGCGGATGACGATATAATCGACTTTGTCGAAGCCTGCCCTCATCAGACGCTGGAGAGCTTCCTGCTCGAGCGCATCGATAGGCGCGCCGGCGTGGAAGGCGCTGATGGCCTCACGCATGATGAGGTTGAGCGCACCAGCGATTAGCCGCTCTTGGGGGCTTAAATAGAAGTTGCGCGACGACAGCGCCAAGCCGTCCGGCTCGCGCACGGTGGGCAATCCTTGGATGTCGACGGGAATGTCGAGGTCGCGCGCCATATGCTGGATCACCAGCAGCTGCTGGTAGTCTTTCTCGCCGAAGAAGGCTTTGTCGGGCAGGCTCTGCAGCAAGAGTTTGCTCACCACAGTGGCGACGCCGCCGAAAAAGTGGGGGCGCATCTCTCCTTCGAGCGGCGCCGAAATTTCAGCGACGCTGACGCTGGTGGCAAAGCCTGGCGGGTACATCGCCTCCGGCGAGGGGGCGTATAAGAGATCGCAACCGGCGCTGGCCAAGAGCGTGGCGTCCTCAGCCTCGTTGCGCGGATAGCGCTCGAAATCCTCGTGCGGGGCAAATTGTTTGGGGTTCACAAACACGCTGGCGGCGACGCAATCGCATTGGGCTTTGGCTGCCCGCACCAAAGACAAATGGCCTTCGTGCAGCGCCCCCATGGTCGGGACGAGGCCAATGCTTGCGCCCGCTTTTCGCCAAGCGGCGATGCGCGCGCGCAGGTCGGGAACGATGCGTACGATGGGAAGAGGAGCGCCCATAAGGCTCCCCGCATCCTACTCGCATGGGGCCGAGGTCAAGTCGGTTAAGCGGCTCTTAACCTACTTAAACGAGATTTTGACGATGCGTTTTGGTGTTGCGGCGAACCAGAGGACCGCAGCGCCCGCGGGCTTGAGCGGGCGCGCTTCATGACGCTTGCCGAGCTCACCCGTCCGCCGCCTGCGCTGCGCCAGGCCCATGTCATTGTGGTTGGCAATCAAAAAGGCGGGGCCGGCAAATCCACCGTCGCCATGCACTTGATTGTGGCGCTGATGCGCATGGGCAAGCGCACTGGCGCGCTTGACCTCGACCTGCGACAGCGCACGCTCACCCGCTACGTCGAGAACCGCATCCGCACCGTGCGCGGGTCCAAGTTGGCGTTGCCGCAAATGTTCGATTTGCAGGAAAGCCGCCAGCGTATGCTCGATGCTGCTGAAGCCGAAGACGAAATGAGCTTCCGCGCGGCTCTGCGGCGGCTGGGTGAAACTTGCGACTACATTGTGATCGATGCGCCAGGCGGCGACACCCATGTGACCAGGCTCGCCCACGCCTGCGCCGACACCTTGGTGACCCCGCTCAATGACAGCTTCATCGACTTTGACCTCCTGGGCGATATCGATCCCGACCATGAGGAGGTGGTGCGTCCTTCAATCTATAGCGAAATGGTCTGGGACTGCCGCAAGCGCAAAGCCCAGTCAGCGCGCGCGCCGATCGATTGGGTGGTGTTGCGCAATCGCACATCCGCCAGCCGCATCGAGGCCAAAAATAAGCAAAGGGTGGGCGCTGCGCTGAAGACGCTTTCGACCCGCATCGGTTTTCGCATGGCCCCGGGGCTCTCCGAGCGGGTGATCTATCGCGAGCTCTTTCCCCAGGGCCTCACGCTTCTCGACCTCGACGGGGAGGGCGGCGAAGGGAAATTGCAGATGACCCACTTGGCCGCCCGCCAGGAGCTTCGCGACTTGTTCATCACCTTAAAGCTGCCCGGGCTCGAGGGCGAAGTGCTGAAATTCTAAACGCCCAACAAAGCTGCTAACCAATCGCGTGCTTTTAGAAGCCATCCTCATCATAGCGGCCGGCTTTGGCCTGATCTTGCTTGCCCGCTTGGGCGGGGCCTGGCGCAAAACTTGGCTTCCGCGTTGGCCCGCCGTGGCGTTCGCAATTGCAGCAATCGTTTTGGCTTCGCGGGGGGCCATTTCGATGGCGCTGAGCTGTGCAGCGATTGCGGCGGGGATCTGGCTTCTGGCGCGCGCGCGTCCAGCGCAAGCGCACGCCAAACGCCAAGGCGGCAATGCCGGCGAGCTCGCCGCTCGGGCAATTTTAGGGGTCTCAGCAGAAGCGGGAGACGCCGAGATTCGCCGCGCTTACCGCGCCAAGATGGCCAAGGCCCATCCCGACCAAGGCGGCGCTCACGCTGATGCGGCCGCCATCACCGCGGCGCGGGATCTGCTGTTGGGGAAGCCGCGCTAGCAGCGTCGTCGGGTTCCTCGGTGGAATTGTCGTCGTTGGCGGCTAGCGAATCCGCAGGCAGCGGCGCCCGCACCGGCGAAAGCGTCTCGACCACGGTGCCTTGCGCGGGCCCGAACGGTGTAGGGCCATTGGCATTGGGCGCGACGTTGGCCGCGTTCAGCAGGCCAGGGGCCAAGTTCACATCGAGCCGGTTGACCGGCATGCTGGCCAATTGGGCGCCTTCGCCGCCCTCGCGGCGCGCATAGACCTCGAAGGCGCCGTCAATCAGGTAGGCGACCTGCGCATCGCGGGCCTCGGCGGTTTGGCCGCCCATCACCACGACGATGACGCGGTGGCCGCCGCGCTCCGTCGAGGTCGCCAAATTGAAGCCGGACATGCGGGTATAGCCGGTCTTAATGCCGTCCAAACCTTGGACCTGGCCCAAGAGGTGGTTGTGGTTGCGCCCGTAGAAGCGTCGCCAGGCAAAACTTGGGGTCTCAAAATAATGGTAATATTGCGGGTAATCGTGCCACAGCGCCAAAGCTAGCGTGGCAATGTCATGGGCGGTGCTGTGGTGGCGGACGTCTGGCAGGCCGGTGGCGTTCACAAAGCGGGTGTCGACCATGCCGAGCTGACGGGCGCGCGCGGTCATCTCTTCGGCAAACCGCCCTTCGCTGCCTCCAAGTCGCTCGGCGACCGTGGTGGCGACGTCGTTGGCCGATTGCACCACCAGGGCGCGGATGGCCTGATCAACGGTGATCTCGTCGCCGCGATGCAGCCCCAGCCGCGAGGGCGGTTGGCGCGAGGCGTTGCGGGAAGCGCTCAACCGGGTGTCCATGCTGAGCTCGCCACGATTGATTGCGTCAAACAGCATGTAAAGGGTCATCATCTTGGTCAGCGAGGCGGGGTAGCGCTCAGCGTCTGCCTGGTCGTTCAGAAGCACTTCGCCGGTGCGGGCGTCCAAGACGATCGCGGAATATTCTGGCAAGGCGCTGGCGGCGGGAACAATAGCCGCGCTGGCGCCCATCAGGGCTAACGCCACGGCAAGCGACCGAAGGGGAAATGGTTTGGCCCAACTCATCGGTGTCTCAACCCGCGATACAACAAGAGCTCTGCCAGGCAAATCGCGTGCCGAGCAGCTTACAGATTCATTAGAGCAGGTTAAGCGACCGTTTCAGCGGACAAAAACCCGCTCACTTCGCCCGCCGTCACCGTTCTGTTGACGATTTAAAAACTGCGATGAACGGGATCTGAATGGGAAGGGGGTGGAACTGCGAAATGCAGTAAATCCGCTTCATGCTGCAATGCAGCAATTTGGCTGTTGACTTCGCAGGTGCAGCATAACATATAGGGCAGGAGAGTCGCCGGCCAGCCATCCGGCGTAACCCGTAACCGCCTTTTTCGCCTTTCAGGAGAGATTTATGGCCGCTACCAAGACGACCGAGCGGGCCGCCAAGACGGCCACCCAAGCTTTTGAACACGTGACCAACGCATCTTCGGAAGCGGTGCGCGAAAACATCGATCGCGGCTTGGCCGCGCTGTCGGAAGCCTCAGCTTTCGGCAAGCAGAACCTCGAAGCCTGGCTGGCCTCGGCAAGCGCTGCCCAAAAGGGCCTCGAAACCATTTCCGCGCGCACCGTCGCTTTCTCCAAGACGGCGCTCGAAAACCATGTGGCGGCCACCAAATCGCTGATGACTTCGAAGTCGGTGCAGGAATTCGTGGAAAAGCAAAACGATTACGCGAAGTCCTCGTTTGAGGCCTATGTTGCGGAACTCACGAGCCTTTCTGATCTGTTTTCGGGTGTCGCTAAGGAAGTCACCCAACCGATCAATGAACGCATCAACGCGGCGGGCCAATTAGTCCAGACCGCGCGTTAACCAGCTCTCGAGCTTCGCGGGCCAGCAACCTCCAGCTGGCGGCGCGAGGGGCTGACAAGAACGGGCCCGGCCGCCAGGTCGAGCCCGTTTGCGGGGGGGCGGCCGCCAGGTCGAGCCCGTTGCCATGGGGGGCGGCCGCCAGGTCGAGCCCGTTGCCATGGGGGGCGGCCGCAAGGTCAAGCCCGTTTGCATGGCGCTGGGGCCTGCAACAAAGGCGGTTAGTTCAGCGCCTCTCAGCTGCAAGCCCTTCCCTCAAGCTTTCCAATCCATAAATTGTTGACCATGAGGGCCCAGCGTCATGCTGGGCTTTCAGGTTGTCAGGATTCGGCCTCTGGATGAGCGACGAGTGGGAAGGCGGCGAAGGCGGGGGCGGTGACGTTGATCGACGCACCGGCGCCAAGACGCTGACCCGTACCAAGAAACCGGCGCTCTACAAAGTCCTACTTCTGAACGACGACTACACGCCGATGGAATTTGTGGTCTACGTTCTTGAGCGCGTCTTCAACAAGTCGCGCGAGGACGCCACCACGATTATGCTGCACGTCCATCAAAACGGCGTCGGCATGTGCGGCGTCTATACCTATGACGTGGCGGAGACCAAGGTCGCGCAGGTACTCGATCTGGCGCGACGGGCCGAACATCCGCTGCAATGCACGATGGAAAAGGAATAAGGCTCTCGATGGCGACTTTCTCCCGGAATCTCGAACACACGCTTCGCAGGGCGCTGGCGTTCGCCAACGAGCATCAGCACGAATACGTGACGCTCGAACATTTGCTATTGGCGCTGATCGACGATGAAGAGGCCTCCCAGGTCATGCACGCCTGCAAGGTCGATCTCGACAAGCTGCGCGGCAATCTGGAATCCTATCTGGAAACCGAACTCGACAGCCTGGTGGTGCGCGACCGCGATCACGAGGAGCCGCGTCCGACCGCGGGCTTCCAGCGGGTTCTGCAGCGAGCCATGCTGCACGTGGATTCTTCCGGCGGCCGCGAGGTTTCAGGCGCCAATGTGTTGGTGGCGCTCTTCTCCGAGCGGGAGAGCCATGCCGCCTATTTCCTGCAAGAGCAGGACATGACCCGCTACGACGCGGTCAATTTCATCGCCCATGGTCTGCCCAAGCGGGCCGGAGCTGCGCAGCCGCGCCCGGTCCGCGGCGCCAGCGAAGAAGAAGGCGAGCGGGTGGTGAAGCAGGGCAGCGAAGCGCTCGCGGCCTATTGTGTGAACCTCAACAAGAAAGCCAAGGAAGGCAAAATCGATCCCTTGATCGGACGTGAAGCCGAAGTGCTGCGCGCCATCCAGATCTTGTGCCGGCGCCAGAAGAATAACCCCTTGCTGGTCGGCGACCCAGGCGTCGGCAAGACGGCCATCGCCGAGGGCTTGGCGCGCAAGATCAACGAAAAACAGGTTCCCGAAGTTCTTGCTGACGCCACCATCTTTTCGCTCGACATGGGTTCGCTGTTGGCCGGCACCCGCTATCGCGGCGATTTCGAAGAGCGCCTGAAGAGCGTGATGAAGGAACTCGAGAACCACCCCAAGGCGATCCTGTTCATCGACGAAATCCACACCGTGATCGGCGCTGGCGCCACCTCCGGGGGGGCCATGGACGCCTCCAATTTGCTGAAGCCTGCGTTGCAGAGCGGTCAATTGCGCTGCATGGGCTCGACCACCTACAAGGAGTACCGCCAGCACTTCGAGAAGGATCGCGCTTTGGCGCGGCGATTCCAGAAGATCGACGTCAATGAACCGTCGATTCCAGATGCGATCAAAATCCTCATGGGTCTCAAGCCCTATTTCGAAGACTATCACAAAGTGAAGTACACAGACGACGCGGTGAAGGCCGCCGTCGAGCTGTCGGCGCGCCATATCGGCGACCGCAAGTTGCCGGACAAAGCCATTGACGTCATCGATGAGTCAGGCGCTTCGATGATGCTGTTGGCGCCTGACCAGCGCAAAAAGCTCATCGACGTGAACGAGGTCGAAGAAGTGGTCTCGCGCATGGCGCGCATTCCGCCCAAATCGGTCTCCAAGAATGACAGTGAGATGCTGTCTTCGCTCGGCGCTGACTTAAAGCGCGTGGTGTTTGGCCAAGACGCGGCGATCGATCAGCTCACCGCGGCCATCAAAATGGCGCGTGCGGGCTTGCGTGAGCCGCAAAAACCCATCGGGTGCTATTTGTTTGCCGGTCCCACCGGGGTTGGCAAGACCGAGGTTGCGCGTTCGCTGGCCAACGTCATGGGCATCGAACTGCTACGCTTTGACATGTCGGAATATATGGAGCGCCATACGGTGTCGCGTCTGATCGGCGCGCCGCCGGGATATGTGGGCTACGACCAGGGCGGGTTGCTGACCGATGGCGTCGACCAGCATCCCCATAGCGTGCTGCTGCTTGACGAGATCGAAAAGGCCCATCCCGACCTCTTCAATATTCTGTTGCAGGTGATGGACCACGGCGCGCTCACCGACGCCAACGGCAAGAAGGTCGATTTCAGGAACGTCATCTTGATCATGACCACCAATGCCGGGGCGGCTGATGCGGCCAAGCAGGGCATCGGCTTTGGCGCGGGCAAAAAGGAGCATATGAACGAAGAGGCGATCAAGAACCTGTTTACCCCGGAGTTCCGCAACCGTCTCGATGCGACCATCCACTTCAACGGCTTGCCGCCGGAGATCGTCCGCAATGTCGTGCAGAAGTTCATCATTCAGCTCGAAGGTCAGCTAGCCGAGCGCAACGTGCAGATCGAGATCACCGATCGCGCCGCCGATTGGCTTGCCACCAAGGGCTATGACGAAAGCTTCGGCGCGCGTCCGCTGGCGCGGGTGATCCAGGAACAGGTGAAAAAGCCGATGGCCGATGAGCTTTTGTTCGGCAAGCTCAAGAACGGCGGCATCGTCAAGATCGACATCGATCCCCAGGATAAAGACAAGCTCAAATTCTCTTATTCGCAAGAGAACCGCGGTCTGCTTTCCTTCGGCAAGCGGCCCGAAAAGGCCTAAAACCGAAGCGGCCTAAAGACGCAAAGGCTTTATTGGCTGGCGCCGCCGCTCCCCAGAGCGGCGGCGTTGGTCTTTATGGCGCAGGCCTTCTGACACATGTCTAACGCCTGGTAACAGAGAACAGTCCTTGCATCGCAAATCCCCACGAGCCCGCGCGTAGGTTTCGCGGCGCATTTGCGATGGGGACAGATCATCATGCAAACCTCTGGAATATCTGGCCTTTCAGCGGCTGCGGCGCTGAGGGCGTTGTTTCAGCCGCAGCAGAATAGTGGGCAAAGCCTGCCCAGTGCTGGGCAAAGCGTGCCGAGCGCAGGCGCCGGCGCTGTCATGCAAGGCTTCGCGGGCCCCCAAATCGGCAGCGGCGCGATGGGCGCATTCATGTCGCTGCAAGCGGGTCAAGCGCAAGCTCCGGCGAGCGCCAACGACCTGGCTTCCCAGATTATGTCGGCGCTCGACACCAATGGCGACGGCGCCATCAGCTTGAGCGAAGCCCAAGCCAACGGTAATCCGGGCGCGGCCAATGCCTTCGCTGCGCTCGACACCAATGGCGATGGCAAAATCGACGCCAACGAATTGGCTGCGGCCGTGCAGAGCGCCAGCCAACAACTCGCTAGCGCCCGGGGCGCGCACCACCACCACCATCATATGTCGCCCGCCGCCGCCGCCTCGAGCATCATCGGCGCCGGCGACACCAATGGCGATGGGCAGCTGAGCCTCAGCGAAGTCAGTAGCGCACTCGGCATCTCCAGCACCGATGCGCAGGCAGGCTTCTCAGCGCTCGACACCAATGGCGATGGCCAGCTGAGCCTCAGCGAACTCACGGCAGCGATTCAAAACTATGCTCAGTCGCATTCCAGCGACTATGCGCAGCAAGCGCAAAACACCACGACGGCGATCTCGGCCTAAGTCACGCGCAAAATGCGCCAATGAAGAGGGCGCGGCGAGCCACCCGCTGCCCTCTGTCGTCCAAGAATTTGGACAATTCCGCTCAATATGCTGCACACGAAGGGCGCCCTCGCCTAGCGCTGGCGTGAGGCGGGCGAGCTTGCGTTTGGCCGACTAAACGCATCGAGCGGCACGCGAGCGGCCAGCAAACGCGCTGCGCTTTCGCTCAAATGGTCGCGATTGAAGTAGAGCGCGCCTATCCCGGGCTTTTCGCTATAACAATAATTTGCGTCACATAAGAGATCGCTCGGGTAGACCGCCAGGGCCGCCAAGCGGGCGCGCTCGCGGTCTAAGAACGCGGTCCCCTCGGCGATCTCAGCGTTGAACCTCGCGCGCGGCAGGGCTTGCTGGTCGAGCGATTGACCGTGGGCGCGCAAGATGCCGAGCGTGGTCGGCACGTCGTAATCGAACACCGGAATAGGATAGATCAGAATGATGTGCTTGCCGTGGGCGGCGAGTTCGGCCAAGGCCCGCGCCTCGCCCGCAAAGATACGCTGCCAATCCTTGTGCGGGTAGGACATGTAATTGGCCGCGATCACCACCGTGTCGATGCGCGCGTCAGCGGCGAGCGCGGGCAGGATCGCCGCATTGTGGTCAGCGCAGCGCAGTTGATCCCAACGCGAATAATCAAGACTGGGAGGACAGCCAGAGGCGGTCAGCGCCAGCACCGACTGGCCACGGAGCGCGAGCCTGTCGGCCAATGCGTCGGCGAGTTCGACGCCGTGGCTGTCCGACCACACGGCTATAGTCGGGCTCGCGTGCGGCGCGCCAAGCACGCAGTTTTGGGCGTAGCTGCGCACCTGCGCGGTTAGAAAATCATGACACGACCAGCGATAAGGGCTGTAATCATCCTTGGCGGCGAACAATTGAAGCGCCGGTCGGCTAAAGCGACCTGGCAAGCCGCCAAAATGTTGGATGGGAAAGCACACGGCCGCGCCTGCGGCCATGGCGGCCGCGCCAATGCCTAGGACACGCCATTTGTGTCCCCGCTTCAAGAAGGGTTGTTCGACGAAGCGCCAAGATAGCGTCGCCAGCCCAATAGCGATAGCGATGAAGAGCGCGGTTTCGAACGCTCGCGGGGCGTGCAGCAGCAGGCTTTCACCCAGCACGAAGACCGGCCAGTGCCAAAGATAGAGCGAATAGGAAAGCGCGCCGAAGAACGCAAATGCCGGTCCGCTGATCAAGCGTCCCCCGAACGAACTTGCTTCAGCGCCGGCAAAAATGATTGCGCCCGCGCCCAAGCATGGCGGCAGCGCCGCGAGGCCTGGAAACGGCGTCTCTTGATTGAGTAAGAGCAGCGACCCAAGGATGGCGAAGAGGCCCGCGATCGAAAGCGCGTGACGCGTCCAACCCGGCGCCTGCTTGGGGTAGGGAAGGCCCGCGAGCAGCGCCCCGATCATCAGTTCATAGCCGCGCCAGGGGGCCAGATAGAAGGCCGCGTCGCTATGACGTCGCATAGCCCAAACGCAGCCTGCCAAAGACACAAGCGCTGCCGCTCCCAAAATGACGCGCAGCCAGCGGCGGCCATATTTCACCACCACAAACAGAAGCAGCGGAAATAGGAGGTAGAATTGCTCTTCAACCGCCAGCGACCAGGTGTGCAATAGCGGCCTGAAATGCGCGTCAGAATCGAAATAGCCGGAGAGCGACAAGAACGCGAAGTTCGATACAAAAAAGATTGTCGCCAGCGCGGTTTTGCCAAGTTCCTGATAGCTTGTCGGCGAAAGCGTAAAGCCCCCGACGATGAGCACGCTCGCCAGCATCACAAACAGCGCCGGGAAGAGCCGCCGCACACGCCGTTCGTAAAAGCCGCTCAACGAATAGGCGCCGCGCTCCATTTCGCCCAACAGGATGCCGGCGATCAGGAAGCCGGAAATAACGAAGAAGATGTCGACGCCTGCAAAGCCGCCGGGCATCCAAGCTGGGTTGGCATGGTAAAACACCACGCTCAGCACCGCGATCGCGCGTAGGCCCTGAATGTCCAATCTCAGGCCAGCGCCACTGCGTAGCGGGTCTATTGCTGCGGTCGCTCCCATTGCGGCGCAGTTTCCTCCTTTTAGGCGCAGGCTTGATCTTAAGCGACGCCGCCTCAGCGCCTTTCAATCAAAGCGCGCGCCAGCTGCTGAGAGCCGCTAGAGGGCGGCGTTTATGGATTTGGCGATGGCCTCGAGTTCAGGGAGATCTGCGCGGTGGGTGTGGCCATGGCCTGCCAAAGCGCTGCCTGTATAACGTGGGATGATGTGGAAATGGGGGTAGAAGACGGTCTGGCCGCTCGGCGCCCCATTGAAGATGGTAACCGCCACGCCGTCGGGTTTGAGCGCCTGGGTGACCGCTTTGGCCAAGCTTTGCACCCGCTCGAAATAGGCGCCCACAATAGCGGACGGCATCTCCAACAGGTTTTTTGCCTTCACGCCCTTGGGGATTACCAAGAGGTGGCCCCGAGATTGGGGAAACAAATCCATGAACGCCAGCGCCACATTGTCTTCGTAGACCTTCACGGCGGGCGCCTCGCCGCGTAGAATTTTGGCGAAGATGTTGTTGTCGTCGTAGGCGCCGTTAAGGCTCATGGCGTGCTCCTGAAGCGGGGAAGTAAGACGATGGGCGTGGGCAAGTCAAAGGCCGTCACCGCAAAGGCTCGTGCCGGCGCGGGCGCTGCTTCGGTGCTTACTGAGCGCCAGCAGAAATGGTTCGCGAGCGTCAAGGCAAGCCTTGAGCGTGACACCGGCAAGACGCTCGAACAATGGGTGAGGCTCGCTAAAAGATGCCCCGAGACAGCGCCCAAGAAACGCGCCGATTGGTTGCGCCAGAAATACGGCCTGGGCGCTAACCGGGCCGCGCAAATTCTGCACGCCGCGTTTGGTTCTGAGGGGCCCAATTGGGATGATCCCGAAGCGGTGTTGAGCGCGCTTTGGAAGGAACCGGCGGGGCGCGCCATCTATGACGCGGTGGCGGCGATGGTGAGGAAGGATTTGCCCGCCGATGTGATCATCGGCCCGCGCAAGACTTTTGTGTCCTTAGCGCGCAAGATTCAGTTTGCCGGCATTTTGCCAGCGCGCGGCGGCAAGGCTGAACTTGGGCTGCCATTGTTGCTGAGCGAGAGCAAACGTCTGACGCCGATGAAGAGCAGGCCCTGGGCGGAAAAGCACAGCGCGATCTTGGTGATGAATTCGCCCCAGGAAGTCGATGCTGAAGTGAAGCGCCTGCTGAAGCTTGCCTACGCCAAGGGATAAGCCTGGGACAGCCGCCCTCAGGGGCTTTGCGAAACCGGCCGCAAACCCTAGGCGATGCGCCGATGCGGGGGCGTTACTTGCGCCAGCCGCAAAATTGTCTTTTCCGCTTTTGGCGTCTTTTCCGCTTTTGGCGCCGGCCTGGCTCTAGTGCCGTTTTCCCCTAGGCCGGCGATTGCAGATTGCGCACAATTCCCAACAGCATTTTGCGTGGCAAGAATCTCACCATGCCTGCCTGGAAAGCGTTGCGCGAGCCGGTCACCTTCACGGCCTGATTGCGCTTCCAGGCCTCATAGCCCATCCGCGCCACTGGCGCGGATGCCATAGCCGCGCCAGCATTTTTGGCGAGCTTAGTTTTGCCGGTGCCGGCGCGTTCGCGAAATTTCGACACGGTGGGTCCGGGGCAAAGGCAGCTCACGCGCACCCCGGTTCCGCGCGCTTCTTCCCAGAGCGCTTCGGAGAAGGAGAGCACATAGGCTTTGGAGGCGTAATAATTAGCCATCAACGGCCCCGGTTGAAACGCCGCAGTGGAGGCCACGTTCAGGACCCCGCCGCGTTTGTTGGCGAGCATTTTGTCCCAAAAAATGTAGGTGAGTTCGACCAAGGCGCGCACATTCAAATCGATCATGCCAAGTTGTGTGGCGAGGTCAGAAGCGGTGAGCGCCCCGGCGTGGCCGTAGCCGGCATTGTTGACCACCACATCGACCCCCAGATTGGCGGCCTTTATTTTTTCCCCAAGCGCTGAGCCACCGCCATAGGCGCCCAGGTCTTGGGCGATTACCGTGGCTTTGACGGCGTAGGTTTTGGCCAAATTATCGGCAACTTCCTTCAAGGCGCTTTCGCTCCGCGCGGTGAGGATCAGGTCGTAGCCATCGTTTGCAAAGCAGGCGGCTAAGTCTACGCCGATGCCGGCTGAGGCGCCGGTGACCAACGCGGTTTGTCCTTCACCTGGTTTACGCCGCGCCATGCTTGCCTCCCGCTCTTTACGTGCAACGATAGAAGTATGGCCGACGAGTTCAAACTCAATGCCGACGAAAAGGCATTCGACGCCAAAGGCGCTGATCGGTCCACGGGCATACGTCCCCGCGATGCGGCCACTTTGATCTTGGTGCGCGGCGGGCGCGAAGTGATGATGGGTCAGCGCGCCAAGGGCCATGTCTTTATGCCCGACAAATGGGTGTTTCCTGGTGGACGCGTCGATCCGGGCGATGTGCGCGCCAAGGCCGCTCAGGAATTGACCGCCGAAACCGAACGCCTGCTCAAACTGGGCGGGGTGCGCCGCCCGCCGCGAGCTTTTGCTTTGGCTGCGGTGCGAGAAACCAAGGAGGAGGCGGGGCTTGTGCTGGGCAGCGCCGGCGGCCCGGACCTCTCGAAGCTGAGCTTTATCTGCCGGGCCATCACCCCCCCGCACCGGCCGCGGCGCTTCGACGCTCGCTTTTTCATGGCTGACGCAGAGGCGGTGGGGATCCATGCCGACCCTAGCCCCAGTGAGGAACTCCTGCACACCAATTGGTTTGGTCTCGACCAGGCGGAAGCCTTGGATTTGCCGTCTGTTACCCGATTTGTGATGAAGGAAATCCGTGCCCGGCTGGCGGGCGAGCAGGTGAAGCCGCCGTTTCTGCGTTGGACGCGGGGCGGCCATCAACTGGATAGATTGGACTAATTCCCCACCCGCGCCGTTGACTTTGGGGCTGGGGGACCTTATCCCCGCCGGTCTTCAAACCTTTGCGATTTCCGGGCGCGCGCCATGGCCAAGCCAACAACGATCAAGATTAGACTGAATTCCACGGCCGACACCGGTTTCTTCTACGTGACCAAGAAGAACCCGCGCACCAAGACCGAGAAGCTTAAATTCAAGAAGTACGATCCGGTCGTCAAAAAGCACGTCGAATTCGTCGAGGGCAAAATTAAGTAAGCCCCCGCGAGGGTTTCGCTTGCTTGATGGGCGCCAGCCGAGGGGCCGCCGCCGATTTTGATTTCTAGCTCTGGGTTTGCTGCAACAGTGTCGCCGGGTCGATCCCCATCGCTTGCAAAAGCGGCGCAAACAACGCCTCGCGATTGACGCCGGTTCGACCCACCGTCATCCCGCCATCCACTACCAGCGCGTGACCGTTGACAAACTTGCTCCCGTCGGAAGCCAAGAAGAGCGCCGCTTCGGCGATGTCTAGGGGCAACCCGGCCTTCGGAATCGGCTGGGCATGTTTGGCGACTTCAGCGATGCCGGCCACTGTCTGATCGGCGACCTGGGTTGCAAGCCCAAGGCTCTTGGCAAAGATTGGCGTGGCGATAAAGCCAGGGCAGATGCAATTCACCCGAACATTGAGGGGGCCGAGGTCTGCGGCGGCGACCTTGGTCATGTGCACGATTGCGCCTTTGGCGATGGAATAGAGGAAGGGGCCATACCCCGCCTGCAAACCTGCAATCGACGCGGTTGAGATAATCGATCCCCCGCCTTGGTTGGCCATGACAGGCACAGCGTATTTCATACCGAAGATTGCGGCGCGCAGGTGCAGGTGCATGACCTCGTCGAAGCTTGCCGCGTCGACTTCGGTGGCGATCAAGCGCGGCCCCCCAGCGCCGGCATTGTTGAAGAGGCAGTCGAGGCGGCCAAACGCTGTGACCGCCAGCTCGATCGCGGCCTTGATGTCGCTTTCCTGCGACACATCGCAGCGAATGTAGCGGGCGGATTTGCCCAGCTCTTCTTCTAGCCGCGCGCCTTTATCGTCCTGAATGTCGGCGGCGATGACTTTTGCGCCTTCCTTCACAAAGAGATCCACTGTGCCGCGGCCAATGCCTGACGCAGCGCCGGTAATCACGGCGACTTTGCCCTCAAGACGTCCCATGTTGCTTCCCCCTTTATTTTGTAGTGCGGATCAAGCCTGCAGCTCAATGCGCGCATTGGTGTTGGCGGCGCGCGCCCCGGGCTCGCAAAAAAAGGTCCGCAAAGCAGCCCTCCCATGGTCGGATCGCAGCCCGCCAGACGCCGATCCCATGCGCGTGGACGCGAACGCCATAACGCAGCCAGTCACAACCATCTTGGGCTCCTCCAAAAATTGAAGCACCGTGCCGGAAGGTAAGTCCAGTGCGGTGACGCGGGGCCCGCCAACGCCTATGTTCGGGTCATGACTGAAAACCGCGTCCGCGCTGGGGTCTTGTTGATCGGCGATGAATTGCTCTCCGGTCGCACCCAGGATGTGAACCTGCAGACGATCGCCAAATTCTTGGGTCCGCTGGGCGTGCAGGTGGCGGAAGCGCGTGTGGTCGCTGACATCCCAGATGAAATCGTCAAGGCGGTAAACGAGCTCCGCGCCAAATACGATTACGTTCTCACCACCGGGGGCATCGGCCCCACTCACGACGACAAAACCGCTGACGCCATGGCGCAAGCGTTCGGCGTGGGCGTGCATGTTCACCCCGAGGCGCGCGCAATTCTGGAGGCCCATTATAAGGGCGCAGGCAATTTGAACGAAGCGCGCCTGCGGATGGCGCGAACGCCGATTGGGGCCAGTTTAGTGCCAAACCCGGTTTCGAAAGCGCCGGGCTTTCAGATGCAGAACGTCTTCGTGATGGCGGGTGTGCCTTCGATCATGCGCGGCATGCTCGAAGGCGTCGCCCCACGCCTCAAGGGCGGCGCGGTTATCAGAGCGCGCGCCATCCGCGGCAAGGGCGTGCGCGAAGGCGATATTGCAGAGCCCCTGCAGGCGCTCGAAGAGGCGGCCAACGGCTTGGTGATTTTCGGTTCCTATCCTTGGTTCAACCCGGAGGGATATGGCGTCCATCTGGTCGCCCGTTCCTCAGATCCCCAGGCGCTGGAGCGTGCTGGCGAGGATCTGAAGGCGCTTATCCGCAGCCGCGGCGCCGAGCCTGAAGACGTGAGCGAAACCGCTTAAGCAAGAAGCCCCGCGGGCGTGATCGGCGCCAATGTTGGCAGGCGCGAGGCTTTGGCAACGCCCCGGGGGTAAGGCTCGCGCGCTCTCCCACTTGTGCATTTGGGGGATCGACAGGAG
>Ga0209698_10002471_pt1 | contig 20942 bp, 16 predicted proteins | sample LitLauG_LLR_2012_FD_187203 | JGI IMG/M metagenome (GOLD analysis project Ga0209698, IMG submission 187203) | Freshwater sediment microbial communities from Pennsylvania, USA - Little Laurel Run_MetaG_LLR_2012 (SPAdes) (version 2) | ecosystem: Environmental > Aquatic > Freshwater > Creek >...
CTCCGGGCATGGCGTTCTATCACATCCCCGATCACAAGACGCCTCACACCAACATCAATCAGAACGAGGACGCGCCAGTCAGGTTTCTCTACTTCGCTCGCTACCATCCGCACGAACCCAGACCGTAGGTCGAGATCAGAAACGGAGCTTTTATGATGCAACGCGCTGCGATTGCCTTCCTGACTGTATCCGCGCTGACTCTGGGTTTGCCTTCGCCGGCCGCGGCGCAGGCGGCAGTGCCTTCGAGCGGAACGAAAAACGCAATCAACGGAATTAATTCCTATCCCGGGCCCGAGTTCGTCAAGTATGCGAAAGAGCGCGAACCGCAGGACCGGCGCATCGATCTTTTTATCAGCGACTGGCAAGGTTCCCTTCCGCGATTTGAGCATGGTTCACTGGTGCTACGCGACATTCTGATTCGGGGCGACAACTTTGCTCCCACGCAGAAAAGTGCAGTCCTGCGCGCGGCCAACTTTTTTGCTTACGGCCGCCTGGCTCCCGGCAACTGGACCACGCCGGCGAGGCTCGAAGGCCAGCAGGAAGTCTATTACGTGTTGGCAGGCGAGGGAGAAGTCAGCGCCGGCGCAGAGACCGCGAAACTGCGCAAGGACGTGGCCGTCTTGATGCCCGCGGGGCTCGAGTTCGTGATGAAGTCCACCGGACAGGAGTCGCTGACCATGTACGTTATCAACGAGCCGACGCCGGCCGGCTTCCATCCGAAGGGCAAGATGTCGGTGAAGGATGAGGCCATGGCACGCCAGCGGACTCCGGCGGCCGCCGATCCTTACATTGTCGGCGGGGCGTCGGGGCATTGGGCACACATCGTTCGGGAGCTGTTCTCGCCGGCCGACGGACTGGCGACCGAGCAGAGCGTCATCACCGTCACCGTGAACCCGCTGACCATGGGCGAACCGCACCCGCACCGACCGGGTCAAGAAGAGGTCTGGGCGGCGATCGACGGCACCAGCCTTATCATGATGGGGACCGAGCTTCGGGTGCAAAAACCCGGGATGGCCTACATGCTGCCGCCGGACTCGGCGACCGTACACTCCAACATCAATGCCGGCGACACCCCGGTCAAGTTTCTTTATTTCGCGCGTTTCCCTGAGGGTGACAACTGGACGCACGCGGTTGTGCCCGCGGTCCACTAACATGGGTTGCTCAGGTTGCGAAGGATGCGGTTTCAATCAAAGAACGGTCATCCGAAAAAATAAGCCATGAGATTCAAACGCTGCTTTGCTTTATTCGCCTTCTGGGCGGCACTTTCCGTTTCCCCTGCCTGGTGTGCGCCCGCAGCATCGGGCGAGTACTTCGTCTATTTCGGTACCTACACCGGCTTTACCTACATGCTGGAAGGTCTGCCAGCCGGGGGAAGCCGCAGCAAGGGAATCTACGTCAGCCGCTTTCAGCCGGCCACGGGGAAAGTCAGCCCGCCCGAACTGGCGGCGGAGATGGTGAATCCTGCGTTCCTGGCAGTTCATCCCAACCAGCGATTCCTGTATGTGGCGACCGAGGATCCCTTGTCGCGAGGGCCGAATTTCGATCATGAGTCTTACGTGAGCGCGTTTTCCATCGATCCCTCGAGCGGCAGGTTGCATCTGCTGAACACCCTGCCGACTGGCGGGACCAGCACCTGCTATCTCTCCATCGACAAGACGGGTCGCTACGTCCTGATGGCCAACTTCGGCAGCAGCAGCGTCACGGTTTTGCGAATCAAAGACGATGGCTCGCTGGGGGAACAAACCGCATTCATGAAACACGTCGGAAAAGGGAAGGATCCTTCCTTCCAATCCAAGGCGCATCCCCATTCCATTGATGTCTCGCCCGACAACCACCACGCGGTCGTTTCTGATCTGGGTGTGGACAAGGTGTTCGTTTACCGATTTGACGCTGCGACCGGCGCTCTGTCTCCCGACAACCCACCCTTCGTGGACGCCGATCCGGGCAGCGGTCCACGCCATTTTGTTTTCGATGGGGCGGGCAGATTCGGCTATTCGCTGCAGGAGATGAGCGGGTTTGTGTCCGTCCTCGCATGGGACCCAGAGAAGGGAACTCTGACCAAGGTACAGGACGCCAAGACACTGGCTCCCGATTTCGCCGGTTCCAGCGACAGCGCTGAGATTGCGATTCATCCCAACGGAAAATTTCTGTACGAGTCGAATCGGCGTTTCCGCGGCCCCAATCTCTGGGGGCCGGATACGATCGGAGTGTTCTCGATCGACCCGGAGAAAGGTACGCTGATCGAAGTCGAACAGGTCGCACCCGGAGGCACGATGCCGCGCAGCTTCGCGATCGATCCCACGGGCGCATACCTGTTTTCCGCCAATCAGGTATCCGGGAACGTCGTAGTTTTTCGCATCGACGGCAACAGCGGCCGGCTCACGCCAACCAGCACCGATTTGAAACTGGATGTGCCGGTGTCCATCGTGTTCGTGCCCGCACCGAAATGAGTCAGCAGAAGTGCCGTTACCGACTCGCACTGAGGAGATCAGCAACCTGCATGAGACTTATCCGATTCGCGCTGTGTCTGGCCATCGCCTGCGGGCTCTCCCTTGCGGGAGTCCAGGCTGCCCGCGCTCAAGGCGGCGACTACTTCATGTACGTCGGCACGTACACGGGCTTCAAGTGGGTTCATCACAGCCGGCCTTACGGTCGGGGAGAAAGTCACAGCCAAGGGATTTACGTCAGCCGCTTCCGGGCGACCACGGGCGAGTTCAGCGAGCCTGTACTGGCGGCGGAAATGATCAATCCTTCGTTCCTGACTGTTTCCCCGGACCATCGATTCCTCTATGCAGTGAGCGAAGATCCGCTTTCGGTGGGACCGCCGCTCGATCACTCTTCCTACGTGAGCGCGTTCGCCATTGATTCCGCGAGCGGGAAGTTGCGCCCGTTAAATACCGTCCCCGCCAGCGGCACCAGCACCTGCTTCATCTCGATGGATAAGACCGGCAAGTACGTGATGATGGCGAACTTCGGCAGCGGGAGTGTTTCGGTAATCCGGGTCAGGGAAGACGGGTCGCTGGGCGAGTTGACCTCCTTCATTCAAGACGTTGGCAGCAGTGTGGATCCGAGGATTCAATTCGAACCCCATCCGCATTCGATCGTAGTTTCGCCAGACAACCGGTATGCCATCGTGTCGGATCTTGGGCTCGATAAAGTACTCATTTTTCATTTCGACGTACAGACCGGGAGACTTTCACCGCCCGATCCTCCCTTTGCGACCGTCTATCCTGGCGGAGGCCCTCGGCATTTCGCCTTCGATCCCTCCGGCAGGTTCGGCTACCAACTGAGCGAGATGAGCGGGATTGTAGATGTTTTTGCCTGGGATTCCTCCAAGGGCAGCCTGTCCGAACGGCAGCGGGTTCAAACCGTGCCTCACGATTTTTTCGGTGGCAATCATAGCGCCGAGATCGAGGTTCACCCCAACGGCAAGTTTCTTTACGAATCGAACCGGCGGACCAAGAGCGAAGAGGAGAGAGCCCCGGATACGATTGGGGTGTACTCGGTTGACCCCCAAACGGGCATGCTGACTCCGGTGGAGCAGTCGCTTACCGGCGGAGTGATGCCGCGATTTTTTACCATTGATCCGACCGGAGGGTACCTGCTGGCGGCCAACCAGATCTCGAATAACGTGGTCCTTTACAAGATCGATCCGTCCACCGGGCGTCTTTCCACGACGGGCAGGGAGATCAAGGTGGATACGCCGGTTTGCCTCAAGTTCGTTCCCGTGAGTCACTGATTTGGCGAGGGCGAAGGCGCCAGGGTCGCAAGAGTGTTGGCCGAACCTCAACCAGACGCTTTTCAATTGTAATATCATATAACTTCACCATATACTGTGACCGAAATGCATCCCCTGGTTACGACCCGACGAGGCTACACCCACAAGCCATGGCGGCAGTTCGTATTTCTGCTTTGCGTCTTCGTGGGCGCCCCCTGCTTTCTGGGGCACACGCAGACCGGGTCGTTTCACGATGCCCCTGCGGACACGCAAAAAGTCAAGAACCCGTACGAAGGCCGAGCCGAAGCAGTGGTGGCTGGCAAGCAAATCTATACGCGAAACTGCGGCGTCTGCCACGGGATCGGCGGCAAAGGTACGGGCAACGTGCCGCCGCTGGCAAATGGAAAGGCGCAGACGGCGCCAGCCGGGTCGGTTTTCTGGTACGTCACTCGCGGCGATGTGGACAATGGCATGCCGTCCTGGGCAGGCATGTCCGAGCCACAACGGTGGCAAGTCATCAGCTATATCCAGTCGTTGAGCGGCATCGAGGCAGAAGGCGCAAAAACAGATGCCCCGGTGGCTCAAGCCACCGCAACCCGATCGACCGCGGCGCCGCCGAAAGCGCCGTTCACGGACTATCGCTACGAAAAGCCCGGCACATCTCGCCACATCAGGGTAGAGGACCTTCCCGCGCCGTTCGCCTCCGAATCGGCGACCAACGGTCCCAAGATCGTGGCTCGTCCGGAGAAGGCAAAGCTGCAGGTCCCGGAGGGTTTCAAGGTTGCGTTGTACGCGACAGGACTGAATAATCCCCGCCTGATGCGGGTTGCTCCGAACGGCGACATCTTTCTGGCAGAGACCAGCCCGGGCAACATTAAAGTGTTCCGGGGAATGAACCCCGAGGGCAAGCCCGAACAAGTGCAGGTCTTTGCCAGCGGACTCAATATTCCTTTCGGCATAGCGTTTTATCCGCTCGGACCCAATCCGCAGTGGTTGTATGTGGCGAACATGGATTCGGTCGTGCGATTTCCGTATCACAACGGCGATCTGACCGCCAGCGCTCCGCCCCAGCGCCTGGCTGATCTGGCCAGTGGCGGCCATCACCGTTCCCGAGACATTCAGTTTTCTCCCGACGGCAAGAAAATGTTTGTTTCGGTGGGGTCGCAGGAGAACGTCGACGATTCTCCTGTCGAGAAAAATCGTGCTGCCATTCTCGAATACAATCCCGACGGTTCCGACATGCGTGTCTATGCCTCGGGCCTGCGCAATGCCGTTGGGATCGCCGTGAATCCAAAGACGGGCGAACTGTGGGCTTCGGTGAACGAACGCGACGGGCTGGGCAACGATCTGGTGCCCGACTACATTACGCACGTGCAGGACGGGGGGTTTTATGGCTGGCCGTGGTTTTATATGGGAGGCCACCAGGATCCACGCCTTCCAGGGGCACATCCCGAGCTGAAGGACAAAGTCATCACGCCGGATGTGATCTTGCAGCCGCACAACGCCTCACTGCAAATGGCTTTTTATGATGGCAAACAATTTCCCGCCGAATATCAGGGAGACATCTTCGCATGCGAACACGGCTCGTGGAACCGCTCGCCCCGCGCGGGATATGAAGTGATTCGCGTTCCCCTCCACCAGACCGGGCACGCCAGCGGTGAGTACGAGGATTTTCTGACCGGATTCGTGGTTGACGATGAAAGCGTATGGGGCAGGCCGGTGGGGGTAACCGTTGTGCCCGATGGGTCACTGCTGGTGAGCGACGACGGTTCGGGTTCGATTTGGCGCATCAGTTACACGGGCAAGTGATCGGGTTGCGGGCGGCGAAGAACAAAACCGAACCCGCGATCGGCGAGAGGCAATGACCAATACCTTACATCGTTACGGGAATGCTGCGAGCTTCTACGACGATTACCTTATCTTTGCCAGTCCCAGCAGCGGCAAGAATGACGCGGACAGTGTTCCCAAGCTGAAGGCTTTTCTGGAGATGGCCTTGCCGTTTAATCCCGTCAACATCGGGGATCCGGTGCACGGCGGCGCCTTGCGACCCTCGCGCAACCTGACGACGATTGCGAACTGGAAACGCGACATGACGTCGGATTTCCGGGCAGTCATCGACGGCATCAATGAACCGGCATCGGTGGTAGCGATCTTCAACAATCAGGAGGCGGCCGCGCAATTCCTCAAGACGGTAGTGGAGGCCGATCTTGGCTTGTCGGTCAACATTTCAGCTTCCGTGGAGGGTGCGGAACAGTGTTGTCAGGCTGCCGGCATTCCGCGCCACAGCGTCGGGTACTCGCTGGGCTTCGAAGGCGCGGTCGAAAAGTTGCCCAATACCCAGTTGCTCACGCTCACCACAATGTGCGGCCACGGCATGATCTCTGCCAGCCTCGCCAAGAAAATGATCGACTGGGTGAAAGAAGGCCGCCGGACTCCTGAGCAGGCCGTCACTTATATGGCAAGATTCTGCTCCTGCGGCGTGTTTAATCCATTGCGCGCAAAACGCATCCTCGAGGACGCGCGTAAGAAGATGGAGTGAGCCCGCGGCCAACCGAACTGCATCATCGCTCGACCGACTCGAGTTGCAGCATTGACGGGTGTGACAGGTCAGATCTATGAGGGCTCGAAATTTGAGATTCGGAACATTCGCTGCCGTCCTCTGTTGGCTTATTCTTCCGGCGTTTCCGGCATCGGGGCAGACCGACTGGCCGATGTTCAGCCATGACTATGCCAGCACCCGCTACTCGCCGCTACGGCAAATCAACACTCAGAACGTTCAGCATCTGGCGCCAGCCTGGACCTACCATATGAAGACCGACGGCCCGCAGTCGAAGTCTGCCGGAGCGGCCGGCCGCGGAGGAGGGAGGCATTCCTCAGAGGCCACGCCCATTGTGGTGAAGGGCGTAATGTACCTGCCCACTCCGTACAGCACGGTCGTCGCTCTGGATCCGGAGACCGGCAAAGAGTTGTGGGTCTACAAACTGGAACATGGAAGACCCGCCGGACGCGGTGTGGCGTATTGGCCGGGAGATGCCAAGACTGCCGCCTCGATTTTGTTTGGCACCTCCGACGGGCGGCTAACGTCGATCAATGCGCAAACCGGAAAGCCCACTGCCGGCTTTGGCGAAAACGGCAGCATCGACATAAAGACGGATATTCAAAACGGCATCCCCAACGCGCAGTTCAATGTCACGTCGCCGGTGACGATCTACAAAGACCTGGCGATCGCAGGTGGCCAGGTCCAGGAGTCGCCGGCGCAAGGTTCCTCAGGCGATACGCGGGCCTGGGATGTGCACACCGGCAAGCAAGTATGGCGATTCCATTCCGTTCCTCATCCCGGTGAAGCCGGTAATGATACCTGGCCGGGTGAGAGCTGGAAGAATCGCTCGGGAACGAATGTCTGGGGCTTGATGAGCATAGACACAGAGAGAGGACTGATATTCCTGCCCCACGGCTCGCCCAGCTACGATTTTTACGGCGCGGACCGGAAGGGTAACAATCTGTTCGGCAACTCTTTGGTTGTCCTCCACGCCGACACCGGGAAGCTGGCCTGGTATTTTCAGACGGTTCATCACGATACCTGGGATTACGACATGGAGTCGGCCCCGGTGCTGATCGACGTAGTGAAGCAGGGAAAAAGGATTCCGGCTGTTGCCGTCGTCGGAAAGGCCGGGCTGATGTTCATCCTCGACCGGTTGACGGGCGATGCCATCTTTGGAGTGGAGGAGCGCCCGGTCCCGGCGAGCGATGTTCCCGGCGAACAGAGTGCGGCGACGCAGCCCTTTCCACTGAAGCCTCTGCCCTTGGGACGGCACAGCTTCAGTCCCGACGAAATTGCCGCCGTGACCCCGGAGCAAAAACAGTTTTGCACCGACATGCTGGCCACTGAGGGTGGCATGAAGAGCGGAGGGCCCTATACCCACTATGGGTCCAAACTAACCGTGGTCTTTCCTGGGACGCTCGGAACCACCAATTGGCCGGGGATGTCCTATAACCCGGACCTGGGGTACCTGTTCCTGAATATTGTCAATATTGCCGACGTCGGCAAGGTCACAAAAGCCGCCGATGGTGCCGATCCGGCTTATGAGAGGAATAGCCCATGGGGGCTGTACGTGCGCTTCTGGAATGCCGACAAATTCTGGCCCTGCCAACAGCCCCCGTGGGGACAACTCCTGGCCATCAACGTCAACACCGGGGACCTTGCCTGGAACGTCCCGTTCGGAGTCGATGACGAACTGGAAGCCAAAGGAGTCCATGGAGCGGGTACTTTGAACTTCGGCGGTTCGATCACCACCGCCGGAGGTCTGTTGTTTATTGCCGCGACGAAAGACCAGCACTTCCGCGCATTCGAGGCCGCGACCGGCAAGATCTTGTGGGACACGAAGCTCGAAACCGGGTCCTACACCGTGCCCATGACCTACGAAGGGAAGAATGGCAAGCAGTATGTCGTCCTGGTGGACACCGGGGGGAGTTTCTACGACACCACGGCGGGGGACGGTGTCGTCGCTTTCGCGCTGCCTTAGGGTGGTGGATGTCGCGCTGCCTGCCCTCGATTCTGCCTGGCCAGACTCGAACCCCGACAGATCTAATGGAAAGGGGCGGACAAGACCGTCCGCCCAGCGCGGGGAAGCGCCACTGGAAATCTCTGATCTTTACTGTTTGTCGTACACAACCATCTCGTGAAACGGTTTGCCGTCCTTGCCGGTTCCGTCCATGGTGAATACCGTGGTCTTTCCATCCGTGGACAGAACGGAGCTGCTCTTGGCGGCCCTGCCTTCAATATTCCAGCTATGTTCGATGGTGTGGTCGTTTACTTTATGAACCGTCACCGTGGTATTTTCTCTACCGACAATTGAAACCGGCTGACCATCTACCGGAGTGTAGTGCCAGGTGACCGCCTTGCCTTCCGAAGTCGTTTCTTTCACCGTAACCGTCCCATCGGCGTCAATGATGCACATGTCGACCTTCGGTGGGGGTCCCGGGAACTTGGATTTTGTGAAATTCGCCGCCCAGGTTCCGGCAAAGCCGCCGGCAGGGATGCCGGCAGCGCCGACTGCCAGGGAGGCGACCAGGAGGGAGAAGGGCAACAGCAGCAAGCTCTTTTTCATGGCTGATATCATAATATGAATCAGTAGTGTGTCAACTGTTTTCCCGGCTTTCGGAGGCAGGGAAACGCCTGCTGCGGAGGAACAGATCGATGACAGTGCGGGTGGGAGTCGACTTATCCGTCGACGAACGGCTCCTCGGAGGATGGGGCAGCGCAGTGCAGTTCGTACGGATTCCAGAGGATCCAAAAGAAGAGATCGAAATCGACTTCTGGGTACCTGCACTGCCTCCGAAAATCGTGCGGCGTCAGTGGCAATTCCTGCGGGGCGTTCGGGTGATTCAGGCTCCGTGGGCGGGAGTGGATACGCTTTTGGGGATCTTCCCACCGGAGGTGATGTTGTGCGACGCGCGGGGTGTGCACGACATTCCCACCGCGGAATGGACGGTTACGGCCATTCTCGCCATGCAAAAGAACTTGCCATTCTTCGGGGACAGGCAGAGAGAAGGGAAGTGGACTCTAGGGCAGCAGTCGAACCAGATCGATCAACCGTCACCCACCAAGATCAAGAATCCTGCCGCGCCCATGCATGAAGTCGCCGATGCGGTAGTTCTGATCGTCGGCTATGGGTCGATCGGACGAGGAGTCGAAGCGCGACTTTCTCCGTTCGGAGCGAAGTTCGTGCGTATCGGGCGAACGGCGCACGCTGGGGTTGAGCCCGTCGGCAACCTGGACCAAGTGTTGCCCTCTGCCGACATTGTGGTTCTGACCATTCCATTGACTTCGGAAACGCGTCATCTGTTTGACGCCGCGCTCCTGGCCAGGATGAAAGCCGGGGCGTTGCTGGTGAATGCATCGCGAGGGCCGATTGTCGAAACCGAAGCGCTGGTGCAAGCTCTGAACGAGAGGCGAATCAGAGCCGCGTTGGACGTGACTGATCCCGAACCGCTGCCGGAAGGGCATCCTTTGTGGAAGGCGCCCAACCTGCTGATCACGCCGCATGTGGCGGGTGACAGCGACCGGTTTATGCAGCGTGCCTTCCGCTTGATCCGCGAGCAGGTGGAAAAGTTTGTGCGCGGCGAGGCGCTGATCAACATGGTGAAGGGCGAATACTGAATGAGCCCTGGCAGGATGTGTGAATCAATATGATATTATGATTGCCGCCGCCGCAATGAAAAATACACCCGTTCACAAGCCCAAGACATCCGTAGCAATCTACATTCAGGAACGGAGCCAGCCATGCGACCGTTGCAACTACCTTTAGCGTTATCGGTTCTGGGAATCCTTAGTTTCGGTACGGGCGCGGCCAGCAGCCCCTCTGGCTGGCTGCTGGTGGCTAATAAAGGCAACAATGCCATGGGCATCATTGACCCGACCAACGCTCGGCAAGTGGCGGAGGTCGCCGAAGGGGGTGTAACCGGGCACGAGATTATTGCGTCGCCGGACGGAAAGCTTGCCTACGTTCCCATCTACGGAAACTCGGGTGTTGGCCAACCCGGGACGGACGGCAGCAACATGGTCGTGATCGAGCTGGCCTCTCGAAAGGTAGTGGGGAATCTCGACTTCGGCAAAGGCGTGAGGCCTCACTGCGCGAAATTTGGTCCGAACGGGATGCTGTATGTCAGCACCGAACTGGACCGCTCCATCACAATCGTCGATCCCGCGAGCCTGAAAATCGTGGGCTCAATTCCAACCGGCCAGCCCGAGTCCCACATGTTTGTAATCACCCACGACGGGCGGCGCGGCTATACCGCGAACGTGGGCCCGGGCACAGTCTCGGTCCTGGATTTCGAAAATCGCAAGACGCTGGCCATCATTCCGGTGTCTGGGCAGGTCCAGCGAATCGCTCTGTCGGTCGACGACAGCATGGTTTTCACCTCGGATGTAACCAAGCCTCAGTTGGCGGTGATTGATACCGCGACCAACCGCGTCAAGGCCTGGATTCCGATGCCGGGTTTGGGCTATGGAAGCGCGCCCACCGCCGACGGCAAATACCTCCTGGTTGCCCTGCCCCTGGTGCATCAGCTGGCGGAGATTGATCTGACCGCCATGAAAGTCGCGCGCACGATCGATCTGCCCGTGCGGCCGCAAGAAGTTCTGATTTCCCCGGACCAGAAAACGGCCTATGTTTCCTGCGACCAGAGCGGGCAAGTGGCGGCCATCAACCTGGCGGACTGGAAAGTGACCAGTCTCATCGACGCGGGCAAAGGTGCGGACGGACTGGCGTGGGCTGCTGCTCGGTAAAACTCGGCGCAGGACAAGGAAAATCACGATGCGAACAAGAACAGGAAACGCGAGGTTGCTCGGGCCGCGCAGCGCCGTCCTGGTGTTATCGATCTTCAGCATGGCGCCGCTTTCGGCGGTCACCCAGGTCGTTGCCAAACCGCCGGTACAGACTCCCAGTGCGGGCGGAAACAGTTTCGACGGCCCGGGCGATGTGCGCTACCCGGCCGGTAGAGATTCCCAGGACAGAAGAATCGATATGTTCATCGGCGACTGGCGTGATTCGATGCCGCGACACGCTTACGGTTCGCTGGTCTTGCGCGATATCCTGACCCGCGGAGACAACTACGCCCCGCCCCAACCGGGCGCGATCCTGCAAGCGGCGAACTTTCTCGCCTATGGCAGGCTTCAGGCAGGCAATTCGACGACACCTTCGACCTTAACCCGCGAGCAGAATGTCTTCTATATTTCTGGCGGTTCGGGCGAGATCACCGCGGGCGGGAAGACCGCTGCGCTGCGCCGAGATATTGCCGTTTTTGTCCCGGCGGGCCTCGAATTCGTGATGAAGAATACCGGCAACGATTCCCTCACCCTGTATGTGGTCAGCGAACCGGTTCCCGATGGCTTCGTCGCGGCCAAGGCAATGCTGGTGACGGACGAGAGGGAAGTCCCGGTTCGCACGCCGATGGCTGCGTCTCCGTTCACCTTGCCCGGAGCTTCCGGGCACTGGGCGCACGTGGTGAGAGATCTGTTTTCGAAGACCGACGGACTGGCCACGATCGGTGACATTATCACGGTCACCATTGATCCCATGACGATGGGTGAGCCGCATCCGCACAACCCCGGCCAGGAGGAAATCTGGGCAGCCATTGATGGCGACAGCCTGGCATTTCTGGGGACGGAACTGCGGGTTCAGCATCCCGGCATGGCGTATATGATCCGGCCCGATCACGTCATGACCCATTCGAACATCAATGGTGGAGACAAACCGGTCAAGTTCCTGTGGTTCTCCGGTTCCTCGATCAAACGGTGATTGCTAGCGGCGGCCACTAGAACCTTGGCGGTGCAGAAGCCGGGATGCAGGCTTTAAGACCTCATTTCAGGGCGACAACGCCTTTTGTCAGGGCGAGTGTGGTTGCCCTCGTCGCTGTTGTTCTGGCGGCGGAGTCCGGATTCGTTCCCTCTCAAACCGCCACCATCCGCGTGGCCGGCGACGAATGGTTTCTGGATTCCCTCACCAAGGCCCAAGTAATTCCGGCCTTCGAGAAGCAAACCCGCATTCACGTCGAGGTTGTGCATGAGAACGACCGGTCGATCATGAGTGGTCTCGATCGGGGCGCGCAGCCCGGCGATTCCGGGTTCGACGTGGTGATCGTGCGGCACCGGTTCCTCGGCGCGCTGGTTCAAAAAGGCCAAGTTCGGCCGATCGATTCCTTGCTCGCCGATCCCTCCCTGCACGACCCCGGTTTCGTGCCGCAGGAACAGTTGTTTGCAAACTGGTGGCGGGAACTCGCTTCGTACGGGAACCACATTTACGGCTATCCGTACATCGCCCTGACGACTTTCCTCTGCTACCGCAAGGACCTTCTGGACGATCCCGCGAACCGGCGCAGTTTCAAATTGCGCTACCACACAGATCTCAAGCCTCCCACCACGTGGCTGGAGTATTCGCAGTTAGCGGAGTTCTTCACACGCCCGGACCAACATTTCTACGGAACCTATATTCAGGGAAAGCAGGGCCTGGCACTCTGGTATGAGTGGCTGAATCTGATCTATTCGTTCGGCGGCAATATTCTCGACGCGCAACACGGCTGGGAATACGGTGACATCGTGGTCAACTCTCCGCAGAATGTGGCGGCCACCGAGCAGTACATCCGGCAGATTGGGTTCAGCCCGCCCGACACGCTCAATTTCGGATGGGGCGAGGCGCAGTCGGCATTGCAGCAGGGGCACGTATTTATGGGGCTGTTGTGGAGCGATCAGGCTCCCTATCTCGAAGACCCCGCGGTGTCAAAGGTCGCGGGCAAGATGGGCTACAGTCTCATCCCTTCAAACTCCGGGGAACCGTTCAGCCAGTTGGAAGGTTTGACCTACCTGATTCCCCGGGAATCGGCACATCCGCGGGAGGCTTACCGCTTTCTCGAATGGGTGATGTCCGCGCAGGTCCAGGATCGGCAAACACTGACGGGGGGCCTATCCGTCAGAAAGTCGACGTACGATAAACCCGAGGTGAAGCAACTGCCGTATGCGTCCGCCTTTCTTGCCAGCGTTGCCATCGCCAGGATCAAGCCGACCGTGCCTGAGTCTGGAGAAATGATCGAAGCCAGCGAACGCCGCCTAGCCGAAATTGTCAGCGGCCGGTGTTCGCCGCAAACCGGATTGGATAACCTGGCCCTCGACCTTCAGCGAATTCTCGGGGACAAAGCGCGGCTTCGTTACGTCGTCAAGAAGACGCCATAACCGGGTGGGCGGCGCGTCATGCTTCGCTTCCTGCCCGCTTCCGATCCCGCTCTGCCTGGAACTTGAACGCGAAGTATACCGGGATACCAATCAGGACGATCACAACGCCGGGAATCGTCGTCGCGCGACGATAGAGGAACAAAACGGCCAGAATGCCGATCGCGCTGACGAGGTAAAGCAGCGGAATGAAGGGATAGCCGAAGGCACGGTACGGGCGCTCGACATCTGGCTTCAGCTTTCGCAGGCGAAATATACCGGCGATGGTGAGAATGTAAAAAATGAGTGCGGCCGAGATGATGTAGTCGAGCAAGTTGCTGTAAAGGTTTCCATAGGCTCCGGTCGCGGGTTGGTACGTCCGGATGCTCAACAGAACAGCCGACCAAACTCCCTGCATGATCAACGCCTGGCCTGGCACCTGGGCGCGGTTCAGCACGGATGCGCGTTTGAAGAAAAGGCCATCGAGCGACATGGCGTAATAGGCGCGCGCTCCCGACAAAATCAGTGCGTTCATGCATCCGAAGGCTGCAATCATGATGGCGATGGCGATCAGCAGGGGGCCGATCGATGGAAAGATTGCCTGGAACATCGTGGAAGCCACGCGATCGGAAGGGGCGTGCTGGACTTCGTTGAACGGCAACACCACGACGTACGCAAAGTTCGCGCACACGTACAACCCAATGACGATGATGGTTCCCAGCGCCAGGGAGAGCGGTACATTCCGCGTGGGATTCCGAACTTCGCCGGCAGTAAATGTGATGTTGTTCCAGGCGTCCGCGGCATACAACGCTCCGATTTGAGCGATGCAGAGTGCAACTACCATTCCGAACGTGGTCGTGGGAGAAAGGCCGGGTGCCGCCGCGCTGGCGCCTTGGGGCGTCCAGGCGTGAGCAAAATTCGCCTTCACCACCGCCGCCTTCCAGCCAATGAGTACGCCGATCCCGATTACTCCCAGCAGCGATCCGATCTTCATCGTGGTAAAGACGTTCTGTACGCCCTTTCCGTATTTCAGGCCTTTGATGTTGGCCCAGGTCAGGAACGAAATAACGACCAGCGCCACCAGTTGGGCGGTGGACAGGGAAATGGCGTAGGTGGGCAGGAGGTGAATGGGGTGGACAATGTAGTTCGTTTCCGAGATCTGCGGCCACAGCACGCCGAGATAACGGGAGAACCCTACCGATGATGCGGCAATGGTCCCGGTCTGAATGACCAGAAACAACGTCCACCCATACAGAAATCCCCACAGCGGCGAAAACGCTTCACGAAGGTAAACGTACTGCCCCCCGGCTTGCGGCATCATAGCCGCCAACTCCCCGTAGGAGAGTGCGGCGGCCAGCGTGAGAACGCCGGCAATCACCCAGGCCAAAAGCATCCAGCCAGCACTCCCCACCTCTCGCGCCATTTCGCCGGCCACGATGAAGATTCCTGACCCGATCATCGATCCCGCTACAATCATGGTCGAATCAAAGAGTCCGAGACTTCGATTCAATTCGTGAGGTGCGGCGGCAGCCTGAGACTCCTCCACTCTCTGCGTCAAAGATTTCCCCCCGAATGATGCGTCATTGTGAAACTAGGAGTCACCACTGCCGATCAGCGGCTTGGAGCCAAGGTTCTTGATTACTGCGGTTGCGCAAGTCGTTGGGTCGGTGGAGATTAGAAAATTCCTCGTCCTTGGTTTGACTCTCAGTTCTGCCCGCGGGCTGGGGCGTTTTGAGTGAGCCCCATCCGGTCGACGATTTGCTTGAAGTCGGAACGGCGGCGGAGAGGATCAAAGCGCGGATCCTGGGTCAAGGTGAAAAGTTTCATATTCCGCTCGCTACAAGCCCGGTGCAGCCACGCGACCACCCGTTCCGAGTCCCCGAGAGCGGCGTAGGTGGCGGCGATATCGTAGGAGGGCATGCACTGGCGCGAGGGAGCGCTCTTGAGTTCATTCAAAATCTCTCGCGCGGACGAGGTGTCACCGGCCACAGCATGCGCGTGCGCCTGCATGGCTTTCACGCAGTTATTTCCTCCCGCCAACCGGTTGGTGGTTTCAAACTCGCGCAGCGCTTCCTTCAGGTCGCCCTTTTGTTCCAGTGCCTGCGCCATGTACATATGTGTCCAGATAAATTGAGGGTCCAACTCGAGAGCGCTCTGATAGTGGCGGATGGCGTCATCAAACTGGTGCGCCAGATGAGATGTAACGCCCGCCCATACGAGGGTAATGATGGAAACCGGGTTGATCTCGAGAGCGTGCATGATCGCCATGTGCGCCGCTTCGTGCTGTCCGCGGGCCGAAAGCAGATTCGCGTACCAGTGATAGCCAAGGGCATAGTCCGGATTGCACTGAATGGAACGGCGGTATTCCTGATCGGCACTTTGCCAGTCGCGGTCAAAGTGGAGGAGAACGTCCGCCAGCGAGGCGTGGGCCTCGGCCAGATCAGGGTCAAGTTCGATGGCTCGCTGGGCTGCCCGGCGAGCAGAGGGCATCACTTCCGAGGGTGAAACAATCTCATAAAACGATAGCAGCGTGAGAGAGTCGGCGAGACCGGAATAAGGCAAGGCGAACTCAGGATCTTCGCGGATCGCCGACTCAAAGCAGCGGATTGCTTTTCGCAGTCCTTCTTCGCTTCTCTGGTTCCAGAAATATCTGCCCTTCAAATACATTTCCCGTGAGTTCGATTGTTGGTGATGAGCCGCAACTGGAGTAGCCGTCGAGGCGGAAAATACCTTCAGCCAGAGGCACTGAACGATCTGGTCGACCGCATACGTCGAGAATTCGGCGAGATCGCTGGAGCGATGATGATAAGTATGCGACCAAGCCAGAGCGTCCGAGCCGGCAAACAACAGCGCCACGCTCAGCCGCAGGCCTTGGCCCTCGTCGTGGACGCTCCATCGCAACACATAGTCAACCCGCTGATCCAACCAGCTGGTGGGTAGCTCGCTTTTTCCGTTCGGTAAGGGAAACTTCGGACTCACGATACAAAGTTGCTCCGGATTCGACCGCGCGAGTGCCGCAATCGTGTTGCTCGCGATGGCATCGCAAATTCGACGCCGCTCGCTCTTGACGGTTACATTCGTGAGCGGCAGCACGTAGATGGTAATGCGGTTCGCGGCTTTCGAGGGGGCTGTCGACCGGGTCGGCTGATCGATGGCCGTGCGCGAGACCTGACGCTTCCAGCTTTCAATTTCAGAACGCAGAGCGTAGACACTGCCCAGCCGCTTGTGAAAATGGCGGTGCACCGGAAGACCTTCCCGCTTTTCCCACAGCTGTACGGTGCGCACCTCGCGCCGGAGATAGCTGGCAATCTCTTTCCATGAATCCAGACGGTCGGTGCCCGTCCAGAAACCGCTGGCCGTCGGAGAAGGCGAAGTCGCCGGTGTAGGTTTCTTGATCATAGGGCCAGCACCAGCTTCAACCCCACGTGGAGCTAACGCCAGACTTGCACGAATGCGGAACCAGGCAGAATGCGGAAAGCGAGCGACCTTGAGGCAAAGAAACGGGGGAACCAGGCTCCAATTCCGCACTACTACCGGATCTCTTGCAGGGAAGACTACACTGCGGCGCCAACGACAATCAACCCGATTCTTTCTTGAAAATTGGCGATTTGCGGCTCTTTCGTGCGGTTCAGGCGCTGGCGGTCGGGTTCGCGACAGCGCCTCCACATGCTCCTCTGTGCGCCTGGCGCCGCACCGTTTCGCACTATTTCGCTTGTTGGCATGCTTCTTGAACATTTACCTATATGAAGTTCTGCGCCGTGCATCGCGCGGCAATCCTCGCGGGTTTGGGTCTGGTTCTGATTTTTTCCTGGTCAGAGCGAAAGTGCGGCTTTGCGGCGGACCAGCCTCTGAGTAGCGAGTGTAACTGATCGAAAAAAGGAGTCTTGTGTCCGAAAAGGAACCCGCAGAGTCGTCTCAGCAACCGCCGTGGTTCAACTACGCCAGCAGCGGGGAGTTCATGGAAAGAGTTCGCTCCGGAATGCCCCCCCTCATCATTTGTGTGGCTTGCAATGGCGGGATCCAGGGCAAGGAAGCGAATGAAGTCATCCCTGAGACGGCCGAGGAAATCGCCGAGTCCGTGGCTGGCGCCTACGAAGCCGGGGCCTCGATGGTGCACATCCATGCTCGTGATCCCAAGGACTTAACGCAGGGCGCGCGAAACTCGGAAATCTGGCGTGATGTTCTGGGTAAGGTTCGGCGGAGTTGTCCGGAAATAATTATCAATGCGACTACCGGAGCGGGCCCAGGCATGACGATGGAAGAGCGCGTGTCCTCACTGGCTGCCGGGCCGGAAGTGGCATCGCTGAATCTGGCGCCGGACATGAGCAAGTTCAAGCTGAAGGAACGGCGCGCTCCGTTGCCCTTTCCGCGCCTGGCGATGGAAATCGACGAATGTATCCCTTTCACGTATGGCCAGATCCACGAGTTTGCTGCCGAGATGAAACAGCGTGGCATCAAGCCTGAGTTGGAGCTCTACCACCCCGGTTGCGCCTGGGTCGTGAACTATCTGCTGGAACACGGTCTCATCGATAAGCCTTACTGGATGCAAACCGTGATGGGCTATCAGACCGGCAGTTTTCCGACGGTGGAAAATATCATTCAACTCTTGAAGGAGTTTCCGGAAGGCGCCTTGTGGTTATGCTCGGCGATCGGCCCGTTTCAACTGCCGCTGACCACGCTCGCCACCTTAATGGGAGGTCATGTTCGAGTCGGCCTGGAAGACAATGTCTACTATGCCCGCGGACAGAAGGCAGAAAGCAACGCGCAGTTGGTCCTGCGGGCGGTACGCATTGCGCATGAACTCAACCGCCCGGTTGCAACCCCGGCAGAGGCGCGCACCATGCTGGGCCTGAGGAAGCAGCCGAGCCAGTACTGAAGTTGACCAGCATGCCGCGGTTCACAGTTCCCGGTCACCGATCCATGCATTAGGGTACGATATTATGGCGATGTTCCTCACCGGCCTCCTTCTTCTCGTCCTGGCGGTCCCTTCCGATCCAAACGCTCTTCCGCCCGGTAACGGTCAGGCCATCGTCCAACAGAAATGCTCAACCTGCCATGCTCTGAAGGTGGTCACCGGGAAAAAGGCTTCCCGGCAGCAGTGGTCCACCATCGTCGATCAGATGATCACGCGAGGGGCCGACGTGCCCGATGATGACATCGACACGCTGGTCGATTATCTGAGCAAGAACTTCGCTCCAGCGCCGGCAAAGGCAGGCGCCGAGAAGGGGCAGAACCGGACCGGGCCGGTCAACGTGAACACCGCCCCGGCATCGGAATTGGCGGCTGCGCTTGATCTTACGGAGCAGGAATCGATGTCCATCGTTTCTTACCGGGAGCAGAACGGGAACTTCAAAGAGTGGCGCGACCTGACCAAAGTCCCGGGTATCGATTCCAAGAAAATCGAGAGCAACAAGGACCGTCTGGTGTTTTAAGCGCTTTCGACGGCGACGCGTCGGGCTGCAATCCGGCCGCCGAAGCCACTTCGCTGTACCGTTCGTCTTGTTGACTCAGGGTTCCACCACGCGCCATGACTGAACCTGCGATCGCCGCTCGCCCCACACACAGCCGCCATGTGGTTCTTGCCTTGATTGTGGGGGCTTACATGATCACCTACATGGATCGCGTGAATCTGGCCTCCGCTGTTCCCGTGATCCAGCGGGATATGGGCTTTTCGATGATCACCATCGGATGGATATTCGCTTCGTTTCGGTGGGGATACGCGCTGTTTCAAATTCCTGGGGGATGGCTGGGAGACCGGATGGGGGGGCGGCGAGCGTTGTCGTTGGTCGTGATCTGGTGGTCGACTTTCACCTCGCTTACGGCCTTCGCCTGGAATGCCGCAGCGATGGGAGTGTTCCGCTTCTTTTTCGGGATGGGGGAGGCGGGAGCATTTCCCATTGCTACTCGGTCCCTGTCCGGCTGGATGCTGCCCACGGAGCGGGGTTTCGCCCAGGGCGTGACGCATGCCGCATCACGGGTGGGTGCAGCGTTGACTCCGGCACTGGTGGTGGTCCTGATGATCCGATTTGGGTGGCGCATGCCGTTTTTCGTTTTCGGCCTGATCGGGCTTGCCTGGGCGGCGGCTTGGTACTGGTACTATCGCGACACCCCCGCCGAACACCGCCAGTGCAACCCCGCAGAGCGCCGACTGATCGAGGACGCAGTCGGCATTCGACAGTCTGGTACCCGGATTGTCCCGTGGCGCAGCATTCTTCGCAGCCCTTCGCTGTGGACGCTCTCGCTGATGTATTTCTGCTACGGCTACAGCATCGATATTTATCTTGACTGGTTCCCCAAGTACTTGAATGAGCACCGCGGTTTTGACCTTAAGCAGATGGGCGTCTATGCTAGCCTCCCATTGCTGGCGGGAGCCGCAGGGGACTTGCTGGGCGGTGCGACGTCGGATCGCTGGGCCAAGCGCTTCGGCAATCTCAAGCTGGCACGGCGCGGGGTAGCGATTGCCGGCTTTCTCCTGGCGGCCTTTTTTATTGTGCCCGCGACCCTGACCCATAACTCGATGGCTTCGGTTTTGTATTCCTGCTTGGCCGTCTTCGGCTTGGAAGTAACCGTGGGAGTGTCGTGGGCGATTCCACTGGATATCGGTGGCGAGTATGCCGGTTCGGTCGCGTCGATCATGAACACCTTCGGCAACCTGGGCAGTGCGGTTTCCCCGATCCTGCTGGCTTACCTGGTTGGCCTGTACGGGTGGAACATTCCCTTCCTGATCTGTTCGGTGCTGTGTGTGGCGGGCGCAGCTTTGAGCATCGGCGTCAACGCCGCGAAGAAGATCGTCGGCGAGTCTTCGCTGGAGCGAGCGGCCGGAACTTAGGGACCTGGCCAAGCTCTATGATTGACAGCGCGAATTGTTATACTATTATATGACCAAATTGCATCCTGTTGCTGCGGAGCAGGATGAGAGAAGCACAGCACGATGAAAATAAATCCCAACAAGTGCGTTGCCTGCGGAAACTGTATCTACGTCTGCCCGGTGGGAGCGATCTATGTCGATCCCGTCATCAATCGGGCGACGGTAAACCGGGACGAGTGCGTGGAGTGCTATGCCTGCTACAACGGACTGAGCACCGAGCGTTTGAATCCGGTCTTTGTCCGTACCATTCGCAAGCTGTTTCAGATCGCGCGTTTGCGCTTCGATCCGGAGCCGGACATCTGTCCCACCGCAGCTTTTGAGCCTGAGGTTCTGCAATGGCCTCGGGTCGTGCGGAGGGCGTTTTCTGATCCGCGCGCCACCCATGAATCCACCGGAGTGCAAGGCCGCGGCACCGAAGAAGTGAAGACCAACGATGTCACCCAGCGCGTGCAGCGCGGCGAAGTGGGCTTCACCATTGAATTCGGCAGGCCGGGAGTAGGAGTGTGGTTCCGCGACATTCAGAAGATGACCATGGCTTTGGCGAAGGCGAACGTGCCCTTCGAAAAGAAGAATCCCATGACCCTGTTGATGAGCGACGTGGCCACCGGGGCGCTCAAGGCGGATGTTCTCAATGAGAAGGTTCTCTCGGCAAT
>Ga0209698_10002472_pt1 | contig 20941 bp, 22 predicted proteins | sample LitLauG_LLR_2012_FD_187203 | JGI IMG/M metagenome (GOLD analysis project Ga0209698, IMG submission 187203) | Freshwater sediment microbial communities from Pennsylvania, USA - Little Laurel Run_MetaG_LLR_2012 (SPAdes) (version 2) | ecosystem: Environmental > Aquatic > Freshwater > Creek >...
GATTTCAAAAATGGTTAGATGATCTTGGCTGCGCATGTCGCAGGCAGTTGAGCCTGTGCCTAGCCCAATCAGCGCCAGCTCCGCGCGCGCATGCACGCCCAGGCCGCTGATGATGGCCTCGCCCAGCGAGGTGTCGGGGTAATAATAGGTCAACGGCTGACGCATATAGCGCGGGTCGACCACCTGGGCGCCGTGCAGAGTGGTGCCGTGCAGCAACACGCGCTCGGGGGGGATGGGGCTTGGGTTCAGATAAAGACGGGTGCGCAACACGCCGAAAAACGTGCGCTCTTGGGCAAGGATCGGCGCGCCACGATCCTCCTTCAGAAAGATGCACACGAAGGCCAGCAAGACCGCGCCCGTCATCACCAGCGGGCGGCCGCGGTTCAGCAGAATCGCCACTGCGCAAAACCCAATCGCCACCACGGTTATCTTGGTCGCATCGAGCAGCGATCCCAGCATCGCGAACAGGATGATGAGCGTCGCCGCAGGGATGGCCACGCCATAGGCGTAATCGGCGAAGGCCAGATCGCCGTCGCGGCGGCGTTGAAGAGTGCCGTGCACGCAGAAACTCAAAAGCAAAAAGCCGAGCGCCATAATGGCTGCGGTCCAGGGCTGGTTGAGGTAGGTGACGTCCTCGCCTTCGACGATGGCGTGGTGGAAATATCCCCCCTGGTTGAGGTGCAGCGCAATCCAAAGCAGCGTCCCCGCCAACGCGCAGGCAACCCCAAAGAAGCCATAGCGGGCCCAAGCTGGTCGCCGCTCGTCGCCAAAGCCTGCCGCCACGATCGCCGCCGCTGCGCCCAGAACGCCGAAGAACACCGTCCCCTCGAGCGCTGAAAGCTGCAGCAACAAGAGCGCCAGCACTCCAAGCGCGATGGACGCGCCAAATGCTGCATCGAGCAGACGCGGCGAGGCGCTTTCGCTGGCGCGCGGACGAAACAGGCACGCCGCGGCCAAGGCCAAAGGATATTCGTAGACGTTGTTGAAGATAATCGGGGCAAGCAGCGCCGCAAAGCTGCCGCCGATGACCCCGCCCAAGGAGGTGAAGGCGTAAAATTCGGTCAAGCGATCAGCGCTGGGGCGCGCGCGCGCCAAAGCCAAATGGCAAATTAAGGCGCTAAAGAAAAACCCTATCAGAATGCCCAGAACGGACGCCAGCCAAAGGCCGCTCGCGTAATAAGACATTACCAGGAGGGCCATCGCAAAAGGATGAGCCAGCAGCGCCCCGCTGCGTATGCGCTCGGCGCCGGGCGAGAACGCCACGATGAAGGTGGCCAAATAAAGCGCAAGCGGGATCACCCACAACATCGGCGCGGAAGCGACGTCAGTGGAGATGTGCAAGGTGACGCCCAGCGTCAGCGCCGAGGGCGCCGCCGCCGCGCCGATCCAATAGAGCCGCTTGCCCCAATTTGGCGCCGCATCGAGATGGGGCAACGGCCTCGGCGCTTGGCCGTCGGCGGCGATCGCTGCAATGCCGGCAAGTAAGATCAGCACCCCAACCAGCGCATAGCCGGTCTCCCACGCCAAACTCTGGGCGTGCGCGCCCAGCAAGGGCTCAATGAAGATGGGATAGCCCAAAAGCCCGATGAAGCTGCCCAGATTGCTCGCCGCGTAAAGATAATAGGGGTCGCTTGCGTCCTTGCGCCCGGTGCGCGCAAACCACGCCTGCAACAGCGGCGCGGTGGCCGAGGCCGCCGCAAACGGCGCGCCGACGGAAATCGTCAGCACGCCCAAAAGCCACACAATCGGGCGATGGCTGTCGGGTTCGCCAAACAGGGCGGTGACATGAATAGGCAGCGCCAGCCACGCAACCGCCAGCACACCGGCGTGGACCAACGCCTGCAGGCGTAAATCCTTCAGGCGCGCCAACAGGTGGGCATAGACATAGCCCGCCAGAAGGGCGGCCTGAAAGAACACCATCGAGGTGTTCCAAACCGATGGCGAGCCGCCCAATAGCGGGGTCACCATCCGCGCAAACAGCGGCTCAAGCGTGAAGACGAGCGCGGCGCTGGAAAATATCGCCAACGCGAAAATCGGGGCCGCGAAGCGCCGCGCCAAGGCTTGCATATTCCCTCCCCGTTTAGGCGTTCCTGCCACCCTCGACGATTCTCGGGAATGGCGTTCGGCGGTTTCACGCGCTATCGCATGGGCATGCGCAGCCGGGACGATATTGCACACGCAGAACAACTCTTAGCGCGCGGGCGCAGCGCAAAGCTGACGCTGGCGACCGCAGAGAGCTGCACCGCTGGATTGATCGCGGCGACCCTGGGGGCCGTGCCGGGCGCCTCCAACATGTTGGAGCGCGGCTTCATCACCTATTCCAACACCGCCAAGACCGAAGTGTTGGGCGTGCCTGGCGAGCTGATCGCCAGCAAGGGCGCGGTCAGCGCCGAGGTCGCGCGCGCCATGGCTGAGGGCGCGCTCAAGCATAGCCGCGCCGATCTGGCCATTGCGGTCACCGGCATTGCCGGTCCCGATGGCGCGAGCCCCGACAAGCCTGTGGGCCTGGTGCATTTGGCGGCGGCCCGCCGGGGCGGGGCGCGGCTGCACGAAGAACGTCGCTTCGGCGACATTGGGCGAGAGCGCGTGCAAGCTGAAACCGTGCTCGCCGCGTTCGACTTGATCGCGCGGCTAATCGACTAGCCGAGCCGACGGTGGGCTTCTGTTTCGAACGCGGCCATGATGCGGTTTGCGAGCTTTTCGCGATTGGCGGAGATCGCGGCTTGCAAGAGCGGGTTTTTGAACTCGTAGGCGATCCAATAGCGCACATGGGCGCCCTTCTGGTGAGTGCTAAACCACCATTTATTGTCGAGCGCGTGGAGCGGGCCCTCCACCAGCGCCACCTCAACCTCGCCTTTCGCCGGTTCACAGCGCACGCGGGTGGAGAAATGCACGGTGATGGCTTTCCAGCCGACTTCCGCAGACGCCACGCCCTGCCAACCGCCCGCCTCGAGCGGGGTTTCCTGCAATACCCGCATCCGCTTCAAAAATGGCACGAATTCGGGATAGACGCGCACATCGCCCACCAAACGGCACAAATCGGCGGGCGGATAAGGCAAAATCCGCGCCGTTTCGATGATTGTGCGCGCCATGAATTAGCGTGCGCGCCCAGCGTCGCGCGCAGCGCGGAGTTTGTTGAAATCATCGCCTGCGTGATGCGAGGAGCGGGTCAGCGGCGAGGCTGAGACCATCAGGAAACCTTTGGCGTAAGCGATGGTTTCAAGCGATTTGAATTCCTCCGGCGTCCAAAAGCGATCGATGCCGGCATGTTTCTTGGTCGGCTGCAGGTATTGGCCGACGGTCAGGAAATCGACCCCGGCCACGCGCAGGTCGTCCATCACCTGAAGCACTTCGTCTTTGGTCTCGCCAAGCCCCACCATGAGGCCGCTTTTTGTAAACAGCGAGGGGTCGCGTTGCTTGACGGTGTCAAGCAGGCGTAGCGATTGGTAATAGCGCGCCCCCGGGCGGATGGCGTGATAGAGGCGCGGCGCGGTCTCTAAATTGTGGTTGAACACGTCGGGCTTGGCCGCAATCACCTGCTCGGCCGCGCCGAGCTTGCGTAGAAAATCCGGGGTCAGAATCTCGATCGTGGTTTGTGGCGCAGCGGCGCGAATGGCTTGGATCGTCGCCACAAATTGAGCAGCGCCGCCATCGTCGAGATCGTCGCGATCGACGCTGGTGACCACCACATGGGTCAAGCCCATAGCCGCGGTGGCCTTGGCGACATTGGCTGCTTCATCGGGATCGGGCGGCGCGGGCTTGCCGGTCGCCACATTGCAGAATGCGCAGGCGCGCGTGCAAACGCCCCCGAGGATCATGAAGGTGGCGTGCTTGACGCTCCAGCACTCGCCAATATTGGGGCAGCTTGCTTCCTCACAAACGGTATTGAGCTTCAAATCGCGCACCAGCGCTTTGGTCTGGTGGTAGCCGGCGCTAGTCGGGGCCTTCACCCGGATCCAGTCGGGCTTGCGGGGACTGGGCGCGTCGGGGCGGCCTTGCTTCTCAGGATGGCGCGGGCGCCCGCCTTCCCCATCCGCGCGCATGTCAATGAGCGTGCTCACCGCCCCAAGATGAGCCTTGAGCCCTTGACTCGCAACGGCCTCGACGGATGGCGGGCCTGCGGGGCGCGAGGCCGGTGGCGCCATCACTTGCTAATTCCGGCGGTCCCGTTAGGCTCTGTTACAAGCGTGAAACAATAATCACGCGGGAGAACGCTGGCCCCTGCCCCGGGCCAGCAATGGGCTAAATACGCGGAGGCAAACGTCTGATGTCGCATCCCTTCGAGTTGGCGCGCACGCGCGTCACCTTATTTGAGGCATTGCTTCGGGCGCGCCAGGCGCGGGGCGGAAAATACAAGATCCTCGAAGACCATGAGCGCAAACCGCTCTCGTATGACGATATTGTTCGCGCCGCCTTCGCGCTTGGAGGCAAGCTCGACACGCTCATTAAGAAGCGCGAGACCGCCGGCATCATGCTGCCAACGGGGGCCGGCTTTGCGGTCACCTTCTTTGCCCTGCACGCCATAGGGCGGACGCCGGCGCTGATAAATTTCACCGCCGGCCTGATGAACATCCGCTCTGCAATCGAGCAGGCCAATGTGCGCAAGATCCTCACCTCGCGCACCTTCATCCGGCTCGCCAAGCTTGAGGCGCTCGAGGTCGAACTCAAGAAGCACGCCACACTCATTTACTTAGAAGACGTGCGCAAATCGATCGACTTTGGCGACAAGATTATCGCGCTCGTAAAGGGTTCGCTCCCGAAAACCTTCGCTGCAAAGGCCGCCGCTGACGATACAGCGGTCATCCTCTTCACCTCAGGTTCGTACGGCGCGCCCAAAGGCGCCGTGCTCAGCCACGCCAATCTCATCTCCAATGTCGAGCAGGGCTATGCCCATGTGCCGTTTGAACCGGATTGGAGCTTCTTCTCGCCGCTACCGACTTTCCATTGCTTCGGCTTGCTAGGCGGGGTGCTGTTGCCGCTGTTCACCGGGCACAAGACCTTTCTCTTCCCCTCGCCGCTGGCGGTGAAGGAAATTCCAAAACTGATCAAGGATACCGGCGCCAACGTCTTCTTCGCCACCGACACTTTTGCGCAACAATATGCGCGTAACGCCGACGACGACGACATGCGCTGCATTCGCCTTATGGTGCTGGGCGCCGAGCGGGTGAAGTCGGAAACGCGCGAACTCTATATGAAGCGCTTCGGCGTCGAGCTCCTGGAAGGTTACGGGGCCACCGAAGCCTCGCCTCTGATTGCCGTCAACGTGCCCGGGCGCAATCGTTACGGAACGGTCGGCCAATTCGTGCCGGCGCTAGAATGGAAGCTGGAGCCGGTGCCAGGCATTGAAGGGGGCCAGCGACTTTTTGTGCGCGGGCCGAACGTGATGCGTGGCTATCTCGATCCGACCAAGCCATTCGGCATCGACCTTTTGCCCCAAGGTTGGCACGACACCGGCGACGTCGTCGATGTCGACGAGGATGGCTTCATTCGCATCCTCGGGCGCGTCAAGCGGTTCGCTAAAGTGGGCGGGGAAATGGTCTCGCTCAACGCCGTGGAAGGCTACGCAGCCCAGCTTTGGCCCCACAATACCCATGCTGCGGTGGCGCTGCCGGATTCGCGCAAGGGCGAGCGCATTATTCTGTTCACCGACATGGCCGAGGCCTCAGCCGATCAAATCCAGGCCTGGGTCAAGGAAAATGGCGCAAGCGAACTTGCCGCGCCAAAGCGGGTGGTGGCGATCGGAGAAATCCCGCTCTTGGGCTCGGGCAAAACCGACTATGTGGCGCTGCAGCGGATGGCCGCAGATCAGTTCGCCGAGGCGAGAGCCGCGTAGCCGGCAACGCGAATATCCTGCCTCACGCGCATTAGGACCTCGATTGCAGCGAGACCTTGTTGGCGCGGGTTCGATAATTGAGCAGCGCTAAATGTGCAGCACCCGCCCGTAGGCGTCGAGCACCGCCTCATGCATCATTTCCGATAGGGTCGGGTGAGGGAAGACCGTCTCCATGAGTTCGCGCTCGGTGACCTCGGCCTGCATCGCAATGGCGTAGCCCTGGATGAGTTCGGTCACTTCAGCGCCGATCATATGCGCACCCAAAAGTTCGCCGCTCTTGGCGTCGAACACGACTTTGACCATGCCCTGGTCTTCGCCAAGCGCAATCGCTTTGCCATTGCCGGCGAACGGGAAGCGCCCAACGCGGATTTCGCGGCCTGCGGCTCTGGCGCGCGCTTCAGTCAAGCCCACGCTCGCGATTTGAGGGTGGGAATAGGTGCAGCCTGGGATGCGCTCCTTGATCATGGCGTGGGGCGTCTGCCCGGCGATGGCCTCCACACAGATGACGCCCTCGTGGCTGGCCTTATGCGCAAGCCAAGGGCCGCCCGTCACATCGCCAATGGCGTAGAGCCCAGCGACATTGGTTTTGCCATGCCCATCGGTGAGAATGTGGCCCTTCTCGAGTTTGACGCCGAGCGCCTCGAGGCCGAGGTTTTCGACATTGCCGGCAATGCCAACCGCAACGATGGCATGTGAAGCGCTCAGTGTTTCGGTCTTGCCGCCGGCGACGACTTGCGCCTCAACCCCATGCTCATTTGCCTTCAGCGATTTGGCTTCCGTGGAGGTGAGCAGCTTCAGACCCTCTCTCTCAAACCGCTTTTTGGCGAAGGCTGAAATTTCTTCATCCTCCACTGGCAAAATGCGATCGAGCAATTCCACGACCGTCACCTTGACGCCGAAGGCGGCATAGAAGGAGGCGAACTCGATGCCGATGGCGCCGGAGCCAAACACCAGCAAAGACGCCGGCCATTCCGGCGGCGTCATCGCTTCACGATAGGTCCATATACGCTTGCCATCGCTCTTCAGGCCTGCGGCAGGAATTTCGCGCGCGCGCGCGCCGGTCGCGAGGATCACATGTTTGGCCTTGTAGGCGCTATCTGCGCCGTCCTTGCCTTTGACGACTACTTTGAGGCCTTCACTCGGCGCTTCCAGGCGCGCCTCGCCGTCAATCACCGCGATTTTGTTTTTCTTCATCAGAAAGCCAACGCCGTTTGAAAGCCTGCCCGCAATCTTGCGCGAGCGCTCAACCAGGGCTCGGGGGTCGAAATTCAAGCCGTCGACCGAAAGTCCGAAATCCTTGGCGTGCTGCAAATTGCGATAGACTTCAGCCGAGCGCAGCAGCGCCTTGGTTGGAATGCAGCCCCAATTGAGACAAATGCCGCCGAGCTTATCGCGCTCGACGATTGCGGTCTTGAACCCGAGCTGAGCGCTACGAATTGCGGTCACGTAGCCGCCCGGGCCGGAACCGATGACGATGACGTCGAATGTATCTGCCATAGGGTTCATCTAGCGACTTGGCTTGGCCAGGTGAAGACGCGGATTTGCCGCCCTGCCCTGCGCGCGCGCCCCGCCTTGCTAGGCGATGTGAAAGGCGTTCTTTACGCCGTCGACGACGAACTGAGCCGCAAGCGCTGCGAGCAGTATCGCAAAAATGCGCGTGAGCATCGACGCCACGGTCTGCCCCATGAACTTGGAGATCGGATCGGCCAAGAGAAACGCCGCCAAGCAGAGCAACAAATTGATCGCCATGCCCGACAGAATGGCGGCGCGCTCGATCACCCCTTGATGCTGTGCAAAAAACAACATCACCGAGGCGATGGCGCCGGGTCCGGAGATAAGCGGGATGGCTAAAGGAAAAACCGAGATGTCGTCTTGATGGCCTGGATGGCTGGCCTGGTGGGCGGCCACCTCCTCGGCGCGCTCTTCGCGCCGCTCGCTGCGTTTCTCGAAAAGCATGTCGACAGCGATCAGGAACAACAGCAAGCCCCCCGCGATGCGGAAGGCGTCAATGCTGACGCCCAGATTTTGCAATAACCAGGCGCCGCCAAAAGCGAACGCCAGCAGAATGCCGGTGGCGATGGCGATTGATTTCCACGCCATATAGGCGCGCCAATCGCCATGCATGCCCGCCGTCATGGTCGCAAACATGGGCGCCATGGCGACCGGGTCGATGGCCACGAAGAACGTCACCGATGAAGCAAGCAGCAGCGAAAGCATTGAAGGGCCTTAACCGATTCACCATCCGTTTACGTCAAAATGTACGAAGAATTACCGCAAATATTAAACCTCGCCAGCTAGTCTCACCTTCGCGTTTGGGTGTGGGCGATGAGCGACAAGCAGGAGGCGGCGAGCCTTAGAGTGTTGGTGGCTGATCACCGGCCGTTTCAACGCCGGCTCATCACCGACGCCCTGCGCGCCTTGGGGCGCGTCGAGGTAGGCTACGCGGAAAGCGGCGAGCAATGCTTGGTCGCGCTTTGTTATTTTCAGCCCGACATCCTGATCATCGATTGGGATGTGGATGAAGGCCATGGCCTGCGCCTTGTAGAGCGCCTGCGCGGCGGCGAAGCTGGCGATGGGGTGCGCCGACTACCGGTGGTCATGCTGGCGGGTTTTAACACCTCAAGCCATGTCGAGAGGGCGCGCAACGCAGGCGTCGACGAATTCGTGCTGCGTCCGTTTTCGATCACCGCCCTGATCAGCAAAGTCGCCGAAGTTAAGAGCCGTCGCCGCGAGTTCGTCGAAAGCGCCAATTATGCGGGTCCAGATCGGCGCCGTCGCCGTAACGCCAGCGGCTATGATGGTCCTCGCCGTCGCCTCTTCGATCAGAACGATAAGGCCGCCGACGCGCCCGAAGTCCAGATCCGCAAGGGCTTGGCGCGGATGTATGTCGAGCGCATCAGCGCGATGCTGGTTCACAATCCCTGCCCCGACCGAGAGGCGTTGCGCGAGCTCTGCCTCACCTGCGGACAACTGAGCGCGCTCGCCTCGGATATGCGCGATGGGCTTTTGCAATCGGCCACCTCCTCGCTCTTCAATTACCTAAAAGGCGTGGGCGCTGAGGCCCAAATGAACATGGAAGTGGTGCGCGCGCATCTGGACGCCATTTTAGAGCTCGCCGAGTTGCCGAACTCGCAACTCGAAATCCGTCAGACCGTGACCCAGCAATTGACGATCATGGTCACCAAGAAGCTGCGCCAGGCAGGCCAAGCGGCCTAAAGCCTGGGTAAGCGCGGTCAAATCGGACGTTGCGTCACCGCCTCAAAGACTGCGACCACGCTGTCGTGGGTGGCGTAAACGCTGAGCGCCAATACTAAGAGATTGAGCGCAGGCGAGGCCGCATAGAGCACCTTGCCCAGGCCCGGCGCGGCCTTGGCGGTCGCCACCCCAAGCACGGGCGGGGTGATGATGAGAAGCGCCATCAGCGCAAAGAGCGCCATCGCCGTGGCAGTGGAGGCGCCGCTTATGAGGCGTCCAAACACGGTGATGGTCTGGCCCCCCTGCGCCGGCAGGATCGCCCAGAAGGCATGCAGAAAAAGCAGAAACGGCGTGATCAAACTGGCCAGCCCCGCCAGCACACCCACAAAGCCTCGAGGCTTGGCGCCTTCATTGGGGTAGGCCCTCTCGCCAATGCCGGCGATGAAGGCGCCCGCCATGGCGAACGTCCACAACGGCCCGCTGAGCGCCAGCACTTGGGTAAGGTAGCTTAAAACACTGCCCATCGCCGGCTCTGAGCTTAGCATCGCCGCGGCCCAGTGGACAGGAGCGGCCAAAACCGCAAGGCGTTCTTCCCCTGCCTTGCCCTCTTGCGGCCCTAGGAGCCGCGGGTATCGCCTGGATGTAGGCGCACGCGACTTCGGCGCTTGCGCGAACCCTCGGGCCTGGATGCGGTTAAGAGCGAGGAGGGCGCCAAACTAGAGCAGCATCGCCATCGGGTCTTCGAGGAAACTCTTAAAAGCTTTCAGAAACGCCGCGCCCAGCGCGCCGTCGACGACCCGGTGATCGCAGGTCACGGTCACGGTCATGATGGTGGCGATGGCGAGGGCGTCGTTTTTGACCACCGGACGTTTTTCGCCCGCGCCGATCGACATGATCATGCCGTGCGGCTCGTTGATGATCGAGGCGAAACTCTTGATGCCCATCATGCCCATGTTGGAGATCGAAAACGTGCCGCCCTGATATTCTTCGGGCTTCAGCTTTTTGTTTTTGGCGCGTTCGGCGAGATCGGCCATTTCATGAGAAATTTGCGCAAGCCCTTTGGTTTCGGCTGCCCATATGATCGGAGTGATGAGGCCATGAGGCACCGCCACGGCGACGGCGATGTCGGCGTGATGATGCTGGGCGATGCCGTCTGGGGTGTAGCTAGCATTGGCTTCCGGCACCAGCTTCAAGCCTAGAGCCGCGGCTTTGATGCACAGATCGTTGACGGAGATCTTTACGCCTTTGTCGGCAAAGCGCTTGTTGATCTCGCCGCGCGCCTTGAGCAAGGGATCGATCTCAATGTCGATGGTGAGCGGGAAATGCGGCACATCCCGAAATGAATCGCTCATGCGCCGAGCGATGGTTTTGCGCATCAGATCGAGCGGCACCAAGTCATAACTGCCTTGGCGAATGCCGTAACTCTCGAGAGATTTGAACGACGGGGCGCGCACCTCTTGGGCAGAGCTGGCCGCGGTGAGCGCGCGAGATGTTTGGGGCCCCTCGCCTTGGCTTGCGCGCGGGGGCGATTGCAGCGCCGCCTCAATGTCGGTTTTGACGATGCGGCCATGGGGACCCGAGCCACGCATACCTTTAAGATCAATGCCGCCTTGTTCGGCAAGGCGACGCGCCAGCGGCGAGGCGATGATCCGCGCGTCTGGTTTTGACCGCGCCTGGCGCGGCGGGCCGCTCGCCTCTGCGTGCGGCGCCGGCGCTGGGGCAGGCGTCGGCTTGCCAGGCGCGGCGGTCTGGGTTTGGGATTTGAGGGTGGCGATGGGGGTATTCACGCGCACGCCCTGGCTGCCCTCCGGCACCAAGATCTCGACGATTTCGCCCTCGTCGACGGCTTCAACCTCCATGGTCGCCTTATCGGTCTCGATTTCGGCGATGACTTGTCCGGGCTCGATGTGATCGCCGGCCTTAACGTGCCATTTGGCGAGGTTGCCCTCCTCCATGGTTGGCGACAGCGCGGGCATGGTGATGTTGGTGCTCATCTGTTTTTCTCGAGCGCGACATTTATGACATCGGGCACCCAGCGATGCAGGAACGTGAGATAGCCAAGGCCCACATAAACGAAGCTCAGGCCGCCCCAGACGCAAAGATTGACGATATCGTCGATGCTGTAGCGATGATGCGCCGCCGCGCCTAACCATTCGGGCTGCGCATTCGCCAACAGGGCTCGGCCCGCGGCGGTGAGCTGGTTTTGCTGCTGCAATTCAACCAAACGCGCGATCAGCCCGGCATGGGTTTCTTGGGCGCCCAACATCACCACCATCAGCATGCCGAGCACCAGCGTCATGAAAAAGAAGCTTGATAAGCGGGCAATGAAATTGGCTTCGCCGATGAAGTAGTTGAGCGCCACCACATAAGCCGAGACGATGGAAAAAATGAGCCCAACGCCGGCGAGCAAAATGTTGGTGAACTCGACCAGCTGCTGAACTACGTCCCCCTCGCTCATGGCCCCGCTCCCTCTTGGATGGTCATTGGCGTCCAACGCGTCAGCCTGCGGGCAATCCGCTGTTGCGGGCTCTCGTCGTCAAGGCGCGCCAGCGGCGCGGCTTCATCTTTGAGCTCAGGAATTTGTAGACCAACCACGTTGATGACGCCGACCAAGCCGGCCGCGCCTGGCATCGCGGCGGCCACGTAGGTTCCACACCTCGAACAGATCAGAAAATCCGCGCTCTTATGGCCGAAGCGATAACGCGTAAGTTGACGTGTGCTGACGATGGCGAGCTTGCCGTGGGCGTCGCTTGCCGATTTCACCCCGCGCGAGGCGCAAAACGAACATCCGTCATGGCGCAAGCGCGCCGGGGCTTGCGTCTCATAGACGGCGCTCACCGCCCCGCAATGACAAGCGCCGCGATAAATCACCGATAGCTCACCCTTTTGACCGCCTCGATCACCTTCTCGACGCTCGGAATAGCAAGCGCTTCGAGATTGGCTGCGTAAGCCAGCGGGGCGTCGACCTGGAAAACCCGCGCCGGGGGGGCGTCGAGATAGTCGAACGCCTCGGCCACAACCCTCGCGGCGACCTCAGCGCCGACCCCGGACTGGCCCCAGCCCTCCTCGACGGTCACCAGCCGGTTGGTCTTTTTCACGCTTTCGACAATGGTTGCGCCATCGAGGGGACGCAATGTGCGCAGATCGATGACCTCTGCGTCGATGCCTTCTTTCTCCAGCTCCTCGGCCGCTTTCAGCGCGTGGGCAACCATGCGCGAATGCGCGGTGATGGTGACAGTGCTGCCCTGGCGGCGGATCTTGGCTTTGCCGATCGGGACCAGCCAATCTTTAAGGTCCGGGATTTCGAACTCGTGGCCATAGAGCATTTCATGCTCGAGGAAGACGACCGGATTGGGATTGCGGATTGCCGACTTGAGCAGACCCTTGGCGTCGGCGGCGTCGTAAGGGGCGATCACGATCAGTCCGGGAACGTGGGAATACCAAGACGAATAATCCTGGCTGTGCTGGGCAGCGACCCGTGAAGCTGCGCCATTGGGGCCGCGAAAAACGATCGAGGATTTGATCTGGCCGCCCGACATATAGAGGGTCTTGGCCGCAGAATTGATGATCTGGTCGATGGCTTGCATCGCAAAGTTCCAGGTCATGAACTCAACGATGGGCTTTAATCCCGCCATCGCTGCGCCAACCCCTAAACCGGCAAAACCGTGCTCGGTGATCGGGGTGTCGACCACGCGCTCTGGACCGAACTCTTGCAGCAATTCGCGGCTGACTTTGTAAGCGCCCTGATACTGGGCGACTTCCTCGCCGATCAGGAAGACCTCCTTGTCGCGGCGCATCTCCTCGGCCATCGCGTCACGGAGAGCGTCGCGCAAAGTGATCTTGATCATCTTGGCGCCGGGCGGAATTTCCGGATCGCTTTGCGCGGCCAGCGTTGGCGCCGCGCTTGGCTGAGGCGCTGCAGGCCTTGCCGGCGTTTGGCGCGCCTCCTGAAGCGGCCTGCTCTGCGCCTCTCTACCGGGACCGGGGCGGGCGACTTCACCGTTGGTCAGCGTGGCGATCGGGGTGTTCACCTTTACGCCCTGAGCGCCTTCGGCCACCAGCAATTCTGAGATCGTGCCTTCATCGACGGCCTCGACTTCCATGGTCGCCTTGTCGGTCTCTATCTCGGCAATCACTTGGCCCGGCTCTATCCTGTCGCCGGGCTTCACCAGCCATTTGGCAAGATTGCCCTCCTCCATAGTCGGAGACAGAGCCGGCATCAGGATTTGTCCCATCAGTGCAGGACCCCAACATCGACCAGCGCCACCATGACGGTGCCGGCGATGCCTACTCCCCAGACCAGCGGCCGCACCATGGGCGCCCCGATGACATAAAGCACGGCGTGCGCCAGGCGCGACCAGAAGAAGAGCTGGGCGCCAAGCGCAGTGGTCCCATTGTTGAGATTGGCGACCGCGGCAATCAAAATGACCGGCGCAAACATCGTCAGCCCCTCGCGGTGGTTGTCGACGACGCGCAGCATGCGCGCATGAAAGCCGGTAGCGGGCCCGACATCGTCACGATTGTTGGCGAGCGGCACGAGGCCCTTCGATTGCACGCCGACGGTCGCTTGGATGAGCACCAGCACCACCAGCAGCACTGTCGCGTAGGCAAGCATTGTAAGTTCTGTGGTCACCTTTAGCCTCCCCTCAGAGATAAATGTCGGTCATTAGCTCGCTTGCGTCGGGTTGCGGGCTTTGTTGGGCGAACTCAGCCGACCTCACGACAACCTCGCGTAGGGCGCGATCGATGTCTTTGAGCTCTTCTTCGGTGCCGTAACCGGCGTCGGCGATCAGCTTCTTTAGGTGATCAATGGGGTCGCGATGCTGGCGCACGTCGTCGACCTCTTCTTTGCTGCGATATTTGGCCGGATCCGACATCGAGTGGCCGCGATAGCGGTAAGTCTTCATTTCCAAGAGCATCGGACCGTTGCCGGCGCGGACAAACCCAACAGCGCGTCTGCCCGCGTCGCGAACCGCTAACACGTCCATGCCGTCGACTTCCTCGCCGGGAATGTTGAAGGAGACGCCGCGCTTGTAGAGGTGGGTCTCCGACGAGGAACGCTGGATCGAAGTGCCCATCGCGTACTGATTGTTCTCAACGATATACACAACCGGCAGCTTCCAAAGCGCGGCCATGTTGAAGCTCTCATAGACTTGGCCTTGATTGGCGGCGCCGTCGCCAAAGAAGGTCATGCAGACCTTGTCGTCCTTGCGATAGCGGTTGGCGAAGGCGATGCCGGTGCCCAGCGATACTTGCGCGCCCACGATCCCGTGGCCGCCATAAAACCCCTTCTCCACTGAAAACATGTGCATCGAGCCGCCCTTGCCTTTGGACGAGCCGTCGCGACGGCCAGTGAGCTCAGCCATGATGGCGTTGGGGTCCATGCCCTGGGCGAGCATGTGCCCATGATCGCGATAACCAGTGATCATCTGATCGCCCGGCCTTAGAGCGGCTTGCAGCCCCACGACCACGGCTTCTTGGCCGATATAGAGGTGACAGAAGCCCCCAATCAGCCCCATCCCATAGAGTTGGCCGGCGCGTTCTTCGAAGCGGCGGATGAGCAGCATATCGCGGTAATAGCCAAGCAACTCATCCTTGCTTGCAGCGCTCTCATGGGCGCCGTTCGGCTTGGCTGCGGCTTCGGCCATCATCGTCCTCCGCCGTCACCTAAAGCCTGAGGCTGGCGCTCAGGTCCACACGCGGCGGCGCGCCCCTCTTATGCGTCTTTGGCGACGCTCGCTAGCGAGCTTTGCGAAGGCGGATGAGAGACTTAGCGGCTTTGCGGCAGCGCGAAGACCACTTCGCGCGCATCGCCGGCCGCCAGCTCAACGCGGGCGCGTTCATCCAAATAGTCGAGATCAAGCGAGCCAGGTTGCAAACGCGCGGCGCGCGCTTCGAGCTGGAGGCGTTGTTGCTTCAAGCTCGCCAACCGGGCCTCGAGCTGATGCTCACGGGCCTGTAAGTCGACGTAAGACACCAAGCCCTGATGGCCGGTGACCGCATTGGCGCCCAAATAGAGGATGGCCGCGCCAAGCACGATCGTTACCCCTGTGGAACCCTGCTTCGCCATCGTCCGACCCTCGATTCGGCGGCGGACGCTGCATGTATCTGGTTAAGGAATCGTATCGATTCAAAATTATTCTTGTTTTGTTCACGAGAACAAATGAGGTCTTAGAATCATAGACTTAGGTCTTCAAATACCAGATCTAGCGTTGTGGTTAGAGGTTGCACGCTGGCGCTGGTTAACATGTGGCGCGCGCAAAATATTTTATCGATTTCGCGGTTGGCGAGCCCGATTTGCCGCTAAGCAGGCAACCCCCGGCATGCCCTCCTCCCGTCTCGTCTCCTACAACATTCTTGAGGGCCTGCGTCCACTGGGCGCCCAGGCTGAGGAGCGCCGCACCTTGGACCGGGCCCGCGCCGGCGACGCACAAAAGGTGGTGAGCGCGCTGGGGCCAGACATCTTGGCGCTGAACGAGGCTCTGTTTTGCCGCGCCTATGAGGGACGCGAACTCAACTATGCCGAGATCTTCGATTTTCCCCACCAAGTCGCGGCGCTTTATGACCGGGCTTGGGGCAACGCGATCCTCAGCCGTTATCCGATCATCGCCTCGCGCGAATATCGCATCTACAATCGCGGCGGTTTGGCAGCGCAGATCCAGACGCCGATGGGCGTGGTGACCGTAGCGTCTTATCATCCCCATCCTGACCGGCTGCCCTCCAACAAAGCCAACGACCTCTGCGAGTTGGTGGCCGGCGTCACCGGGCCGCTCCTCCTCTGCGGCGATTTTAATTGCATCAATCCGTCCGACCGCGTCGACCCCGACGAACTCCGCGCCGGCTTTGCCGGCTTCTCGCCAGCCCCCGCCCAAGACGCGCAGCGCTTCATCGATAGCGGCAGACTTGTTTTTCAGAGACTGACAGAGCTCGGATTGCATGACGCGATCCCGCTCTCGGGGCGGCGTTATTCAGTGCCTACCGATCTCATCAACACCGACAAAAGGTCGGCAATGCGCATCGATCACATCGTTGCAAACCAAGAGGTTAGGATTGTCGCGGGCGAAGTCGTGCAGACCGCGGCGACAAATCGCGCCAGCGACCACCATCCCGTCATGGTCGACTTCGCGCTCTAAAAGCGCGCTGAGCGCAGGCCAGCTATGCCTGTAGCGAGCGGTGGATAAAGCGTTGCGCTGATTGCACGCCGCGACGCCATCCGGCAGGGAAAAAACCGTCTCCCTCATGAGCGAACCCCCAAAAGCCCCGCGCGCGCAAGGATGAGAGCTCGAACAGCATGGATAAGCAGGCTGGTCCAGAAACCCCGCCCCTCGCCGAAGGACGTCCACAAGGCGCTGATCGCCCCGGGGACAAGGATTGGAACCCAACGCCCGGCGAGAGCTCCGTGGAGGCCGCGCTCTACGATCCTCTGCGCGCGCCGTCACAGCGTGACCTCCGCCGCGCCATGGCCGGCGTGCTGCGGCGCGCCCAGAGCGACGCGGAGCGTCGCTGAGCAAGCCACTTAAGGCGCGCAGCCTTTGGCGGGCCAAGGCTACGCCGCTTAGATTTCTCGATCGGCGCTCCGGCGACCCAAAATGTGCGGGCGTTGGCGCTAACCGCGCTTGATCGCCTCATGGTGGCGGATCACTTCAGTGATGATGAAATTAAGGAATTTCTCGGAAAAATCCGGATCTATGCGCGCATCCACCGAGAGCGCGCGCAAGCGTGCGATCTGCTGGGCTTCGCGCGTGGGGTCGGCGCTTGGCATGTCGTGACGCGCCTTGAGCGCGCCCACCCGCTGGGTGCACTTAAACCGTTCCGCCAAAATATGGATCAGGGCCGCGTCGATATTGTCGATGCTGGCGCGCAATTGGGCGAGTTCGTCGATGGCTTCAGGGGGTGGGTTGGACATGGGGCCTAAGAGTTCTGCGCCCGCGCCAGCAACGTCAAGCGCCAACCCGCGCTAGCGTCCAACAATGGTGCTGGCGCCGGCGAATTCACCCATGTCGTCGAGCATCTCGGCGATGCGGATAAGCTGATTATATTTCGCCGTGCGGTCTGAACGCGACAGCGAGCCGGTTTTGATTTGGCCGCAATTGGTGGCGACGGCGAGATCGGCAATGGTGGCGTCTTCGGTTTCGCCTGAGCGATGGCTCATCACTGCGCTATAGCCGGTGCGCTGCGCCAATTCGACCACGTCAAGCGTCTCGGTCAACGTCCCGATTTGGTTGACCTTGATGAGGATGGCGTTGGCGAGACCCTTCTCCATGCCTATGGTGAGGCGCTTCATATTGGTCACGAAGAGGTCATCGCCCACCAATTGGCATCTTTCTCCAACCAAGTCAGTGAGCGCTTTCCAACCTTCGAAATCGTCCTCTGACATACCGTCTTCGATGGAGACGATCGGATAACGGGCAACCAGATCGGCCAAGAACTCGGCGTTGGCTTGCGGCGATAGCGATTTGCCCTCGCCTTGCATTTCGTATTTGCCGTTTTTGAAATATTCGCTTGCTGCGCAATCAAGCGCCAGCGCTACGTCTTCGCCAGGCGCATACCCTGCCTTTTCGACCGCCTTCAGAATGAAGCCCAGCGCTTCCTCGGCGCTGTTCAAGTTCGGCGCGAACCCGCCCTCGTCGCCAACATTGGTTGAATGACCCGCCGCGGCGAGCTCCTTTTTCAAAGTATGGAAGATTTCCGAACCATAACGCACCGCATCGGCCATGCTTGGCGCCCCGATCGGCATGATCATAAATTCCTGCATGTCGATGGGATTGTCGGCGTGGGCGCCGCCATTGACGATGTTCATCATCGGGCACGGCAACACGCGCGCTTGCACCCCGCCCAGATAGCGAAACAGCGGCGTGCCGGCTGCGCTGGCGCCAGCCTTAGCGACCGCCAGCGAAACCCCCAAAATGGCGTTGGCGCCCAGACGAGATTTGTTTTCGGTGCCGTCGAGCTCCAGCATCAGCGCGTCGATCCGGCGCTGATCTTCAGCGTCCATGCCAAGAATGGCGTTGGCGATCTCGCCGTTCACGGCTTCGACCGCCCCGCAGACGCCCTTGCCCAAATAGCGATCGGGTTCGCCGTCGCGCTTTTCGATGGCTTCGTGGGCGCCGGTGGAGGCGCCTGAAGGGACTGCTGCGCGGCCAAAGCCGCCGTCTTCCAGATAGACATCGACTTCGACGGTTGGATTGCCGCGGCTATCGAGAATTTCGCGGCCGTGGATGTCGGCGATGCCAGTCATAAATGTCCTGTCGGCTCAAACTAAAACGCGCCCGGTGTTTTGACCGGGCGCGCGCGTTCAAGCAAGGCGTCGAAAGCGCTGGCCTGGGCAGCGTTTAGTCTTCTTTGGCCTTCAGGACCTGTTTGCCGCGATAGCGGCCGGTCTTGAGGTCGATGTGGTGGGGTCGGCGGAGTTCGCCTGATTCTGCATCCTCGATGTAAGCGTTCTTTTTCAGCTTATCGTGGGAGCGACGCATGCCGCGCTTCGAGGGGGTGGTTTTTCGCTTCGGGACGGCCATCGCCGGAAAACTCCTTGCTCCCCCAGGGCGCGCGCCGGAGCCGGCTGCTTTTGGGAAAGCGGGGCCGATACCCGATCGGCGCGTCTGGGGCAAGCCCAGGAAACTTTCGCCGGCTCGCCGCATCGGCGGGCGCGAGGGCTTAGCGACGGCGGTTTGCCGCGCGCGCCGACAAACCAGAGTTGCCGTCGAGCGCCAAATATCGGCGCCGGCGTGAAGGCCCCTCAGCGCCTCTCAGCGCTTCTGAAGAGCCCCTGAAGCGCCTCCCAAGGGCTGCGGCGCTTAGCCGGATCCCCTAGGGCATTCACCGGTGTGGGGGCGATGGGCAGCGCCGACCACCAGCTTTCGGCCGCTCGGGGAATTTAAGACCTCCGGTTCCATGCTGGAACCCAACCCAGCCCGCGGCTGGTTCCTAGCGCTCTGAAACGCTGCCGCCCATGACAGCGGTGCGGTCATCGGCGTGGCCGCCATCGGCAATCTCGATATTGCCGCCCATGGCCGCGGTCGTCTGGCCATGGGCGCCGCCAGCAATGCGCACCGATCCCCCCATCGCCGCGGTCGCATCGAAACGGTCGCTGGCGAAAACCTCAACATCGCCTCCCATGGCGGCGGTGGTGTCGAGGGTGGCGCAGTGAAAGTTTTGCGCGTGCAAAACCCCGCCCATCGCAGCCGTGGCGCTGAGCGCGCGGCACTGCCCGTTGATGTTCACCACCGCGCCCATCGCCGCCACCAACGACATGCGTTCAACATTGATGTCGTAAGCGGTGAGCGTTGCGCCTTTGGCGCCCACCAGTTCGGTCACGTTGGGCATGGTGACCCGCACCAGCGCGTTCACGCCGCGGTCGGGTCCAAACCACGCGCGATTGCGCTCGCTGACCTTGAGCGCCCCGTCAATGTCGATGACGGTGGCGATGCGGTCCGCCTCGGGACCGGTGACCTCCACCCTATAGGTGGGTCCCATACGCACCTCGACGGCGATATGGTCGACCGCTTTCACACGGGTAAAGCCGGAAAAATTGCGCGTTTCGGCCGCAGCCGACGCCGCCAACGTCAGAACCGCGATAAGCGCGGACACGACAAGCTTCATGGATCTGCTCCCGTTGCTGCAAGGATGCGCGCCGGCCGGTTTTGGATGCGCCCAGCCGGCGTCTGGGCGTCAGATTGTGGCTGAAGCGCCCTGGCGTTGGGCCAAGGCGCCCGGCTAAGCTTGGTTCCCCAGGAGAGGCCATGCGTCGTCGCGACATGCTTGTGAGCGCTTTGGCGGCCGGGCTTGGCGCCTGCGCGCCGAGCCTCGGCGACTTCAATGCCTTAACCCCTAAGGACGCCGGCGGCGCCCTGGCGCGCCGAGATATCGCCTATGGCGCCCATGACCGGCAAATGCTCGATCTTTACGCCCCGCGCGTGAGCCCCATCGGCATGCCGGTGGCAGTCTTCTTCTATGGCGGGGCATGGCGTTCGGGCGCGCGCGACTATTACGAATTTCTAGGCGACGCGCTGGCCTCGCGGGGCTTTCTTACCGCAATCCCAGACTATCGCCTGGCCCCGCAGGTGCGGTTTCCGACCTTTCTTGAAGATTGCGCCGCCGCCGTCGCTTGGACGAGCGCTCACGCCGCGCAATTTGGCGGCGACCCCAATAAGCTGGTTCTCATTGGCCACGCCGCCGGCGCCTACAACGCCATGATGGTAGGCTTAGACGAACGCTATTTGCGCGCCGCTGGCGCTGATCGGCGCGCGCTCCGCGGCATTGCCGGTCTTGGCGGGCCTTATGATTTTCTGCCGTTGAACACCCCGGAGATGCGCGCTGCGTTTGGTGGCGCCGGCGATCTGGGCGCCACTCAACCTGTCCATTTCGCGCGCCGCGATGGGCCGCCCCTCCTGCTCATGTGGGGGGAAAAGGATCAAACCGTGCCAAGGCGCAGCATCGAGGCCATGCAGCGCGCAGCCCAAGCGGTGGGCCAGAGGGTGGACGTCAAAATCTATCCCAACACCGACAATGCGGGACTTCTGCTTGACCTGTCTCGGCTATTCCGCGGCAATGCGCCGGTGCTCGACGATCTGGTCGCCTTCATGCGGCGGGTGACCGCTTAGGTGATGTTTCCCCGCGAAAACTCGTGCGCCAAATTGCGCAACATGCCTGGCGCGCCGGCGCGATCGAAACCGATGGCGGTCGTATAGTCGACCAAGGCTGCATGCTCGTCCTCGTCGAACACCCCGTCGGCGACAAACACGGCGAGCAGCGATTTCAGCAACCATTGTTTCTGGGCGTGGCTAAAGGCCTGCGACTTGCTGGCAAGATAGGCCACCAGCTCATGTTTGCTGAGCCCGGGTTTAGCGAAGGCGGCGTCGATATCTGCGCCGCCGATTTCCTTCATCGCCGCTTCGATGGCGATGCGTTCGTTGG